>WLWD01002479.1_pt1 | contig 23445 bp, 14 predicted proteins | sample 6712731 | NCBI WGS metagenome assembly WLWD01 (sample SAMN12718690, study PRJNA576275) | sponge metagenome | isolation source: marine sponge | host: Mycale hentscheli | place: New Zealand: South Island, Marlborough, Capsize Point | collected 2014-11-01 | reverse complement strand
TTTTTTAATTTGGCTTGTGAAAAGCCACATGAATTTACTAGTAACAACAATATTTATCCTCGCTTTTGGAGCCATTGTGTAACTAATGGTTGCAGCACAAGACCAGCTAATTTCAGTCAGAATCATTCATACAACTACCCTTCAAAGATGCCATCCACACACAGGTCATAAATTTTTTCTTCTCTTTTTGTTTTCTCAAAGCTATTATGTTTAACAAAAACTATGAACTTGTCTGCATCATTGACAAACAAAACTAGAAATAATAAGTTGGGTACAAAAAAAATGCTTGAAATATTGTTCCAAATTTATTATAGCTAGCTACGTAGAGTGTTTTACTTTAGTGGAAATAGTGCTTCTTGCACTACAGTATCTACAGCTTGGATTACTTTAGCTCTCAGGGCAGCATCCATAGGGTAAGAGTTGGAATAATCATACTCCACAACAAGCTTCTTCACTCCAAGCTCCTCCCCACTTTGAACAACTTCAATGTCTTTGACTTGAATGTCCCTGGAGTCATCATTGCTTTCTTCTTGTGAAGATATGTCATCAAAATCAACACTTAGTGCTATCGAGAATGACTGGAGCACAAAGTGTTTAGTTTGTAGTATTCATTGAACATGAATGTAAAGAGCCAGTAATGCACTGTGAGACTGCAGCCACAATGAATATTTAATCTATCATTTACATTTAGTATTATGCCACCTTTAATCTTTTATAATATATTTGGCAAGCGCACTAAGCGAGCGAGACACTGGAATCAGGGATATTTGTTTATATGTATGGACATGCATATATCAATTTTGCACTTAACCCCGTATTTTAGTGTTTGTTTGGTCGACCCTGTTCCATACTCCACTAAACAGAATCCTTAGGTCTATTGATCTTTACCGGTATAATCTCAGTAAATTTAATTGTTTACTCCCTCTTTGAATTAGCTGACAAGATCTGAATGTTACAGGATGCAGTTAAGTCTCACAAACTTACCAGAGTTGATTTTCTAGGAATTAGTGGCAGTGGTAAAATATCTTGGTTAATGCGCTGTTAGTCATAGCTATACATTCTACTCAACAACTTTGTTCTTATTATAAAAATCATTCAATGTTGAAGTCACAAAGAGAAGTCTTGAGTCTGTAGATGCAGACTCAAGTGTTACGTGTTTACTGTTGTGCGTTACTGCCACTGCCTGTTCAAGTCTCAAAGAGTTATGGTGGGTTGTGCCTATGGCATTGAAAATCCTTTACCTTACCTAATTATTTTAAAAAAAATTGGTTGTTGCTTTGTAGTGCTTTTAGTCAGGCCATTTAGATAGTGAGAATGCTTATTTAAGATACCATTTCTCAGGAATACTGAGGCAAGAAGACATTCTATTGAGGTAAGCAAGAAATTCATTATTTTCAGTTAAAATTTAATGGTCGAGACTACATACTTGTAGCTACTAACTTCAGGCAAATTAAATTCTTTCTGTTATTTTTGCATACAAATCTTGTAATGACTTTTATCAGATATAAGGTTTAAAGTGTTTTACTCTGTGCACAATGGATCACTCGTCACTTGTGCTGAAGCACATCACTAGTTACTTTTAATTTCTTCTGTGTATTGTCACATTTATTCAAAACATTTCAACCCTGTGAGGTGACTATGAAAAGAGAAGTTGCTCATATTTCCATGGCAACATTCACTTCTGTAACTTTTGAGATCAACTTAAGCAAGTTAGACCCTTTACTTCATTTGAGTCGTTAAAAGATTTGGCTTATGATACTATTTTTAAAAGAATGAAGTAAGCAACATTATTATTATTAAATAGCTAATTATGTGAAGTTTATTAAAGCAAATGTTTACCTCACATTAATGTTGCTGTTTTTTTTTCTTTGTATTTGTCTCCAGTAAATTAACATAAACTAATAATACTTATTGTAGTTCATTTTTTTTAGTTTTCACTACAGTAATTTTTCCCTATTTTTTACTTTCAATAGTTATTATAACTTACATCATTAAAACTGTTCAAAGATTTTGGGTAAAATCCTTCAGCAAATAAGACAATTAGCCTGTGCTTCACCTCCTAAACAACAACAGCAATCATAATAAAATGGAGTACATAAAGAATTAATTGAGATTAGATGTATTCTCTTTCTTTCACAAACTTTTTTAAAGTACAGAATTTAAAATATTTGGTCAATCTAATGAGTATAAAATGTCTTAGAAAGAAATTGTGAAAATAAATGGGATTTCATATAAGACATGACTTTTGGAGTTATACCTTCTAGTGCTAAAAATATTTCTATTGTGTAGGTGAGCACCTTTCCCAATTCAGTTCAGCTACCTAGTGCTCAGTTCTATAGAGTGGGAGATGGACAGGGCAACACCTAGGTAAAAAGAAAAGAAGGAAAGAAAGAAAAGGATACAATAGGTTAAGATCCACTTAGCTATTAAGTCCTGACGGTTCAATGGTAAGTATACACGACTCGCAATTTGATTGTCGCAGATTAGAACTCGAGTTGGACGCTTTTTTTTTCTTTTTAACTTTAGAGCTTTCCCATTCAGGCAATAATGATTCTTTACCAACTCTGCTAAGCTCATGAATTATTTATGAATACACACCGTCATCTTCGCCAGTAACCATCGCTGTTACAGACATATAGATAGCAATATTATTACCAGAATATGTAGAGAGACTTCCATTTGTTTCCACTTCACACCTTCAAACTCTATCTTGACTGCTGCACTATAATGAGTCACATATTATAGGATGCAAGTAAATAGCAGCTGGCAATTATAGTTGAGTTAGCTGGAACAAGTACTGAGCTACACAATCGGTTAATTTTCTACATGGGAAGGATCATCAAAATTTGAATCATAACTACTGACGTAGCTTGTGCATTCACAAGTCTCACTGGCTCTGATATAAAAATGTTGAACTACACATTATATGTATACTTATATAGTGTTATTCGAGTATCAAAACTTTGAGTAATGGATCAGTAAAGGTTGAGAGCAAAACAAATGGTAGATTAAACAATTTACACATCAGAAAATTGTAATAATACAAAATATCTCACCCTAATTTCAGAGTTTTAAAGTAGTCCTCCAAAAAGTCATATATAACAGTTTTTCCAAGCTTGGGTAACTCTGGATGCTGGAATCTCGAATACACAGTGACTAGTTCAAACTCCACATTCGATTGCTCATATTTCTTGACTTTGGAAGTAAAATTAAGCTTTGTCTTACTGTGCTTCTTCAAATATTCCATCAATTTCTAGAATGAAAGCAATGAACATGAATTTACTATGCGATAGATTATAGTTAGAAAAACAACTTCACAAGTTCTACTAGTTTGTCACTAGCTTATCACTTCAGCCGTGAGGTTCATTATGGGGGGAATGAAAGACACATTCTTTCATTTATACACATTATGGTCACTAACAATTCTGTATTAAATTTGTACAATCTTAAAATATGTCCAGTAAACATCTGCAGAAAGAGTAATTACACAGAGTTACCTTATTACTATCATGTGTCTGCAATTTTTACATGCACAAACTTTAAGGAAAGATATGAGCAGAATGCACCCTCCACAGTGTCCTCCATGCGGCAGTTAGCTACAATACACCATGACAGGCTTGGTGGAAACAATGAATTAATGCAAAGGCTGAAAATGGCCACACCCAAACATCACCCACTTAGAAATTGACAATAAGTTATTCAAATTGAGAAAAATAGCTTGAAAAATGTTTGAAAACTATTCCTTCTATCCTTCTATGACAGAGCTGGAGGCAGAATCACTGACTACAACTTTCACATGTACTGAATCTATGAGCTCCATATGTATGGACTGTCAAGGACGAGCAGAATAATTCTTGGCTCCTACAATACTCCTCCTTCATCCAATACAAAATGTAAAAAAAAGTGAGTAGCTACATTCGTATTACTAAATGGATCTTTGAGCAATAAATACCTAAAATTTGTTTCAGTGTAAGAAGCATTGCAAGAAAGTATTGTAGAGTCTCATTAGCTGCATCAGTTCTACTTGGATAGCCTCACCTGCTGAACTATTAGCTGCATCAGTTCTACTTGGATAGCCTCACCTGCTGAACTATTAGCTGCATCAGTTCTACTTGGATAGCCTCACCTGCTGAACTATTAGCTGCATCAGTTCTGCTTGGATAGCCTCACCTGCTGAACTATTAGCTGCATCAGTTCTACTTGGATAGCCTCACCTGCTCAACTATTAGCTGCATCAGTTCTACTTGGATAGCCTCACCTGCTGAACTATTAGCTCATCAGTTCTGCTTGGATAGCCTCACCTGCTGAACTATTAGCTGCATCAGTTCTACTTGGATAGCCTCACCTGCTGAACTATTAGCTCATCAGTTCTACTTGGATAGCCTCACCTGCTGAACTATTAGCTCATCAGTTCTACTTGGATAGCCTCACCTGCTGAACTATTAGCTGCATCAGTTCTACTTGGATAGCCTCCCCTGCTGAACTATTAGCTCATCAGTTCTACTTGGATAGCCTCACCTGCTGAACTATTAGCTCATCAGTTCTACTTGGATAGCCTCACCTGCTGAACTATTAGCTCATCAGTTCTACTTGGATAGCCTCACCTGCTGAACTATTAGCTGCATCAGTTCTACTTGGATAGCCTCACCTGCTGAACTATTAGCTGCATCAGTTTTGGGAAAAAACTAAAACTAATCATTCAAGATATTTTTTTAGTATGAATAACTAAAATGTCTTTAGTATTGAGTTAATATGCTATAGCTGAATTGATTCTTAAAAAAACAATACAAATTCTAGATGGCAGCTGTCATTATGAATTAAAAAAACAACAAAAAAAACACAAGTATTTTTGGAGTTACCATTATTGTAAGGGGGACCCAGAACTCAAGTGTTTGGCTTGATGAGGAGCTCGCTAGCAAACTTTATTCTACCCTATTGACATTTATCAGTTACCATTCATTGTCTGTTAGTAAACTGATGTCTACCTGCACAACCCAGGATTGCTGTTTCATCAAGAGAATGATAGCCCTTGACAAACATAGAGAATTAGCTACAGCCAAGGTATTGTTACACTGATAGCTTTATAAATTGAAATGTTATAGCTATCACAGACCAAGTTACACAATGAAAGCATATAAAACCTGAACTAGCTATCACAAAGATAGCATATAAAGCATGATCTAGCAAGCTATAAAATTACAAAAGGAAAGAATAGAACCTGAAGCTATTAACAATAGAAAGATAGCTAACTATCTTTTTAATGGAAAAAAAAAAGGGAAAGGTTTTTTTATTTTTGGCAAAATAAAATTTGTATAACGAGTATTGTCTACCTTTAGCTAATTGACTAAGTAGACATAATTTAAAGGTGAATCTTACATGCAGCACAGCGGGCTACTTTAAGAAAAGGAATATAAAAAGGCAAAGCAATAAAAAGTACCGCTATGAGAATGATATACTGAGTAGAGTAATAGGTTGCAATAAAGTCACTCGGTGCTGCTGATAGTCCTTAAGATGGCCACGTAGTTCCCTCTTTGTACTGCTATAGACAGCCTATGGAGCAAACCTCCTCCGCTGAGAGACTAGAATAGCTTAGTTAATCATACCCTGAGAGACTACAATATATTAGCAGATTATACCAAGAGACTAGGATATCTTAGTAAATTATACCCTGAGAGACTATGTTAGCAAACGGGGAAGGAAAGGGTCTGGTCACCATCCATACTGCTTTTTTCACTACTGGAATGTAATTAATGTATTTGTTCACTTCCTGTCAGGGTGCCAAGGTTAACTTTAAAGTGAGACAAATTGTGGTAGAAACCGAGTTAGATTTCTTTGTTGCAGCTTGAGAGCCTCATAGTTCGCTGCCACCAGGAGTCTACAGCTTCCAAAGTTTCAAATCTGGAAGATCAGGTTCTACATTTCACCAATCCCAGAGCTAGGCTATCAAACCTAAGAATTAATGCTCCAGCAAAGTTAGCTCAGATATATTTAAGCTACAACAAGTAAGAGAGATAAGTGAATGGGTGGTACAAGAAATAGTATGACAGCATGAAAAGGGATGAATGTGAAATTGTTCAGTGCATGAGAATCTTTATTTTGGTGTATGTTTATTTAACTAATGAATAATTGTTCAGCAGTAAAACAGTTCACATTGGTAGAATGAGCTAATGTAACCTAATTGTTCAATTCAATGTGGTGGGTGTTCCACCACACAAATTATCACTTTCCTATAAAAAATATATACTTTGATTAATTTATCTGTAGCTAGCCCAGCAGCAGCATCCTTTACCTCATCAGCAGATCACCAATATGTCCCTAAACTTTCACTGATAGTGGTGGGAAGCTGGGCACCACACTTAGGAAGAGCTGATACTTCAATTCTCAACTGCTAAGCTTGAGCCGCTTAATTCTGTCTATGCACTTGTCCATACAACTGGCATGAGGCTATGGTTTCCCATGAATCGTGGGGATGGAACGAAATTTTGAATTGATATGGTGACCAGACTTTTTCCTTTGTCATGCAGTCGATAAAGGGTCTGGCTTGCGAGACTAGGTATGTAATTAGCTTTATTTCCCAATGAAGAAATTTATCTTAGTCAAAAGTAAATTATCACCATCAAATAGCATAGCTAATAATGGGGTGCAGTTTGTCTACATATCCAGTTGAGTATATTAGACTACATAGTCATAACAATTGTGTAGCTATCATCAGGATGATGCAAGGTGTTTTAAAATGGGGGGCGGGGGAGGTGTTTGTGGGAATACCCACAGTACAGAAGGGGAAGACAGCAGCAGTTGTAACTGAAGAACCATTAACACTGACTCACACCTCTCATGCAGCCATTTAGGACCTCTAGAATTTTCTTTAGTCAAACATGTGTTTGTGATTGAGCATGAGCAGTTATGTTTTTCTTTTTAGGTTTCACTGGTGGGTGGCAGACCTATACATTTTGAGGGTCTGCCTCCTCAAGTCAGTCAGTCTGTGTTTGTATCATTCTTACCTGTCACATACTTCATAGCTTTATTGATTGGGAGTGAGAACAACTACTGGAATAGACTCACTCTGGTGGCAGCGTTTCCTGGATCTCGGATGGCACCAGGCATGCAACCCCTTACCTGGCGGGAGTTAAGGACATTAAGAAATTCCCCCACAGGTTTCATGTATTTAAATTGATTTGTGATACAGCAATATTGTTGTTATGATTCAGTCATTCTCTGCTGGAATAATTATAATAATAGAAAATTTTCTTGTTCTAACAGCCAAGAAGTAGAACAAGACAAGAATTGAAGAAGTCGAGACATCTGGCAATTAACAATGGTTGTTAGAATGAGAAAAATTTGTTATTATTATAATGTTGTTGTTGTTTTGACTTATACAAATAACCATGCTAATACATTACTTGAAGCTGAAAGTATTCAACCATTTCAAGTCCTATTTTACTGTTATTAGTTAATTAAGTCTACAATATTCACATTTGCCATAGTTAGAGGGAGGCCTCTGTAACCCCCTCATCTGTGGTGATGGAAATTGCTTCCAAGTGGGAGGGTGGAGTAGGGAGGGGGAGGGTAGGGGGCACCTTGTATCACACCAATATAATTTTATGAGAATCATTTTTTATTTCATAGAAAAAATAATAAAAAGTTACATCAACTAAATTAGATGGAAAATTAAATGATCTATTTTTAAAATTTATTTAGTTCAATGAAATATTGTTTCATAATTCTTTTTATTCCTTTCTAGCAGGGGTCATAGGACCATCAATTCTTATCTTCTTAACCAAAGAATCTGAAGACAGCAACTGATGACCGCTGTAAATACCAACTGAGTTCTATAGTTGGTGCAGGCCATTGTGATTGGATGCAGTTTTCTTACTGTTTTACAAATTGAATGGAAATCAGAAATAAAAAGTGTGCCACCACAGCAACCCCCCCCCCCCCCCCCCCCACTTCTATCGCCCCTGTTCATCTTCATCCCTGTCTACAGCCATGAACTGGTGGTGACAAACTCAGTTATTCCACGTCAACTAACCGGCTGACTAAAGTGCAGTGGTGGTAGGGGTTGGCAAATTATGCTGGCATAATTTGAGCATAATAAGTGCTTTCATCAATACTAGCAATTATGACCATAGTATTGTAGTTTTGGGGGAAAAAATTATTAGTTCTTCATTGCACTATAACAGTGACAATTGACCAAGACTGGCTTTGGGGACTTCTTACTAATATCTTGGCAATTCCATTTGAAGGTTCCGATATCACTCCCTTTCAAGTAGCAAAATTACTAAAAACATTCCCCACGCCCCAATAAAGAAGGTAAAGGGTCGCCTATGCCAGACTACTACCAAGCACTACGTCGCTGAAAGACCCTTTACCGATCATGGGCCTGTCAGTAGTGAGATTTACGGCTCTTTACTCTCGGTTAGCGTTATACCGCTACAATGAAACCGCAAGGGTTGGGGTTGGTTAGACACTTACAAGCCACTTCAACTGTTCTAAGTACACCGCACATTTGCTATATTGTAGTCTCGTGCATAGCGTTGCACTTTCTTGAAAGCGGTAAAGGGTTCTAGATTTTAATAAAAGGAAATTATAGCGAGCTTGGCCGGGGCAGAGAGGAACAGAGCACGATGGGCGACTCACTTTTGGAGTGTGACTACAGCGAATTCGATAGATCGAGCTTAGCTTCAAGCCTATTGGTAAATATCTTGAGAAAGGACAGCCACAGGAGAATGTCGCTGGAAATGAGCGAGTCTTACTTGGAGAGAACGGACTTGTCAATCTTTGATGGCAATCCTATTCCCAGACTGGTGTGTGAGGCTGTTTTACTGAAGCTACATGTCGACTTGAGGAAGCTGCTGAACTTTACTGAGCTCTGGCCTTTTCTGAACAAAAGGGGTCTATTGGCTACTAACAGTCAGGCTTTCTTTGTCAACCCAGAGAATAACGCTCAAATCAAAGTCGATTACCTAATGACAAAACTTCTGGAATATCCTCATGAAGATTTCTTGACACCATTAGTGAAATGTCTGGCTGAATCCCATCTTGAAGAGGGTATGGCTCAAGGGCACAAGGATCTAATTAAAGAGATAATACGACTTTATAAAGTAGAGATTAAAAAATACAAAGGTTAGATTGTGTTTATGTTTGTTTGTGAATGTTATGTATACAGCAATGGGAAATATATTTTAAAATTTTTGGGAGTTGACGTATTAAGTTATAGCAATCAGTACTGTGCTTCAGCACTAGTGGTGAGTGAGGTAGCCAGGCTATATTTACAAACAATGAGAAAGATTAATTACTCATTAAACACATACGATTTACACAACTAGTCCACAATGATAGCAGGTCTTTTATGGTCATGGGAAACTGTAGTACTATTATAGTAGTTTGTTCAAGCATATTGCTTACAATAGGGTAAGCATCAAACATTGTTTCTAATACAATAGAAACAGCTCCAGCTAGTGAATAATAATAATAGTAGTAGTTAATAGTCTCAGTATATCTATCATAGAGCTATTTAGTCTTTCACGTTCTGTAGTTACCAGGCTCTATTAAACATGTGGTGTTTGAATAAATAGGCACTTCCTCCATATTCTTGTTTAAACCTTGCTATTATTTCCTCAGCTAGTCAGAATTAAAACATGTTTTTGGTTTTTACACTTATGTCCTTAAGTTCTCAATTTGATATAATATAGTTTTGGTGAAAACACATTCATATGGAAGATGACATGAGTTGTATGATCCAGACACCACCTTATGTTGCTAACACCCTATGAGTTGTTATAAGACATCCGGTTTTCTTGACAACAACTTATATCTATTACAAAAGTTTTTGAGAAATCTTTATGGAACGGCTTCTTTTTTTATTTTAGAAATGCCAAAGAAGCCTTGACAATTCTTTATACCAACAAAGATAACTATGTCGGCTATTTGACATGCAGATGGTGTGTATTAACTTAATTTTGTCATAACTAATTGTACAATGAGAATATGTCTCTAAATCTTCTCAGTAACTTTACTGAAATAGGTTTTCAGTTGACTAGTCTTGGAATTGTTCTTATCACAGGTGCTCATTAATTGGGGGAGTAGTTATACGAAGCAGCTCCACATCTTAAAGTTAGCCACACCCTAAATTTGGCCACATAAATGCTTGATTGACATATAAAATCAAATCCAAATTAGTAATTCTGTCACGAAGAAAGTGAATGTGTTGCTATCAGTTTCTTTGCCTATGTGCCTTCATTCCCTGCTGACTTTCATAGAATTACTGCTATTAATCTTACTTACAATGGCTGACATCTTTCTTTGCCTATGTGCCTTCATTCCCTGCTGACTTACATAGAATTACTGCTATTAATCTTACTTACAATGGCTGACGTGTTTTATGATAATGTATGAAAGAGTATTTGTTTTTGCAATTGATTTAAAATTAGGCAAAATAAAGCCAGAATATATACGTTAATAAGATAACAACTTTATTTTATAGTTATAAGTGGAAACCTCGAATTTGATTGTATACTAATTCTCTCTCTCTCTCTCTTGTAGCTACCATTCTTCCTAGGAAGTTTAGCCATTGGCTATTTGTGGTTATTGTATCCTTCCTGGCAGTACTTGCCATGGCCTATGTGGCATTGCTTGGAATATACTTTCACCAACTTGTCCCACATTCTCCAAGATCTATTCAAGTGATGCCTCAAACTTCATTCATAGTCAGTCTGGATGATCTGATACCGAACCAATGGATATATTCAGTTGACATTCGTTGGAATAGCACCAAGTATTTTAATTGTAGAGGTAATGTTTTGATATTGCATGGGGTGAGTTGCTCTAATTCGTTGCTGTCTGAAAGACGACGTTGGAAGTACGATGTCAATGGGCTGACACTTCCACGCTACCTCCTACCAGGTTCAATCATCTATGTCACTGTAAATAATAGTGAAAAGGCTAATGATGTAGTGGTAAAACTTTCCCGGTCTATTCGTGAGTATAATGAAATTATACATGCAGCACCAGCAAAGCCTTCATGTGATCCCCATAGTGACTGCTGCTATAATGTAAACAACTTACCTTCTTCACCTGCGACTTTCAACATAACTAAAAGAGAGTTTTATTATGTTTTTTTTCTTAACAGTAATGATGGTGAAATTTTGACCCCCGAATTTTATACTGTGGATTATTATATTGATGCTTTATTGTACAGCAATGATTCAGTTGTACAATACTCCAAGAATCACTCTCATGAATGGGCTGTAATTAACGATGATTATTCTACGCAACCGGTAAAAGTGTCAGAATTGTTTCAATTCAGCCAGCCATCTTGCAACTTACTTCAGTATTCATGTGGACCAGGACCGGATGCATTCTCACTGATTGTACAAGATGCTGAACCCAGAGCTGACATTATAATACTAACTACACTGGTGTTTGGAATGAGTGCTGCCCCTCTCGTTATTTTGCTTCTGATTCTCTCCATTCAGAGATACAAATTCAAACGCAGACTTGTAACAAGAGTGAGCAAGAAGTAACAATAGTATGCCTATACTGGGTAATATGTTATGTTATGTTTGCTATATTATGAATTTTACAAAGTACATGATAACTCATTTATTGATTATTTTTCCTATTGTCTGATATTTTGTAATAAACTACAAATTAATTTTAAAACTGTATACTTATAATAGTGCTAATTGACTATGGCTAATTATATTATTTATATTCAAATTTATAATATATTTTTTGTGGAATTTTACCTTAATTCGTTTGACAATTATTCATCCTAGCTATATTGAATGGAAAATTATACCTCCTATATAGGTGAATTTAATTTCTAGGTATAGCATCTATCTTATACCCAACGCTTCTGTTTTTTTAAAATCTATAATAGCTAATCATATTTATATAATACTATTGCATGAGTCAGACTGTGATATGGCGAAATATTTCACCAGCAGGTTAATTTATTTTTATGAGCCAGAGGTGAGTGAAATAAAGCCTGGAAGTGAATTATTTTGCCATTTCACTCTGTTAAGTGCAATAAGTGGTTTATTCTACACTAGATATCTTCACTGCTGTAGTTTATACTAGGACTGGTGACTCATTGGTGTAAAGTTGGCTGATTTTTTAGCAGCTGCTCTAACCTGGTTGGGTAGGCTACACCAGAGAAAAGTAGCTGTAAAACCAGGAAAACTGGTAACTAGGCTGGTTGCTATAACTACTTGACACTGTCTCAGGAAATATACTGAAATTAGAAACTACACCAACAAAGCAAGCCACAGAATCTAGCACCAGTATTAGAAATCCACCAAGAAATCTAGAAGTCTGGCAATTCCCGTATGAAATATAGAAATCAGGCAAGAAATACTGAAGTAAATTGATTTTTAATGTTATTCATAGAAGTTAGAAATCTGGAATCAGTTATAAATTGTGAAATCTAATGGAAATTCAGTGGATTTCAAAATGTACCAAAATTGGTTGTGTCAGACCCCTCAACTACAGTAATGATCTCGGCAATACAGTGTGAAATATCGTGAGTGATTTCACGAGTCATGTACCTCATTGTGAAGATACCTAGGGTGGAATAAATAGTACTTATTACATGAGTCAGTCCGATATGGTGAAATATTTCATGAACAGGTTAACTTATTTTCACTAGCCAGAGGTGAGTGATTATAAAGCCTGAGAGTGAAATATCTAGCCATTATCACTCTGAGAAGTGTAATAAGTGGTGGTTTATTCCAAGCTAGATATCCTCACTAAAGTAGTTTGTACTAGGGATTGTAACTCTTGGTGTGAAGTTGACTAGGGGCTCCCCACACTCCCAGCTGATATATTAGCAGCTGTTCTAATCAGGTTGGGTAGGCTACATTTAGAGGAAGGTAAGGTAGCTGTGAAGTAGTGAGCCAAGAGATAACACCATGTGATAAAAATAGGTATATATATATACATGTACATAATACTGTGTACAGCCTGCCTACTTTTATATAAATTTTGCACAATTTGTTATAACATTGTATACTGTATATGAGTGTTAGCCAATTTTGGTGCCTTGTTTTGTTGGTACACAAACCCCTTCCATTTTTTTCCCAGTAAGTCAGTATATAGTCACCAATTTCCTTACTCTTCTCTGGCTTAGAAATTTGGAGTTTTATTGGGGTCTCAACTACAAAGCACGATTATTGGAACACAACTGCTCCCTGAAAATGAAATATTAGGGGTTTTATTTTTTACAGAATGTCTGAATGTGTGTGTGTGTGTGTGGGGGGGGGGGGGGGGGGGGGGGGGGGGGATCATTGGACACCTCAAGTAGTTATATTTAGTACAAAGTATTGTAGATGTCTGCCCCAACTGTTAGCTAAACTGTTTTTATTTAGTTCTCATTGTGAGCACTTTCGACAGATGAACCTGGATAATTACTAAAGATTTAACTTGAGTAAACATCAATAGTTAGTATGATAAACAAAAATTAATTCCCTATTTCATAACTCAATGAATATGATCACTGGTGGGTAGCTGTCCATACATGCTTCATGCAATGACTCCCTAGCCTATTAGTTTCAAAATTAACACAGTGACAGGGGCGGATTTGTGGGGGGGGCTCGACTGGTGTTGTACGAGCCCCCCTTTTTTTCAGGAAGAGCCCTCACTTTTTTAGCTAGTCTTTTTCTTACTAATAAAAGTATAATACCGACATTTTGTGCGGGTTGTTTTTCTACCTCCAATAATCGCGATCGTCTAATGAGCGCACCCCTACTTATGGATATGCTGAGTCAGGAGTTTGCTATTCTTCATTCTATTAGAACACTAAGCTCTTAGTATGCTAGAGCTGAGCAAGTATAACATTAATTCCTGACAGAATAGAATTGTATTTAGTGGTTATTCAATTTGTTTTTATGGTTGAATTATATAGTGTAACTACCTTCAATATTAGAGAATGTCTTTGTAGTTTCATTTTTACTCACGAAATCAGTTTTCATTTTTTTCATGATTAACTTACCTATTCACTCATTTTCACAAAAAGATCTTTGTAAATTTGTTTTGTTCTTAGTTTTCCATTTTCCCTTCCTGATTGTAGCTGTTCATTATGTCAGTTCTAGACAGTTAGTTCATATGCTAATTATTGTGTGAACGAATTACAATATAATCTTGTAGGAAATACAATATATGCATTTTCCATAAGTAACTCTCGCTATGTCACTCCTTCTTGAAAAGAGCCCCCCCCCCCCAATAGTGAGATCACATTTTTCATATATTGCTGCTAATTTCACGAAATGTTGAATTTTTGAACCCATCAATAAGTTTTCTTTCATTTGTGTTACCATATAGCTACTGTGAATACTGTGAAACCTCTCTACGCAAAGGCCACCCACGTAGTCAAATCTTTTTTTCCCACCCTTATAGAGAGTTTGGTTGCTCTCAGAGGTCATATTTGTTGTGAAATATTTAGTTCCATTCATGTTTGCTGTTGTTGAACGTAATGTACATAGCTTACGGAGTCCCATTGTGAAGAGAATCCATTGTATTTCTATGACTATAACTTGTAGCAAAACTCCATCTGATTGCCGTCATCTTCTGTATCTGCTACAATAGTTTGTTTGTTTATTTGTTTGTTTTGTTTCTTGCTGTAGACTTTTTTTTATGATTTGCTCAACCATCATAGCTATCTGGCATCAATGGGATTGTCATGGATCCTACATGGTGTCTAGAATCCCATTACATATGAAGAAATGGTGGCACATGCAGTAAGTAAAATCATATATAGCTATTTCATATAATAAAAATTAGACATGACAATTCCGTTCTTATGAACTTGTTCTGACATATGGACAAAGCTATTTTATGCTGTGACCTGCCATTGTGTACGTTATGGCTATACTCATATTCTAACTACTAGCTAAATACTTGAACAGTGATATAAGCAATTAACATATTATTATAGAATAACACCACAATCAAAACTGAGGTGTTAATAGATAATAATGTATAGCTAGCTATGTATTATGAAGTCGTCTTCATTTTTTCACCAACTTTCTTTATAACCCTTTCTTGAACTTCTTTTTTGAGAAGTGTGATATCCACTGGGTCTTCTTGATGATTGTGTTTGTACAGGATGACTTGGTAGTCCTTTACAGCCTTAATTCTTTCTCCTGTTATCGCTATGCTAGTTTCATCACCCGTGTGAATGTGGTCCACTGTGACATTGACCATGGGGTAGGATTCAGCTGCTAAGCAGTCGGGCATCAGACTGGAGCAGTGTGTGATGAAGCATCTCACAGCGTCAGAATCGAGTGTTTCACTGAGAGTGTCACAAGACTAGAGATGTGTACATAATAAACATGACATCAGATACCTCAGGAATCATGTCCTAACTATTTGTGTAAAATTAATGTCATTGTGATGCTAACAGTTTAACCCCCCATGAACGCCACGGGGAATTCCCCTTTTGTGATAGCAGAAACTGAGCTTCAACTAACTGTTTGTTCTTGCCACCCAGATAAGTGGCACTTGGTACCCACACATGCTCATTAGACTTGGGATTAGAGTCGACACTATTTTCATTTTTATAGTGTTATTAAACTAAGTAAATTAGCTATATGGCAGCCAAATCATCATTCAATCAAAATAATGCCCTCCAAAACTAAACGTCATGATCCGGACTCCCCATCCCCACAGCATCATAATGATATTAATTTTTCAAAAAATAGTTTGGACATGCTCCCTTACAAGACCTGAGCTTTTTGCATAATTATAATTAGCAGAAAATTTAAAAATGCAACTTAAAATTGGTAAAATCACTCAAGCATAACAAATATTTGATACAACAATTAATACAGACAATTACTTAGTTAATTGTATTGCTTTTTCAAGCAAGAATTGCTGCCATTCAAGGTTTTTTGAGTATTTATTAGCTACTTGGCTTAAAAGGGCTTAGTGAGAAGTTTGGTAGTGTGGATTATTTCTACCCTCAGGCTACTTAGCTATATCTGATCAGACATATTCAGAGAAGTAATTCAGACAATAGTAGTGAGACCCTCTCATTAGGATGGACATAAGCAACTGCTTCTTCAAGCAATGGAGGAACAGACTGAAACCATTACATGATTACAGGTTGTTATTTTGTGGTGGTTCAGGGGTGGATTAAGTGCCCAGTCATGGATTGAATGATCTGTTTTGGTATTGTGTATATTATAATTATTTTAATAAACTAGATTGAGGGGAGGGGGTGGGGACAGGCCTCTATGATTACCCCCCTGGATCGTCCCCTGTGTTAGCATATACAGCTATGAGAAGAATTAGTGTGTCTAGCTAAATGTGTGAATATAATTAAAAATCTAATTCCTCAGAGACATGAAGAGAGACATAGTTAGTATGTACCACACCACTCACTGCCTTCAAGTCCTTCTTATTTCCAGACCTTTCAAAGGTCACAGTCAGAATCATCTTGCATCGATGTTTCTAAGCCATAAATGTATATTGAACAATCTTTTGTATTAAAAATTACAAAATATGATATTATATACTATATACTTACGAACAACAATCGCTATACATAGCTGATCCAAGTAGTACAAATTTTGAATATTTTATTTAGATTTACTTTACTACGTGCTGTACAGTAACTACATTTTATTTTTATTTAAAATAAAAGATAAAATTTTTATTACAGTTGTGTATATAGATAGCTAGTAGCTTTTATGTGTAGACCAATACTAAAACTGTAGGTATAGTGTAACTAGACAACAGATCTGGCTGCAGAAGTGTAATTTTTTGAAATAATCTCAAAATGCTACTGTAGGATCCGTCAATAAAATTAGCGTAAATGTTGTGGAGGCGTGTGAATGTTTGTGCAGCTATTATTATTGCATTCAATCAAAATGTGTAATATCACTCCACATTATATGTACCAATAATATTAACAAATTAAGTGCTTTAGTTGTGTGCTAATTTACTGCATGAAGAAGAATCAGTAACGGCTTCCCATGCTAGAAATTAGATACAAACTCTTTACCTTGATATTTACACGAATACCATTATAATAGGAGGTTTTCAAGACGTCCACATCATTTCTAATAGCAAAAAAGAACCAGCAGTTATCACTATAGACAGAATAATTACTTAGCTATATGGTGCTGGTAATTATTTCTGTAATGATTTATTCTAGTAATTATCTTGTTTGTGTAATATTATAAAGACAAGTGCAATTGCTTAATTCATAATTTTTACTGAACTAAATGCATACAGAATTTAATATTAACTTTCACTTCCAACAAACGTTTTCCAACCCAATTTACAGATACTCTTACATTGTTACGAAATATATAATCTGGTAGTTAGTTATAAAGCTAGAGATATGTAAGTATCTGTCTAGGATTGTTACTGTCATTTTTTTCTAAGTGTGAAGCCATTGCTTGCAGATGCTTCCTATAACTTGAGAGATGGTTATAGATAATACATTGTAGGAACAACGTTTCAGGCACTCAATAGTGCATCATCTGGTACATTCCAATAACGTACATCATCTTTAACAGATGTTCAATGGCTGGTTTGAGTACAACATTGATAATGTTGGGGAAATTGTTGTGCTCGTATTGATAGAAGTAAGCAACTGCTTGTATCTGTACTGTCTCTCTATCCTGTACTGTCACTATAACATCCCCGATGTGTAGAGCAGATGGGTGACTGTCGCTGTGATAATGCAGTTTATCATTTATTGACTGGAAAGAAATCAACAAACAGAAAATTGTGTAAACATCAAATTAGTTTCTTTAAATTTTTACTCAATTTTCAATACAATATTAACTGTGCAAGTAGTTTTATCCATTGAAATGATTTGCAAATATTTTTTTTGTACTTTCCAAAAAGTGAATGGTATATGTATCTCTTATTTATATTTACATTAAACACTCCTTTATTAGCTCTTGTTATTAGATTACAAATTTTAGTTTTCTTTTTCTTCAATGTTATATTCATTTGCATATCACTCGTACATAGATAAAGCCCCTATAGCTAGATGGTGGTTGCATTGACTCTATCAATTTAAATTGTAAGTTTTGGAAGAGTGTGTCACTGTACAAATGTTTAGTTGTGTTAGTTACTTCATAGTTTGAATGAGTAGATTACCTAAGCATAACATGGTTAGTTCTTAGCACTCTTTGGTGCATGACTTTCTACCATTTTAGCTTAAGAATGTTCACAGATTGATACGTTGCATGAACTAAGCAACGATATGATGAGCTTGTCTACTATTTTAAGTCTAAAATTCATTACAATAAACCTCTACAATATACTTCATAGTTATTAGCTAACTAAAATTTACTGCACTCAATATCTCCACTTGTTGTAGCACAAGCAAAATAGCTCATTAGAGTCATCTAAAAATATTGTTTCCTACTGGGCACTCCAGATTATGAGGAATTACAGGGACTTCCTCGCAATAAATATGTTACACAAGCTGATGCAAAATTGCAATTTTATTCTCTTTAAATATTCTCCACTAGTTACAGATGAGGAGAACCAGCCTTCTCTCTGTCACTCTGCCACTACTCACCATCATTAAGGAAGGTCTGCTCTTGTCAATTACTTTCTTTCGAGCACAATTGCAAAACACATTGAGATCAAATCTTCCAGGATCGTGATCTCTTGGAGAGTAAAGGGCACTGTTGCTTGCCACTGCTACCAATGGTACTACTTCAGCCATTATGGAGATATTAACTCATTATAGTTTATTATATTCATTACTCCCATGTATGTAAAGGTTATAGTACATCTAATTTGACCTCTGTAGTAGTTTCTACCTCAGTGCTATCGTGCCAAGTAACTAGCTAGAGTATTTTAAAGTGGACACACACACACAAGAGTAGTTGATAACCACACAACCTGATAGCTATCACACTAGGCATCACCATGAGCTGATAGATCACATGAGCTGATAGCTATCACTAGGCATCACATGCGCTGATGGATCACATGAGCTGATAGCTAGGCAAGGCACTAGTATTACAATGGAGGCACTTTTGATGTATATTATGTTTTCTCAGGTTGAATCAGGAAAGGATTTTTTTAATTTGGCTTGTGAAAAGCCACATGAATTTACTAGTAACAACAATATTTATCCTCGCTTTTGGAGCCATTGTGTAACTAATGGTTGCAGCACAAGACCAGCTAATTTCAGTCAGAATCATTCATACAACTACCCTTCAAAGATGCCATCCACACACAGGTCATAAATTTTTTCTTCTCTTTTTGTTTTCTCAAAGCTATTATGTTTAACAAAAACTATGAACTTGTCTGCATCATTGACAAACAAAACTAGAAATAATAAGTTGGGTACAAAAAAAATGCTTGAAATATTGTTCCAAATTTATTATAGCTAGCTAGAGTGTTTTACTTTAGTGGAAATAGTGCTTCTTGCACTACAGTATCTACAACTTGGATTACTTTAGCCCTCAGGGCAGCATCTGTAGGGTAAGTGTTGGAATAATCATACTCCACAACAAGCTTCTTCACTCCAAGCTCCTCCCCACTTTGAACAACTTCAATGTCTTTGACTTGAATGTCCCTGGAGTCATCATTGCTTTCTTCTTGCGAAGATATGTCATCAAAATCAACACTTAGTGCTATTGAGAATGACTGGAGCACAAAGTGTTTAGTTGTTAATAGTTTGTAGTATTCATTGAACATGAATGTAAAGAGCCAGTAATGCACTGTGAGACTGCAGCCACAATGAATACTTAATCTATCATTTAGTATTATGCCACCTTTAGTCTTTTATAATATATTTGGCAAGCGCACTAAGCGAGCGAGACACTGGAATCAGGGATATTTGTTTATATGTATGGACATGCATATATCAATTTTGCACTTAACCCCGTATTTTAGTGTTTGTTTGGTCGACCCTGTTCCATACTCCACTAAACAGAATCCTTAAGTCTATCGATTTACCGGTATAATCTCAGTAAATTTAATTGTTTATTCCCTCTTTGAATTTGTGTTACAGGATGCAGTTAAGTCTCACAAACTTACCAGAGTTGATTTTCTAGGAATTAGTGGCAGTGGTAAAATATCTTGGTTAATGCGCTGTTAGTCATAGCCATACATTCTACTCAACAACTTTGTTCTTATTATAAAAATCATTCAATGTTGAAGTCACAAAGAGAAGTCTTGAGTCTGTAGATGCAGTGCACATGTGTGTGTGTGTGTTAAGTGTTTACAGTTGTGCGTTACTGCCACTGCCTGTTCAAGTCTCAAAGAGTTATGGTGGGTTGTGCCTATGGCATTGAAAATCCTTTACCTTACCTAATTATTAAAAAAAAAAATTGGTTGTTGCTTTGTAGTGCTTTTAGTCAGGCCATTTAGATAGTGAGAATGCTTATTTAAGATACCATTTCTCAGGAAAACTAAGGTAAGAAGACATTCTATTGAGGTAAGCAAGAAATTCATTATTTTCAGTTAAAATTTAATGGTCGAGACTACATACTTGTAGCTACTAACTTCAGGCAAATTAAATTCTTTCTGTTATTTTTGCATACAAATCTTGTAATGACTTTTATCAGATATAAGGTTTAAAGTGTTTTACTCTGTGCACAATGGATCACTCGTCACTTGTGCTGAAGCACATCACTAGTTACTTTTAATTTCTTCTGTGTATTGTCACATTTATTCAAAACATTTCAACCCTGTGAGGTGACTATGAAAAGAGAAGTTGCTCATATTTCCATGGCAACATTCACTTCTGTAACTTTTGAGATCAACTTAAGCAAGTTAGACCCTTTACTTCATTTGAGTCGTTAAAAGATTTGGCTTATGATACTATTTTTAAAAGAATGAAGTAAGCAACATTATTATTATTAAATAGCTAATTATGTGAAGTTTATTAAAGCAAATGTTTACCTCACATTAATGTTGCTGTTTTTTTTTCTTTGTATTTGTCTCCAGTAAATTAACATAAACTAATAATACTTATTGTAGTTCATTTTTTTTAGTTTTCACTACAGTAATTTTTCCCTATTTTTTACTTTCAATAGTTATTATAACTTACATCATTAAAACTGTTCAAAGATTTTGGGTAAAATCCTTCAGCAAATAAGACAATTAGCCTGTGCTTCACCTCCTAAACAACAACAGCAATCATAATAAAATGGAGTACATAAAGAATTAATTGAGATTAGATGTATTCTCTTTCTTTCACAAACTTTTTTAAAGTACAGAATTTAAAATATTTGGTCAATCTAATGAGTATAAAATGTCTTAGAAAGAAATTGTGAAAATAAATGGGATTTCATATAAGACATGACTTTTGGAGTTATACCTTCTAGTGCTAAAAATATTTCTATTGTGTAGGTGAGCACCTTTCCCAATTCAGTTCAGCTACCTAGTGCTCAGTTCTATAGAGTGGGAGATGGACAGGGCAACACCTAGGTAAAAAGAAAAGAAGGAAAGAAAGAAAAGGATACAATAGGTTAAGATCCACTTAGCTATTAAGTCCTGACGGTTCAATGGTAAGTATACACGACTCGCAATTTGATTGTCGCAGATTAGAACTCGAGTTGGACGCTTTTTTTTTCTTTTTAACTTTAGAGCTTTCCCATTCAGGCAATAATGATTCTTTACCAACTCTGCTAAGCTCATGAATTATTTATGAATACACACCGTCATCTTCGCCAGTAACCATCGCTGTTACAGACATATAGATAGCAATATTATTACCAGAATATGTAGAGAGACTTCCATTTGTTTCCACTTCACACCTTCAAACTCTATCTTGACTGCTGCACTATAATGAGTCACATATTATAGGATGCAAGTAAATAGCAGCTGGCAATTATAGTTGAGTTAGCTGGAACAAGTACTGAGCTACACAATCGGTTAATTTTCTACATGGGAAGGATCATCAAAATTTGAATCATAACTACTGACGTAGCTTGTGCATTCACAAGTCTCACTGGCTCTGATATAAAAATGTTGAACTACACATTATATGTATACTTATATAGTGTTATTCGAGTATCAAAACTTTGAGTAATGGATCAGTAAAGGTTGAGAGCAAAACAAATGGTAGATTAAACAATTTACACATCAGAAAATTGTAATAATACAAAATATCTCACCCTAATTTCAGAGTTTTAAAGTAGTCCTCCAAAAAGTCATATATAACAGTTTTTCCAAGCTTGGGTAACTCTGGATGCTGGAATCTCGAATACACAGTGACTAGTTCAAACTCCACATTCGATTGCTCATATTTCTTGACTTTGGAAGTAAAATTAAGCTTTGTCTTACTGTGCTTCTTCAAATATTCCATCAATTTCTAGAATGAAAGCAATGAACATGAATTTACTATGCGATAGATTATAGTTAGAAAAACAACTTCACAAGTTCTACTAGTTTGTCACTAGCTTATCACTTCAGCCGTGAGGTTCATTATGGGGGGAATGAAAGACACATTCTTTCATTTATACACATTATGGTCACTAACAATTCTGTATTAAATTTGTACAATCTTAAAATATGTCCAGTAAACATCTGCAGAAAGAGTAATTACACAGAGTTACCTTATTACTATCATGTGTCTGCAATTTTTACATGCACAAACTTTAAGGAAAGATATGAGCAGAATGCACCCTCCACAGTGTCCTCCATGCGGCAGTTAGCTACAATACACCATGACAGGCTTGGTGGAAACAATGAATTAATGCAAAGGCTGAAAATGGCCACACCCAAACATCACCCACTTAGAAATTGACAATAAGTTATTCAAATTGAGAAAAATAGCTTGAAAAATGTTTGAAAACTATTCCTTCTATCCTTCTATGACAGAGCTGGAGGCAGAATCACTGACTACAACTTTCACATGTACTGAATCTATGAGCTCCATATGTATGGACTGTCAAGGACGAGCAGAATAATTCTTGGCTCCTACAATACTCCTCCTTCATCCAATACAAAATGTAAAAAAAAGTGAGTAGCTACATTCGTATTACTAAATGGATCTTTGAGCAATAAATACCTAAAATTTGTTTCAGTGTAAGAAGCATTGCAAGAAAGTATTGTAGAGTCTCATTAGCTGCATCAGTTCTACTTGGATAGCCTCACCTGCTGAACTATTAGCTGCATCAGTTCTACTTGGATAGCCTCACCTGCTGAACTATTAGCTGCATCAGTTCTACTTGGATAGCCTCACCTGCTGAACTATTAGCTGCATCAGTTCTACTTGGATAGCCTCACCTGCTGAACTATTAGCTCATCAGTTCTACTTGGATAGCCTCACCTGCTGAACTATTAGCTCATCAGTTCTACTTGGATAGCCTCACCTGCTGAACTATTAGCTGCATCAGTTCTACTTGGATAGCCTCCCCTGCTGAACTATTAGCTCATCAGTTCTACTTGGATAGCCTCACCTGCTGAACTATTAGCTCATCAGTTCTACTTGGATAGCCTCACCTGCTGAACTATTAG
>WLWD01005069.1_pt1 | contig 23446 bp, 6 predicted proteins | sample 6712731 | NCBI WGS metagenome assembly WLWD01 (sample SAMN12718690, study PRJNA576275) | sponge metagenome | isolation source: marine sponge | host: Mycale hentscheli | place: New Zealand: South Island, Marlborough, Capsize Point | collected 2014-11-01 | reverse complement strand
GGAAAAAAAAAAAGCAAAACCCATATGGGGCTCGAACTTGTGATCATCAGTGAGTGTCAGAGTTGCACACTCTTACCATTAAACCGTCAGGAACTTCTGCTTGGAGGACTTTATTAACCTATTGTCTATTCTTTCTTCTATTTTTTTTTTCTTTCTAAGTCTTGCCCTGTCCATCCCCTGCTCTAAACACAAGGTTGCTTGAGTTGGGAAAGTATTCATAGGGTCAAGAAAAATAAAACCAGGTGAGAAAAGCTGACTGATGTAGACAAAGGAGGAGAATCCATAAGTTGAGAAGAGGAATAAGAAAAACTGGAATATCTCAGGAAGAAAGAGAGCAGGAGAGGGAAACCATGGATATAAATACCTTATGCTAATGCACTCCTAATTTGCACAAGTCAGCACGTCAGGTGCCACTGTGTGGGAGGGTACTTGCTGGCGTGACCAATATATTGGTACCTATTAAATTGTTAAATGCAACACTTAATTATACAGACTGTGGCATTGCTTAGCTCTAAATATTTTATAGCCTTATTTGAAGGAAGAGGATTTTCTGGTCAACGTTGAAAGTGTATTCTGACTTGTCATAATTGTTGGTGTGTGAAGTTACATACCAAAAAAGGCTGTGTGTCTGAATACTATCAGGTGAGGCTTATAGCTTAAAGACCAGTAGCCAAAGTTAGTGATCCTAGGTTCACTTTCTCAAGCAGGAATTTTTTTAGTAAAAACTCCAGTTAACAATAGCTTTGTTAGTCATATATTTGCCATTTGTTTCACCCCTCTAAAATGTGCCTATTGAATAGAATATGTATGTACAGCTATACATGGATACACTCTGTGGTGTTTTTATGTGCTTTTTGCATGAGATTGTTGTGGTGTAATCATTTTATTTGTCTTGCTTGTTGTTCTTTTTAATTATTAGTTTATCAGAAGTACATGTATGTGATTAATTGCCAAGTATGTCATAATGCAATCAAGAAAATCAAACTTTAGTTAACATAGTTTAGTTAGTGTGAAACGTTTGAAATTATTTAAAGAGTTTGTGTTATCACTCGAACTGTATTACTGCTAGTATTCGTTTTGCTGTTTGTAATTATCAGTTAATCATCAAGAAGACTTTCTCTTAGTTCAAAGTAGGTAGGAGGAAGTCTTGTGTTGTCCCCATCAAGAATATTTGGCTCAGTGGTATCCTGATTTTGTGATTGTCCTTTAAAGTAAGTGATTAAGACTTGAATTTTCTTCATCAAATTTATGTACAATGGAGTGTTCTTCTTTATTTCAAGGTGAATGTGGTAAAGTATCACAGCTAACATAACCACCATGGACAAAGAAGTAGAAGTAATCAAAGCCTTCTCACATTCACCTTCATTGCATAGCATAACAGTTGCTACTATCCCCAAATTTACTAAAAAGAATGTTTCTAGAACATCACACAATTTAGCCTTGTATATATTCACCTTAGTGCACAGTTTAATGATAACAATGAAGCTCATTGCAAGAGCTATCCAGAACAAGTTTCGCTGCAAACTGTAGCTTAGACCAAATACTGTGAATAGACAGCATCGAATCAGAAGACATAGTCCTGTCCAGTAGCGATGAGGTTTAGTGTACGGAGCGTGATAGGCATCCATTATGGCAGTGAAGGTAGTACTATTGAAACATCGCAATCTCTTGAACACAGGAAGAGATGTTAAACATTGCCCAAATAGTAGTAAGCCGGTATACGGTAGGAAAAGAAATAACAATACTGACAAGCTTACTATAAACAGAGGTATGTGCTTGTTTCTAAGATACTTAATGTGACCATTGTACACCCACACTCTCTCTGAAACCAGTGGGTCAGTGACATTGTCAGCAGCAGCCACCAGTAGGTCTGTGAAACTGAAGGCAGTCACTATAGTCTTGAGGAGTTTAGCATAGGAGAGTAAGAAGAGAGTAGCTAGGACTTCTATGTTTCTCATTCCCATCAACTTCATCACTCTGGAGGAATAATGGCAGAACAGGATGATCACACCTACCAGGAACCAGATGTAGAATGGAAAGACAAACTGCAGCCATGTCTTTTGATACACATCCATTCCTTCCTAGTATGTAGCCCACCTTCTATGGCCTAGATCTAAGTTTATCCAAGACAAGAAGACCGAAAGAACTGGGTGAATCCACGAAGTGTGAGGTCTAATATCCCCACTAAAAGACAAGATGTGTAGCATAAAGTATCATCCATTAAGTAGTAACACTAGATACTGTCATCTTCACCAGCAACAGAACACAAACAAGACCACACCAGCCAGTGCTAACAGAACAGGTCACCAGATGTGTTTTATGTTTGGAGAAGTGTGGAGCATCCTGCACTTCCGCTGCCAATCCCCCTATAACTGTAGTTTTCTGAAGCATCCACCACAGAGAATTCCGCTGTTTTGTTAGCACATTAGCATCATATTCTGTTAGAGAAATTCCTCTAGATCGTGTGAGCAGTATTTAGTGGACAATATTTATTCACTCTAAATGCCACCATTATAACGGGGGGGGGGGGAACTGAGCCATCCTTCACCCCTTGGTATCTTTTCCTTGAAGTTGATATCACAGTTCCGCCTATAAGGTAAACAACTTTTTTTTTACTCTTCTATCACATTGACATTGATCATTCTCCTTTTCAAATCGTTTGGGACACTGAAGTAGTTTGATATTTAAGAATACGGTGTTCCAAGTACTGCTATTGCACAGCACATCACTAGTGATGGGTATCTTAGTTATTGTCTCTTCCTTCTGGCTAGAATAGGGACGGAACGTAAGGTTTTCACAATTCGAGATTTTCTTCAAATAAAAAGTACTTTTAATGTCGCAACTTTTGAGTTGGTCCATCTGATCAAAGCAAGCTACAGAAACGGTATAGTTCTGGCCTAGGTAAAGGTTTATGTTCCTTTGACGCATGGAACATGCAGCAGTTTGGTTGTGACAGTAACATATTTTGTTAGCTCTTGAGGTTATTGATAAAGATTTGTAATCATACTGTTTACCGTCTACTAATATATCTGTTCTAGCCAAAGAAGCAAGTGATTTGTTATTAGGACGTAAGCATCTATCGAGCATACCACCATACATCGATGGCCCAGTCACTGCAGAGTTGTCTTGAAAGTATATCTTCACATTGTCATCCCACGATAAGATACAGGAATTTCTTATACAATCACTCACCCGTTCATTGATACAAATAGCACCTCCTGTGCTGTTCTTTTTTAATACGGAATTATTGTAAAATTTACAAAAACTTCCGGATATGTTTAGGTTTGAATTCAACATGTAAATTCCTCCACCACATCGTACAGCTTTATTATTATTAAAGACTGTGTTGCTGAGTTCTACCAATGCTATATAAATATTAATAGCTCCTCCTCTCTTTGCCTCGTTTGAGTTGAAAATGCAATTCGTGCACGTGAAAAAAACTTGGCGGCCCACATATAAACCACCTCCGAATGTTAGAGCGTTGTTATTAGTGATATTGCAGTCTCTTATTCTGATTTTGTATCTTGTTATAATTGCTATAGCTCCTCCTCTGCTTAATTTATTTAATTTACAGCTGGCTTTGTTACCTTGAAATACACTGTTTGTTATTGTGATTTTTGCAATAGTAGATGCAAAGAAATGTCGAAGAATGTAGATACCCCCACCGATTACACTGGCACGGTTGCCTGTGAGTATCAAACTATTCAGATAAATGTCATTATCTCTTCTATTTCGAGCAAATCTTATAGTCATGGCTCCTCCTTTACTGGCACTGTTATTAGTCCAATTGCAATAAGTTATGCTCACTTTCCCTGTTTTACCATCTTTTCCCGTCTCTGTTAGTGATACCAATTTCACTGCTCCGGCTTCTGATGAAGCATAATTTTGTGAAAATTTTGTTTTATTGAGTAATATGGAGTAGGAATCAACTGAAATTGCTCCACCATCTTGAGTAGCCGAGTTACTAAGAAAGTAACTGTTTGTCACACTTAGTTGGTAAGTGCAGTTGTAAGATTCTTCAGTGTTGTTTGTGTTTATGGCACCACCGATGGCAGCATAGTTGTGGGAAAAACTGCAGTTATCTAATAAGGCGTGGCATATATACCTCGTTAAAAGAGCTCCGCCCTCTGTTAATTTAGTGTTACTCTTAATAGCAGAATTGAAATTGAAAGAGGAGTGTGTCATGCTGGCTGCATCTAATCGTAGCATATACAATGCTCCACCAGAATGAGCAGAATTATTCTCAAAGTGACAGTATTTAATATCTACTATTTGCGTATGTCGTATGATGATTGCTCCACCCATTTCAAGTGCATTGTTGCCCAAAAAAATGGATTCCTCTATCGTCACACTAGTAGCTTCAATCACTGACAATGCAGCTCCATTAACAGCTCTGTTGTTATAGAAACTACAGTTTTTAATAATAGTGGCATTGTTGCTGTCTGTACTTAGCGAAGTGCCGTGATTATTCTGAAAAGTGGAGTTGTATACATTGATGTTGATATGACAATTTCCTTTAGTTTCAATTCCCGGTCCTTTGTTATTTTCAAATATGCAGTTATTTACTGTCAGTGAAGGTAAAGGTATTGCAGCTGAATAACTAGTGCATTTTTCTTTGTAATATATACCTTTTAAGGCAATACTTGGGTAGTTGATAATGAGAATTGCACTGTTTCCACTTTCAGCAGAATTATTTTGAAAATTGCAATCTACAATACTCAGATGGAGGGAAGGGAATGTTAAATAAAGTGCTCCATGTTGATTGTGTACAAACACTGTATTTGAGATGACTGCAGTGCTCGTAATTTGATGGATGTTTAACGATGACATTGAAGTATTGTTAATGTACAACCCATAGTCACTATTACTTTCAAATCTACAATTTAATATATGTAGCTCGTTAGTGCAGCCCCAGATTTCTACGCTTTTATATGAGGTACTAATAAAGGCTGTGTTTCCTACTGTGATGGTTTCAATAGCTCCATTTTCTGTTACTCTGACAATGGCATTTGTTTTGCCACATTGACGGAATTCAACGAAATCAAGGATGATCATTTTTACGTTATCAAACTCGAATGAAATATCTCCTTCCTCACAGACTAGGCTGGCATGATAGCCTCTGGTCCACGGTTTTATCACAACGCTGGTGGAATCGGAGAATTTTATGTAATAATTGTACTTAATGAAATAATAACTGTGGATGAAATTTATGCTAGTATTCTCTGAAAATGTTTTGTTGACTAATGACTCCAGTGTACCACAAGGATATAGTATCTCCCCTTCCACTGAACATGTCAAGTTTCTTATTGGAACATCCGAATTTGTTACATAGTATTCATCTGCACTACAATAAATATAAGGTAACACTAACAGGGCTAAATAGAAAGAAGAATTCATAGTGAAGTGCGCTGAAATGTGATCTCTGGTCTGCGTTCTGTTTAGTTAAGAGCTGGAGAGTTAATATATTTTTATCTCTTTACATTATATAAACTACATTAATTATCCTTAGAAGAGTTTCTGTTTCATTTCTGAACGAACACACAACCACAAAGAGTAATGTTATCAAAACTAAACACTAAGGTGCCTGACTAAATTCTGCTTCTAAAAGATTCCTTCACTGTACAAGGTTGCATCGTTTGGTTTTAGAACTCTCTGTTTGAACTCCCAATATCAGTTGTTGACAGTGTCTATGCGTACTATGAATTGATAATTTAAGTAACATCAAGTATGGATGTGGTACAGTGTTTATAATTTTCAATTGACAGCAGTAGGTTTCTGTTAGCCTAATTTATGCATTGATGTCTACACTAGATAATAGCAATAGTAGTTACATACTGTGTACATCCATTTTATTTCAAACAAATGTATAAGAACTATTAGAATAAATTGAATTTTCCAATATTAGTACTTCGCTGAATTGTCAGCTTTAAAAAGTCAGAGAAAACTCCATTTATTGCTATACTCAATGTAGATTTCTTTTCCCAACACGGTTGCTTTTGTACTTGATCATGCCGTGTTATAAGTATAAACATTGCACTTCATCTCACCGTAGCAAAGAACCAGTGCACTTCTAAACATTGTGTTTTAATCTTGAATTAAAGACTAAAATGCAATTCCTGCACATTCAGATGACACCAGAAAAACCAGAAATTGAAGAGACATGGGTTTAGAGCTTCCCAAATGCTAACTGTTTAATGCTGCGTGCAAATTGCCCTGCAGAATATCAAACAGTAAGAAAGCCCTTTAATAGTCTTGATGTCAATAAATCACTAGGAGTTTGACCTCATTCACCCCTGAGTAGAAATTCGGCAAATAAAATCACTCAGAAAGACTAAGCAACATAGTATCATTACATTCAGCAGCACAAGTGGCAAACCAGTTGGCTTTGGCTACACTGTATCTAATATCGAATCATAAAATATAGAATGTTCATGTATAAAGTACTGGTAAGTACCAACTGGGACAACTACATGTTAACCTTTACCTTAATGGGTTTTGTATTACATTAACTCTCTAGTACACACAAGCTTTGATCAAACACATTTGGGGCCTTGCCTGCTTTTAGTGGTATCACTGTAAACCAAAAGGTGTGTAGTTCACACCAAATTAAGCGTGAATCACTTGTAACAATAGTCACACCAAAATATGGCGTGATGCGCACACTTCATCGTTTGGGTGTGAAGTACACACCAAATTTAGTGTGAATTCTCACCATAATCACTATGAACTCATACTTACATTAATGCTGAGTTATTTTAAGTTACATTGATTCTAGTATTACATATCAACATTTTTTTTCCAAAAAGAGATTGGTGTAATCCCAGATATCAGACGACTAAAATCTTAGTCAACTCTCTTATCTAGCACACAAGTGTACAAAACATTTATAAGGTAGATTACAATGATAATAGCACTGGTTTTTGCCTGCACATGAATATAATTAATGTTCGGTAAAGGGTCCATGCTATTCCATTTAGTGTGAATTTCACACTAAGTGTGAAGGACACACTATGCATAGGTGGTGGGCATTCACACCACCAGTTTGGTGTGAATTTGGTGGGTTTTCACGCTATAATTTTTACAGTGAGATTGATCTTTGGTTGGGATGAAAGTGTTTGAATTGCAGTAGTTATGTGGACACAACTGACAAGCCCTAAAGTATTTTACCGGAAATCTTATCTACAGTAGGAGTCAAAAACAAGTTTCAAATTCTGTTAAAAATTAAGGTTGGTGGAATTGTCGGAGCTGGTACAATCACAATATATTATGTGTGTGTGTGTATTATCATGTACTTTCTCAGTCATTCACGTTAGGATTAGTACATTTCAAATTACTCCACTCGGCGATCTAAAATTGTTATCACATCCCCATTGGTGATTCAATTGATACCACATATTTATGAGGTGCTTCCTTGATTTTTGAGTTTTCTTATGAAATATAAAACGTAATAAAATTACGAATACTAGATTATCTCTGAAATCAAATCATCATTCAAGAGTACTAATGGTTTGAAAACGAAGCCCCAAAATCGGCTATAAAATTATTTGAAAGAAGTCAATTCATGTTTGCTTGATGCATTCAGAGAAAACATTTATGAACCTTCAAAACTAATCAATGAAATTATATATATCAATAAAGAGAGAATTGGATTGAAAGACCTTGCACACGTGAATGGGTTAGGTGAAATAATTGGAAATTTATGAACAAAATTCTACATGAACGCAATATGGTATTACGACAGCAATACAAAAATGATTTGGTTAAGGGAAGGTAAAATCAACAGAAAGAAGTGGAATAGTTTGTAAAATCCCTTGTGAACTCACATATGTGAAACTGGTGCAATTCATTCATCTCAGGAATTCAAATATGGGATAAAATCAAGAAACACGAACAATACTATTGCATAATGTGAATATGAAACTTGTTGTGTACATACTCTATGGGAAAATATTCTTATGCACAAACAACCTAATAACATGAAAAGGAAAAAATTTACACGTGAACTTGGTAAATAGTAATTATCAAATAAAAATTTTAAATAGTAATAATAATATGATGCCTATAATAGAACAAGAATGATAAAGGCAGGTGAATACAGTGAATTAATAAAATAGCTAATCAATTACAAATTTGACCACTAAAACAGAAATGGGTAAATATAGTGAAGTATAGCCTTAGTGAGACATGAACGCATGGCTTTCAAAAGGTTCAGTCTCAGTGTGACTAATAGTCGTCTTATGAATATTATTCTGGAAGTTAGTTGTGACGTTACAAGTGAGATGGTAAGAAACTAATAATTATAGATAAGATTTCCGGTAAAATACTTTAGGGCTTGTCAGTTGTGTCCACATAACTACTGCAATTCAATTCAAACACTTTCATCCCAACCAAAGATCAATCTTCCACTAAAAGCAGGCAAGGCCCCAAATGTGTTTGATCAAAGCTTGTGCGTACTATGAATATAAATAAATAATTAGAGAGTTAATGTAATACAAAAAAAACCCATTAAGGTAAAGGTTAACATGTAGTTGTCCCAGTCGGTATTTACCAGTACTTATACATGAACATTCTATATTTTATGATTCGATATTAGATACAGTGTAGCCAAGGCCAACTGGTTTGCCACTTGTGCTGCTGAATGTAATGATACTATGTTGCTTAGTCTTTCTGAGTGATTTTATTTGCCGAATTTCTACTCAGGGGTGAATGAGGTCAAACTCCTGGTGATTTATTGACATCAAGACTATTAAAGGGCTTTCTTACTGTTTGATATTCTGCAGGGCAATTTGCACGCAGCATTAAACAGTTAGCATTTGGGAAGCTCTAAACCCATGTCTTTTCAATTTCTGGTTTTTCTGGTGTCATCTGAATGTGCAGGAATTGCATTATAGTCTTTAATTCAAGATTAAAACGCAATGTTTAGAAGTGCACTGGTTCTTTGTTAGAGTGAGATGAAGTGCAATGTTTATACTTATAACATGGCATGATCAAGTACAAAAGCAACTGTTGGGAAAAGAAATCTACATTGAGTATAGCAATAAATGGAGTTTTCTCTGACTTTTTAAAGCTGACAATTCAGCGAAGTACTAATATTGGAAAATCCAATTTATTCTAATAGTTCTTACACATTTGTTTGAAATAAAATGGATGTACACAGTATGTAACTACTATTGCTATTATCTAGTGTAGACATCAATGCATCTATTAGTCTAACAGAAACCTACTGCTGTCAATTGAAAATTATAAACACTGTACCACATCCATACTTGATGTTATTTAAATTATCAATTCATAGTACACATAGACACTGTCAACAACTGATATTGGGAGTTCAAACAGAGAGTTCTAAAACCAAACGATGCAACCTTGTACAGTGAAGGAATCTTTTAGAAGCAGAATTTAGTCAGGCACCTTAGTGTTTAGTTTTGATAACATTACTCTTTGTGGTTGTGTTCGTTCAGAAATGAAACAGAAACTCTTCTAAAGATAATTAATGTAGTTTATATAATGTAAAGAGATAAAAATATATTAACTCTCCAGCTCTTAACTAAACAGAACGCAGACCAGAGATCACATTTCAGCGCACTTCACTATGAATTCTTCTTTCTATTTAGCCCTGTTAGTGTTAACTTACACTTATTGTAGTGCAGATGAATACTATGTAACAAATTCGGATGTTCCAATAAGAAACTTGACATGTTCAGTGGAAGGGGAGATACTATATCCTTGTGGTACACTGGAGTCATTAGTCAACAAAACATTTTCAGAGAATACTAGCATAAATTTCATCCACAGTTATTATTTCATAAAGTACAATTATTACATAAAATTCTCCGATTCCACCAGCGTTGTGATAAAACCGTGGACCAGAGGCTATCATGCCAGCCTAGTCTGTGAGGAAGGAGATATTTCATTCGAGTTTGATAACGTAAAAATGATCATCCTTGATTTCGTTGAATTCCGTCAATGTGGCAAAACAAATGCCATTGTCAGAGTAACAGAAAATGGAGCTATTGAAACCATCACAGTAGGAAACACAGCCTTTATTAGTACCTCATATAAAAGCGTAGAAATCTGGGGCTGCACTAACGAGCTACATATATTAAATTGTAGATTTGAAAGTAATAGTGACTATGGGTTGTATATTAACAATACTTCAATGTCATCGTTAAACATCTATCAAATTACGAGCACTGCAGTCATCTCAAATACAGTGTTTGTACACAATCAACATGGAGCACTTTATTTAACATTCCCTTCCCTCCATCTGAGTATTGTAGATTGCAATTTTCAAAATAATTCTGCTGAAAGTGGAAACAGTGCAATTCTCATTATCAACTACCCAAGTATTGCCTTAAAAGGTATATATTACAAAGGAAAATGCACTAGTTATTCAGCTGTAATACCTTCACCTTCACTGACAGTAAATAACTGCATATTTGAAAACAACAAAGGATCGGGAATTGAAACTAAAGGAAATTGTAATATCAACATCAATGTATACAACTCCACTTTTCAGAATAATCACGGCACTTCGCTAAGTACAGACAGCAACAATGCCACTATTATTAAAAACTGTAGTTTCTATAACAACAGAGCTGTTAATGGAGCTGCATTGTCAGTGATTGAAGCTACTGGTGTGACGATAGAGGAATCCATTTTTGTGGGCAACAATGCACTTGAAATGGGTGGAGCAATCATCATACGACATACGCAAATGGTAGATATTAAATACTGTCACTTTGAGAACAATTTTGCTCATTCTGGTGGAGCATTGTACCTGCTACGACTAGATGCAGCCAGCGTCACACACTCCTCTTTCAATTTCAATTCGGCTATTCATAATTATAATAAACTAAAAGAGGGCGGAGCTATTTTAACGAGGTATATATGCCATGCCTTATTAGATAACTGCAGTTTTTCCCACAACTATGCTGCCATCGGTGGTGCCATAAACACAAACAACACTGAAGAGTCTTACAACTGCACTTACCAACTAAGTGTGACAAACAGTTACTTTCTTAGTAACTCGGCTACTCAAGATGGTGGAGCAATTTCAGTTGATTCCTACTCCATATCCTTCTATAATATAAAATTTTGGCAAAATAATGCTTCATCAGAAGCCGGAGCAGTGAAATTAGTATCACTAACAGAGAAGGGAAAAGATGGCAAGACAGGGAAGGTGAGAATAACATACTGCAATTGGAATAACAACAATGCCAGTGAAGGAGGAGCCATGACTATAAGATTTGCTCGAAATGGAAGAAATAATGACATTTATCTGAATAGTTTGATACTCACAGGCAACCGTGCCAGTGTAATCGGCGGGGGTATCTACATTCTTAGACATTCCTTTGCATCTACTATTGCAAAAATCACAATAAGAAACAGTGTATTTCAAGGTAACAAAGCCAGCTGTAAATTAAATAAATTAAGCATAGGAGGAGCTATAGCAATTATAACAAGATACGAAATCAGAATAAGAGACTGCAATTTCACTAATAACAACGCTCTAACATTCGGAGGTGGTTTACATGTGGGCCACCAAGTTTCTTTCACGTGCACTAATTGTATTTTAACCTCAAACGAGGCAAAGAGAGGAGGAGCTATTAATATTAATACAGCATTGGTAGAACTCAGCAACACAGTCTTTAATAATAATTGTGCTATACGATGTGGTGGAGGAATTTACATGTTTAATTCAAACCTAAACATATCTGGAAGTTTTTGTAAATTTTACAATAATTCCGTATTAAAAAAGAACAGCACAGGAGGTGCTATTTGTATCAATGAACTGGTGAGTGATTGCATAAGAAATTCCTGTATCATATCTTGGGATGACAATGTGAAGATATACTTTCAAGGCAACTCTGCAGTGACTGGGCCATCGATGTATGGTGGTATGCTCGATAGATGCTCACGTCCTAATAACAAATCACTTGCTTCTTTGGCTAGAACAGATATATTAGTAGATGGTAAACAGTATGATTACAAATCTTTATCAATAACCTCAAGAGCTAACAAAATATGTTACTGTCACAACCAAACTTCTGCATGTTCCATGCGTCAAAGGACCATAAACCTTTACCTAGGCCAGAACTATACCGTTTCTGTAGCTTGCTTTGATCAGATGGACCAACTCAAAATTTGCGACATTAAAAGTACTTTTTATTTGAAGAAAATATCGATTTGTGAAAATCTTACGTTCCGTCCCTATTCTAGCCAGAAGGAAGAGACAATAGCTAAGATACCCATCACTAGTGATGTGCTGTGCAATAGCAGTACTTGGAACACCGTATTCTTAAATATCAAACTACTTCAGTGTCCCAAAAGATTTGAAAAGGAGAATGATCAATGTCAATGTGATAGAAGAGTAAAAAAAGTGTTCCCTTCTATCGACTGTGATATCAACTCCAGGACAGCTACCAAGGTGACAGGATGGCTCAGTTATAATGGTGGCTATTTAAGAGTGAATAAATATTGTCCACTAAATTACTGCTCACACGATTCTAGAGGAATTTCTCTAACAGAATATGATGCTCAATGTGCTAACAACCATGCCGGAATTCTCTGTGGTGGATGCTTCAGAAACTACAGTATAGGGATTGGCAGCTGGAAGTGCATGGATTGCTCACACTTCTCCAAACATAACTACGTCTGGTTGACTGTTCTGTTAGCACTGGCTGGTGTGGTCTTGGTTGTGTTCCTGTTGCTGGTGAAGATGACAGTATCTAGTGGTACTACTAATGGATTGATACTTTATGCTAACATATTGTCTTTTAGTGGATTATTAGACCATCACACTTGTTCTATTCACCCAGTACTTAGAGTCTTCTTGTCTTGGATAAACTTGGATCTAGGCATAGAAGTGTGCTACTACTCAGGAATGGATGTGTATCAAAAGACATGGCTGCAGTTTGTCTTTCCTTTCTACATATGGTTCCTGGTAGGTGTGATCATCCTGTTCTGCCATTATTCCTCCAGAGTGATGAAGCTGATGGGAATGAGAAACATAGAAGTCCTAGCTACTCTCTTCTTACTCTCCTATGCTAAACTACTCAAGACTATAGTGACTGCCTTCAGTTTCACAGACCTACTGGTGGCTGCTGCTGACAATGTCACTGACCCACTGGTTTCAGAGAGAGTGTGGGTGTACAATGGTCACATTAAGTATCTTAGAAACAAGCACATACCTCTGTTTATAGTAAGCTTGTCAGTATTGTTATTTCTTTTCCTACCGTATACCGGCTTACTACTATTTGGGCAATGTTTAACATCTCTTCCTGTGTTCAAGAGATTGCGATGTTTCAATAGTACTACCTTCACTGCCATAATGGATGCCTACCACGCTCCGTACACTAAACCTCATCGCTACTGGACAGGACTATGTCTTCTGATTCGATGCTGTCTATTCACAGTATTTGGTCTAAGCTACAGTTTGCAGCGAAACTTGTTCTGGATAGCTCTTGCAGTGAGCTTCATTGTTACCATTAAACTGTGCACTAAGGTGAATATATACAAGGCTAAATTGTGTGATGTTCTAGAAACATTCTTTTTAGTAAATTTGGGAATTGTAGCAACTGTTATGCTATACAATGAAGGTGAATGTGAGAAGGCTTTGATTACTTCTACTTCTTTGTCCATGGTGGTTATGTTAGCTGTGATACTTTACCACATTCACCTTGAAATAAAGAAGAACACTTCAATGTATATGAACTTGATAAAGATACTTCAAGCCTTTACTACTAAAATGAAAGGACAACCACAAAAACAGGATACTACTGAGCCAAATATTCTTGATGGTGACATTTCCAGAAGACTTCCTCCTACCTACTTTGAACTAAGAGAAAGCCTACTGGATGATTAGCTGATGATCTGAACATGTTGCAATTGAGTAGTATTAAAATATGAGTGAGAACACAAACATTTTAGACCAGTAGAATTTTTTCCAGTAAGATACAAATTTTAGAAATGTCAGTTTGACTTTACCATTATATTACGTATTATTGCATACTTAATCATACCTGAATTTATAACATCACTGATTCTAACCCTTAGTTCTCAAGATTTAACTATAACGAGTTGCAGTTAATGCATATTAGCTTAACTTCCCCTTTTTAACTAGCAGATGTACTTGTGCATCATTGCAGCTGTTGGAAGCACATAGCATGTTTATCTGGTATTGGAATAGTTGCATTACATTCTTCATGTTTCTCGCTTGTGATCGTCTCTAATCATTTTGTACGGACTGTAATTTACTCTTTTCTTTTTGCCAGACACATAATTTTGTGAATTACAAAACTTGTTGAAGAAACTTCACGTATGCATGGTACTCCATAGCAGCAAACATTAAGCTGTAGATTTTTTAGGCAGCTGAATTTACCTCGCCTCTCTTATGATCCAGACTATCCACTACCTATATGTATATGTCAACTTCACCTGATAGCATTGTACTTGAATATTTGTTTATTTATTTCATGGTTTGTATCTATGTAAATTGTGTATACTGTAAGTTGTTAAAATCAGCAGTGGGCCCTGTGAAATTGTGAACTTTTACTTTCGCACCTGCGAAAATTAAATTTAACCCTTTCATTCCGGACTTAATTTTACCACGCGTCGACGACCTCGGGAACGACGGTTAATCAAATTAATTACCGTTTTATTTTTATTTCTTTTTTTTGCTTGTCTAAACGCTTACCAACAAATTTTACCTTATAGAGCTTGCTTTGAGCTTTCCAAACGATATGAATAATAAGACTGGTAGGTGATTCTACTGCCCATAACAACTCCATACATTTTAGCTACCAAAAAAGTGTTGACAATATTTGTATATACTTGTACATAAAAAGTAAAAAAAAATGTAAACACTTGACAAAAAAAATTATTGTTGCAAATATATATCATTACAATGATATAGATCATAAATCTTCTGTTCTTTCATCATAAGTGAGACAAAACTTGGGCACAGGGGTGACTCATATTCAATCCTATCATTCTCCTCCGCTATTTTGGATAAGATACATCGACGATGTTTGTGCAGCTGTTCCCGAAGATCACATTCAAGAGTTTAAAGACCACATCAATGCAGTTGAGCCATTAATCATTTTCACCATGGAACTGGAGTCTGATAGTAAAATATCTTTTTTGGACATAGAAATTCAACATCATGAAAATGGAACTCTGGCAACAAAAGTCTTTAGAAAGAAGACTCACACTGACCAGTACTTGTCGTTTTGCTCTCACCATCCAACAGAACACAAGTTTGCAGTTGCTAGGACATTATTCAACAGAGCTGAAGTGATATGTAGTGTAAAAGATGATAATCTTGAGGAGGAGGATAGACATATCACATCTGCTTTGATGTCCAATGGCTATCCTCATAGCTTCATTCAAGGAGTATTGAGGAAGAGCAAAAGATCAAGATCAGATGAACAACCATTTGCAACAGTAGTCCTGCCGTATGTCAAGAATGTTTCGGAGAATATAAGAAGAATTTTGAGTCCTTTGAATGTGATAACATGTTTTAAGCCACATAAGACTTTAAGAAATATTCTTGTGCATGCAAAAGGCAGAGAACATATGAATACAAAAAAACTGGAGAGATTTACCAAATACCATGTGGCACATGCAATGAGATATATATTGGACAGACTGGGCGTTCTCTAAAAAACATAGAGTGAAGGAACACCAAAGAGCTCTCACTTCATGAGATAACTTTTATGTAACATCTGCCGTAGCAGAACATGCTATCAAAACTGGGCACACCATTGATTGGAATGGTGCTAAGATTATTGATGGAAATGATCACTTCTATCAAAGATGTCTGCTTGAATCATGTACCATGTAGTTCACTAACACTCATTATAGTACCATGGCATATTCAAAACAATAAGAATGCTCTAAACAGAGAAATTGGAACTCTCCCCAGGGTGTACCAAATGCAATAACTTGTTATAGCTTAGCCATAGTGACTCATTAACATATTATAGCCAGGTCATGGCAACATTACCTAGAGGTCATTTTTAGTACTATCATAATAACACTGATGATGGTCACTGAAGAGTGACTGAAACGTTTGCTGAATTAAAACTTAACATAGACTAGTGAAAATACTATATAATTGTATCTATAAGAATGGCTAATTTATAAAAATCGTTTGACCGTAAACAAACAGTCTGATACACTACCGGGTTCTCACGGGCTCAAAGACATTTCTTACTGCTTCTAGAGAAAGCTAAGCCATCTAAAAAGCTTTTGTGGCTGAGGTAACTTTTTATATAATTTTTCATAGAAACCGCGGTAAAAAGTTGCGACCGACCTAAGTATAAACGCAAAAGCTGTGAAATACTCTGCAAGCTACCTGGTCTGTAAACATTTTTCCTAGCTTTAGTAATGCTCTGGGCACATGTATGTCAAATTTTAATCCTCTAAGTAATCATTAAGTGTCTCTAAAAAGTTGAAGAAGCCGTCCCAGTCTTGGAACGCTTTAAAATGGCTCCTGGAAGGAAAGGGTTAATTAAATCATATATTCTAGACATATGTGCAATAATATAGCATAGGATTTCCTGAGGTGTAGAGTCACTTTCTGGCATTAGTTTTTAAATTTAACGTTGTGTTATTTTACTCAATAATCTATTTGGTATATATAAGTATGGTATAAAACAAATTTTAATTTGGTGGGAATATTCCACTTCCATAAGCTAAGACCGTTTTCATCTTTGCCTCATAACTTATCTCATTGCTCTTTACCTTTTTCTAGCTATGTTATTACTGCTAGAAGGGCAACACCATGCTGACAAGATATTATAGACAAAACAACACACATTAAGGCACATGGAAAAATGACTAATAAACCTAAGAAACAAAAATGTCAGCTTCAATAGACTATGAATTTGCTACACTACCTTGCTTCCATGCTAACCAGCCATAAGCAAACTATAGTTTGTTTTGTCTAGTTTATTCAATGTGTATTTCTCCTGTCATTATCAATGACGGGGGATTTGTCCAACCTTTTGATAAGTCTCTGTTGTCAAAACTAGTCTTTTAGTGAAGCCATTGAATCTGTAATTACTCTTATAGATCGAGAAGGTCTGTTATTGCAATAACCTACACTGTAAACCAAAAGGTGTGTAGTTCACATCAAATTCAAATTAAGTGTGAATCACTTGTAACAATAGTCACACCAAAATATGGTGTGATGCGCACACCTCATCATTTGGGTGTGAAGTACACACCAAATTTAGTGTGAATTCTCACCATAATCACTATGAACTCATACTTACATTAATGCTGAATTATTTTAAGTTACATTGATTCTAGTATTACATATCAACATTTTTTCCAAAAAGAGATTGGTGTAATCCCAGATCTCATTAATCAGACGACTAAAATCTTAGTCAACTCTCTTATCTAGCACACAAGTGTACAAAACATTTATAAGGTAGATTACAATGATAATAGCATTGGTTTTTGCCTACACATGAATATAATTAATGTTCGGTAAAGGGTCCATGCTATTCCATTGAGTGTGAATTTCACACTAAGTGTGCATTCACACTAGGAAGAAAGTGTGAAGGACACACTATGCATAGGTGGTGGGCATTCACACCACCAGTTTGGTGTGAATTTGGTGGGTTTTCACGCTATAATTTTTACAGTGTATTGTAAATTAACATCTTTATCCGTTAAATTACAGTTTGTTTAACTGCTTATGGGTTTGGATTGACGTATCTGTTATTCTAAAGTCTTGCGCACTCGATTCAAATTAATTTCAATTCAGGTTTTGGTTTGCTCGATCCACAACAAATTTCTTTTGAGCAATTCATGATGTTGAAAATACTAAGTATTCTCAACTGAAAACATCAACCTTATTCATATGGTTAGACAAATAACTATAAAAGGCAGTGTTTTAAGAGACAACGTATACCTGTAACATCATGTTTCTCCTAAAGATACTGATAGCATTGTACTCGAGTATTTTTGTTCACTCTGGACTCAACAGACTGTATTACATTACTAATTCAACAGGTACTACTTGTGAATTATATCAGCCTTGCTACACTGTGGACTATTTAGCAAGGAACACTAACATTTACCCACAAGGTGCCAACGTCACTCTCATCTTTTTGTCTCAAAATTATTTAAATTTTGGCAACTTAAAATTAAATTTTGCACATTTGAGTCAGTTGGAGTGGAAGCCGTGGCAGACTGGCTCATACATTAATTTTCACTGTATTGGAAGTTTATCTATTTTGGTTTGGAATGTGACACAAATAAAGATAGCTTCAACAAACTTCAGAAATTGCGGACAGTCTACTGCAGTGGTCACTTTTTTAGATTCAAGCCAACCTTTTAAGAAAATTTCCTTTATAAGCAATCATTTTGTGTACAACCAAAAGGGTTCTATCAAAGCTACAGGCCTTATACAGAAACTTTACATTGAAGGTTGTTTTTTTGATAGAAATTATTATGGCTTTCATATTAATGTGTCATCTAAATTCTCTGGAGTCATAGTGGCAACAATTTTTGTAAACAATGATTACAACTACATTACTTTTACTGGCCTTTCCAAAGATGCCATTCGTTTATCTTTGTTTCAGTGTCAATTTATGAACAATTTTGACTCTTTGTATATGCTCTCTTTAAGTGAAGTGAATATAAGTAATTGTAAGTTTCTCTATAACTCAGCAGCTACAGGAGGAGCCATTTATTTTTACAATGAGTTTTTCATTACCACTCAATTGAATAATTTGAAGAGTAGAAAGTCTGTGTTGTGTATAAGTGATACGCTGTTTTATAGGAACAGTGCTGAGTTTGGCGGTGCATTAGCTGTGTTTGGCTTTAGCAATTTCACCATGTTCAATTGTAAATTAACAGAGAATCATGCTGAACAAGATGGAGGAGCTCTTCAAGCCAGCTTTGGTAAAGGCTATTTAATCAACTGCTATTTCATCAAGAACTATGCAGTTTTTGGAGGCAGTATATCCTTCAAGAATCTAGAAGAGCATGAGTGTTTTTCATACACATCTTGGATTGTCCGGAGCAGCTTCTTTTACAACAACACTGCAAGTCATGGTGGTGCTATCTACGTTTATGATGATGATTTGTTCGGCAATACATCAATTCTACATTCCAATTTTATTGGTAATAAGGCAACAGTACGTGGTGCCGGAATTGCACTTATTGGAAGTGTAGCATATCAGTCACGCACGGAGGTGGTGTTCAACCAATTTTTAGTACAGAATTGCCAGTTTATTGAGAATATAGCTGACAATAATCACAGTCTCGGTGGTGGCATACTATTAATTGCTGCCATTCGAATCAAATTAAAATTTTGCATCTTTCATGGTAACAGAGCCAAATATGGAGGGGCAGTATATATCAATTTTGTTTCAGATTGCAAAGTGGAAACCATTCCCTGTAGAAATATAGTGAACATGTCTGCAGAATATTGTGTTTTCAACCAAAATGAAGCCTTTGATGGGGGTGCTGTCTATTTGGTAAAAACACGACTATATGTGACTGGTATCTCTTTCCTTGGTAATATTGCCCACAACAATGGTGGTGGAATATGTTTAAATAAAGCTTATTTATTGGTCAGTGGTAATGTGACCTTTAGGGGTAATTATGCTCGAGTAATTGGTGGAGCAGTTTTTGTGGAAGAAGCTAATTGCATGGGGCTTATGCCATGTACATTGTCATGTGTATCAGATGCCTACGGACTGATTACACTACAGAATAACAGTGCAGCTAAAGGTTTAAGCATGTACGGAGGAATTATAAAAGATTGTGAAGGCCTACCTTGTGGAGAAAGCATCATCATTAGTAACAGAAGCTATGAATCGTCCTCAAGGGAGATTACTTCTAATCCCATGCGCCTGTGTTATTGCAGTGACGAAATGCCAACTTGTATGTTACGTAGCATTAATCGAGCAGTGTTTCCAGGAGAAGCTCTAGATGTGCAAATAGCATGTGTGGACCAACTAGACCAACCTGTTTCCTGTCAAGTTAGGACGGACAATAATCAATTTGATTTTGATCTCGGTCAGGGTGAATGTAACAATGTCATTCAACAAAGATCTTGTCTGAAGTCTACTTTCCATGTTTATTCAAATAATTTTACAGAAGTGAAATTGTCGTTAATTGGTAGTATAGATTGTGAGGAACCTGCATTGAGCACTTTAATTGTCAATATTAAAATCTTGTCGTGCCCACTTGGCTTTCAGATATTGAACTCTCAGTGTGACTGTCACCATTATCTGAGAGATATTTTTCCACAAGCAAGTTGTAATATTCAAACAGAGTTAATAACGATTAATAAATCTGGATGGTTTACTTTTGAAGATGGTTATTTTAAAGCTCAACGGAATTGCCCTCTCGATTATTGTAATTCTGGAATTAACTTATCAGTCAGCAATCCTGATTCTCAGTGTGCCTTGACTACAAACCGTGGGGAGGTGGTATTCTCTGGGGTGGGTGTTTGTGTGGTTTGTGTTAGTATCTTAGTGTGGTGTTTCTTTTTCCTTATTGTGCTAGGTAGTTGGATTTTTTTTTTTTTGGAGTGTATGTTTGGACTGTTTTGGGTATCACTTGTCTAGATTATAACTTCACTGGCTGACGTTCTGTTAGCAGGATGGTGTGGTACTTGGTTGTTGTTCCTGTGCTGGTCAAAGCAGGAAAGGAGAGAGGGGTACTACTAAGGATTGAGACTGATGCTAAACATTTGTCTTTGTAGTGGCTTATATATTAGACCATCACACTTGTTCTATTCACCCAGTACTTAGAGTCTTCTTGTCTTGGATAAACTTGGATCTAGGTATAGAAGTGTGCTACTACTCAGGAATGGATGTGTATCAAAAGACATGGCTGCAGTTTGTCTTTCCTTTCTACATCTGGTTCCTGGTAGGTGTGATCATCCTGTTCTGCCATTATTCCTCCAGAGTGATGAAGTTGATGGGAATGAGAAACATAGAAGTCCTAGCTACTCTCTTCTTACTCTCCTATGCTAAACTCCTCAAGACTATTATAACGGCTTTTAGTTTTACCAACTTGTTTGTAGCCAGTAATTTGACTGACAGATTAACATCCCAAATTGTTTGGGTATATGATGGTCAAGTTCAGTATTTCAGTGGCAAGCACGTGCCTCTATTCATCATTGCTCTACTACTGCTTTTATTTCTTTTCTTGCCTTATACTTTGCTGCTCACTTTTGGACAGTGTCTACATGTCTTACCTATTAAATATCCCTTCTCTAGGATTCGTAGTACTTTCTTCTCCACCATTATGGACGCCTACCATGCCCCTTATAACAAGCATTTCAGGTTTTGGACAGGACTTGGCCTTCTTGTTCGATGCTTTCTCTACTGTGTTTTTGGAACAAGCTATGATTTTAACACAAATTTGATGTGGATCTCCATTGTGGTGATTGTTTTGTTTATTATGAAGCTCTCAGTAGGCAGGAGGCTATATAAAAACATATCAGCTGATATCTTAGAATTGTTTTATTTGTCCAACCTTTTGATCTTCACCGTAGTGCAATTAGTGGGAAAAGAAACTTGCAAGTTTTTGACTGCTTCTGTAGCACTTTCTTTCGTTACTTTTCTCTTTGTGTTTGCTTGGCACAGTCATGTGGAGCTAACAAAGAATTTTACTAAGTATACCCAGTTTATGGAGAAGATCAGAGCTTTAGTGGTCCATAGAAAACCTTCTGAAGAAAATAGCAGAGAAAATGAAGCCAGTAATCAACTGGGGATGAAATTGACTTCTGCTTATTTCGAACTGAGAGAGGATCTCATAGATGATAACTAGGTTTAATTCCTGTGCCTCTCGTGTTCTTAGATAGTAACGACACATTTACTTTAACTAAAAGTTGTGAATACTTTCACTAAATTTTTTATTGCGTGATCACTTGTTACACTTATTACATTTATATTCATAGTATTTTCATGGTTTGCTTTGTTGATGAAACCTTTTAGTTATATATATAAAAAAAATAAAATAAATTAGGCACTGCAACCCTCAACAATTTAGTATATTATAGAAAGTTTTTTGTTTGTTTGTTTTTGCTAAAGAATTGCCACATTATTTTGATTATCTCACGTGGAATTAAAAAAAGTATTATTTCTGAAAGTAGAGAAGTTAAAAAAAATGTGTGTGTACACACAACACACAAACCCATTTACACATGTGCATGTATGTATAAGTTGAGATACACATAAAAGTAAAGGAGTTGTTTATCCCGTTCAATGATGCAAGGAAATGTTTACAAGTCATAAAGAACAATTTGTCTTGTGTTCTCCTAAAGATACTTCAGTTTCAGTAATCAGTAATATTGCAGTAGTTGTATTCTTCAGTGCCTCTGAAACATAACTAAATTTGTTTGTCTTGGAAAGGTTAAGAAAGAGCGTGATATTTTATCAAAGAAAAAGAAAGTGGTATTATCATTCACAATAATCTTGTTATTACTAAACTTTTTTGAAAGACATGTGAGTGTTTTAAAATTACAAGTTATGATTTTCTTTCACTCACTTTGATCTGAATAGAAGGGTCGTAACAATGGAACAAAAGGAAACAGTATTGAAAACATTAATTGTGTAAAATTGCTTGTGAGAGTTTTTTTTCTATTGTAGACTGTTGGGAACTACATGAATTACTAACTAAAGGAACAGTAGACACATAATAGAAATTTAGTTTTAGCGCTGTAGCATCACGGACATGAGTGGTGTGTATTTCTGCTCTTAATGGCAAATGAGCCAAGCACATTTTTAGTTTGTCTACATTCTCACTATAGAAATTAATTAAAGAGTAGTGATAGTATTACAGCTAGCTACAGACAGATAGATAAAATATGCCGTCTATATCTGCATAAGTAAGCCATTATTGAGAATTCCACTGTTTCTCAAATTATATAAACCATAACTTCAGCTTAATTGTGTCTCACCTCATTCACTCGCTAATTAATAAGTGGTGTAAAACCAGTTACAATTATGTCCACAATGCCTACGTCTAGTAATTCTCCAGCCCTCTATGAACAATTTCTCTATAGTATACGTATAGTCTTGACTGTTTACTCACAAAATTGTGTTAATTAAGTATTAACTTTGGCATGCGTCTTTTCATGTAGAAAAGAATATTCACTGAAGGAAGACAGTCTAATGGAAACACAGAATATCAGCAGTTCATCATCCCAAACCCTATCTTCTAGGGAACCTACTCAATCAACTGGAAGGAAGAGTTTGACCAAGTAAGATGTGCTTTAAAATGCTAGCAATTACCTTATTATTATATTATATGTCTTCACTCCCGTTAGGACTCTGGTGGCTATGCTGAAGGTCTTCACTGAGTTCCATAATCCTAAATCTACGTACAAGAAGGAGGAAATGTGGACTCTATACATGAAGGTGTGTGTGTGTGGGTGGACTCTATACATGAAAGTGTGTGTGTGTGG
>WLWD01004532.1_pt1 | contig 23450 bp, 21 predicted proteins | sample 6712731 | NCBI WGS metagenome assembly WLWD01 (sample SAMN12718690, study PRJNA576275) | sponge metagenome | isolation source: marine sponge | host: Mycale hentscheli | place: New Zealand: South Island, Marlborough, Capsize Point | collected 2014-11-01 | reverse complement strand
CACCTCAGGTTTCTTGCAGGGTTTGTGTGGACTTGAATTCTTCAAAGTGTGAAATTTGTGGCTTAGAAGTGGCTGCCTTTGGGCTAGAAATTATGTGTGTGGGGGTGAACAACATACTCACAAGTGTACAAACTCACCTCCTCTGTATCAACTTAGAGGTTATGTGTGAGTGTTTAGAATGTTAGTTTTCTTCTGCTTCTATGAGAATAGCATCATTAATGAGAGTGGATGGGTTTTCTTGGGTGAAGGACTGACTAGTTGGCCAGGTTATTCCAGACTTACCTCAGTCAATTTAGTTTCTGACATAAACACGACATGATTTTTAGTTTATACAAAAAAGTCCACATTATTCATCCATTTTGTTCCTGTCAATGTTTTGTTGATCATTCTTTTTATCATTGTCATTGTATTCATACACTTCATAATTTCAGCCAAAATTATTCCTATAGTGAGATAGTGAGTATCTTCATATTCTGCGGTTGTCAAATTTGATCATTGGAAGAAGGGAGAAAGTTGCTCTGGTCATTTATGTGAGCAAGGCAATAAAAAACGAGGAATTTGCCCCCTCTGCCAACTTTTTGTTGTGTTCCGGGGTTTTTTTGTTTTTCAAGCTAACTTCTATACCATCTGCCCCTCTTTGCTGATCAGTTGGCTAAACTCTCACATTCCTTACTTCTTAAACCAATTAATTGAGGTTGACCTTTCTCAAGTTTATTTGTTGCTGTGGGCAACGAACCACAGTGGCAAATTTCTTATTATTTATTTATTATTATTTATTAATTATTTTTTTGTAGTATTTGTATTGAAGTGTGGGTGGTTACAGTAAGCTGAACTGAAATGATGAATATACATTTGAAGATGAATAACAATAAAACAACCTCCATATAGCACTCAGTTTACCTGGTCTCTAGATTTCCAGTATAGCAGTTAGCCTGAATGAACCAGAGTGAGGGGGTGGGTGAGTTAGATGTATGCAGACAAGTTTTACCCACTCAATTCTTTCGACTGCTCATTTATATATATTATATATATATTTTTTTTTTTTTTAAATTGAATGGGAACACGGAGAAGGACATTAGGGTGTCAAGTTATGATTGGCAGAGTTCCAAGGGCATATGTTGAGTGGGTAATCATGTAGTATGTTTGGTGCCAACTGTAGCTGTATTCTCTTGCTCATGGTAATAGTACTAAGAGATCAATTTCTGGATTCCCACATACTTGATTTTCAGATTCTGCCAGTATGAAACTGTGCCTATTCAAAGGCTTTTGTTTTGACTTCCTGTGGTTCAGATCATCAACTGAGATACACAAACCATTAACCTCTTATGCCAATGGTGCTTGGTGGTTTGGCAAATTATAGGGGCTATTTAATTACAGTAGGAAGTTAAAAGATTTTCCAGTGAAGTATGGTTGAGATTGGCAAAGGTTTGGCTTAATGCTGGGCTCTCTCTTGAGTTGCTCTTTGCAGACACAACTGTCTTTGGTGTCAACATTTGGACTCCAGTGGGTTGCGAGTGTCTTTGTCTGACCCCCATTAACTGTGCTGTGTAGTGTGTGCAGTGTAGTGGCTAAAGCTGCTGACCTTAGCCTTGTTACACTCTCCTTTTTGGTCTCTTTCGTCTGACTAAATTCCTTGTGGCAGACGTCATGGAACATCCCTGTTGGTACAATTACAATAAATGAATGAACACAACGTGCTTGTGTGTATATGTGTAATCTTGAGTTTGTGGACACTTCGTAATGGGCAGGACACATTGTGATAGACTGAATGAAAAAAGAGGATCTCTAACGTGTTTGTCTTTAATTCCTCTGCCCTGGGTATACTGCATTGCCAAGGAATGAGTCGCTAAGTCATATGCAAACCCCCTTCCCCCCCCCCCCCCCCCCCCCCCCCACCCCCCTCTCTTTCCTTCTCCATTCATCAATCATAGGTCCTAGAGGCTAAGTAGCACTAGCTTTGAACTTCTCCGCCAGTTCTTGCCTTTCTACTTTGCTCAACCAGCATATGCCGTGACACCTAATTAATGACCTTATTAATGTGACCTTCTGTCACTAAACATTTATGTGTAACATTTAGAAATTCTATGCTCATATATATTATATAGTTGGTTTTTCTTATTACTTTCTTTTGGTTCTTTTATTGTTTATTATACAGATACAGCATACGGGTAAAGAGAATTTCTTCTGTCATGTAAGACTTGGAGAGACACCATTAAAGGTAAGAGTAACCACTTGATGAAGTCACATTGCCAGTGTTTTCCTTTGCCCTGTAAAATTCTAATTTGGAAACTTTGGATTCTGTTGATTACAGACTTGTGCTGTGTGCCAATTGGAGCATTTGCAAATTTATGATTCAGAAATAGGTTGTTGTTTTTAATCTATGTCTCCAAATATTCCTGCTGGAAGGTTGCTTTGTAGTGTTTGTGTGGTTATATTTCACTTCATGTATCTTTTTCAAGTTTTCTTTTATCGTATTTCTGTTGTGGTTTGAGGGTATTTTATTTTAATTAGAGATAAATTCTGTATTTGGTTGTGGGTGACTCATATTCCTTGCACTGAATCTGTCAGAAGGTATCTGTTGATCCATACCATACAGTCCAACTGGCAGAAGGTAGCTGTTGATCCATACCATCCAGTCCACATTACTGGCAGAAGGTAGCTGTTGATCCATACCACAGTCCACATTACTGGCAGAAGGTAGCTATTGATCCATACCACAGTCCACATTACTGGCAGAAGGTAGCTGTTGAATGGAGTGAGGACATGTTGAGTAGCTGTTGTTGTGTTAGTTGCCTGACCTTCATAGGTGCATGGACACAGTCAGGTTAATGAGAACATTTTTTTAGTATTAATTAGGAACATGATTTAGTGATGGTTTCAAGCGTGAAGGGGGGAAATACGAAGCACTAGGGGACAATATTTTCCTAAGCTACCTTTGTGTGTGCATATATATAAATGTGTGTGTGTGTGTGTGTGGGGGGGGGGAGTGGTGAAGTCATTGCTACGAGAAGAGGTGTGTCAATGTCCTGAAAGCATTTATCACTATTCCATGCCTCACAGTCTGTAGCTTATTGCCAATGCCTCTATCCTATTGTGTGTTGCACTATTTTATGCACAGGTATGTTTCAAACTTATTTTTGATAAGTACAATTATATCACTGTGGTGAGGTGAATAGTTCAGTCTTCATCTGGGCTAAGTTGAATAAGTTTTGTGTATTCTGAAATTGTGTATTCTGAAAGAGCTATGTCTGTAGTGATTGTTCGAGAAGAGTGTATGCTGATGGAAGGCATTGAATGGTGCTGCCCAATATGGTGATAATTACAGGCCCCTGTCAGTTAAAGCAATAGGTAGCATTGACTGGGAGTTGGGTATGTAAATTTAGCATGTAGATTAGCTTGAGGCGTGACCCAGTATTGGACAAGGTGAAATATAACCACACTAGTGAGACCAGGTTAAGAAATTGGGAAAACAAAAACTAGGGGAAAAAAAAAAGCAACAGCAACAATCTCATAAGACAGAAATAATGTGCCAAGCTAGTATGGTCAACTATGGTAGCTTTTCCATATTTTCTAATTCACACTTCTGCAGGTTATCGTTGTATAATTCTATATTAAAATCTATTCGTGCTTAAATACAGCTTGGTGAGTGGAGAGGGGTTAGGTGATCTTCCCCAATCATTAGTGGGTGGAGATCAGTTAACGTAAAGTTAAGAGTATAGTGCACTTTAATTTGATGAGCAGGGAAATATATACTTAATAAATATTTATAGAATAATAGTGCGGTGCATAAATTGCCCATTCTAAAATGTATGGGAAAAATCGCTGTTCAGTTGAATGAAATAGCATGTAACTAAGTGCAATACCACAGTAGCTAAGTGAAATAGTACGGGTAAGTGTGCATGCGTGCAGCTTTAGCCTTAGAAATGTACAGTTCGAGTTTCTAGTTGGAGACATGCCATACCTTAGTGCAGAAGTTCTACCCATATTAGACAGATTTTTTTTCAACAGACTTAGTGGAGCCATAGGTTGAAAAGGAAGTTCCAGAGGAAGCTAATCCTGAAATACGGAGATAGTGAGTAAATGATACAGTGTAACTGCAGTGCAAAGGATTAGAAGGAAAAAAAAAGCTGGCCTACTATTAGCGAGTGATAGCATTGGTAACCTGTGCTATTAGGGATCAGTAGCACTCATAAAGCAATTGAAATAGCACGAGGTGCAGCCTCATGCTATTTCAATCGTGTTATTCGTACTAATAATCCCGAATAGTACAGTCACCCGTGCTATTATTACTCATACGAATAGTACAGTCACCCGTGCTATTATTACTCATACGAATAGTACAGTCACCCGTGCTATTATTACTCATACGAATAGTACAGTCACCCGTGCTATTATTACTCATACAAATATATTGCAACAATTCAAAGATTTATTAGTAGCTGAAGTATACTTTTAGGTTTTATGTTTAGAATGATGTGATGGAGATTTATGTGGAGTTAAGCAAGTGCTTTGTTAAAAATTTATAACAAAGATATTAGAGTTTCAATCATGCATGCTTTGAAGACCATTACGAGAGAGACATGTTTATGAAAAGGTCACATTCCAATTTGATTGCGGCAAAGTATCAATGGGTCTGACTATTTTAGTGTGTTTATTTCATCGTGACGTTTACATGTACATGTGATGTGTATGTTTGTGTGTGTGTGCATGCTTTAAGGCATGGATACGGTGACTAGGTGCTTGGCAGTTGTGTTGAGGAGTGAGATGGGGCTGATCAACTCTTGCATCAGGAGTAGCATCTAATGTAGGATAGTGTTTAAAGAATTGAGGGGCTAATGTGAAGAGTACAGTATTGCAGTGGAGGGTGCAGCATTGCAGTGGAGGGTGCAGCATTGCAGTGGAGGGCGCAGCATTGCAGTGGAGGGTGCAGCATTGCAGTGGAGGGTGCAGCGCGCAGTATTGCAGTGGAGGGCGCAGTATTGCAGTGGAGGGCGCAGTATTGCAGTGGAGGGCGCAGTATTGCAGTGGAGGGCGCAGTATTGCATGGAGGCGCAGTATTGCAGTGGAGGGCGCAGTATTGCAGTGGAGGGTGCAGTATTGCAGTGGAGGGCGCAGTATTGCAGTGGAGGGCGCAGTATTGCAGTGGAGCGCAGTATTGCAGTCTTGCAGTGGCATGGAGGGCGCAGCATTGCAGTGGATTTGGCGCCGCATTGGCATTTGAGGGTGCCAGCATTGCAAGTTGGAGGGTGCAGCATTGCAGTGAAGGGTGCAGCGCGCAGTAATTGAGTGGAGGGTGCGCATTGCATTGGAGGCGCAGCATGCGTGGAGGGCGCAGCATTGCAGTGGAGGGCGCAGCATTGCAGTGGAGGGTGCAGCATTGCAGTGGAGGGTGCAGCATTGCAGTGGAGGGTGCAGCATTGCAGTGGAGGGTGCAGCGCGCAGTATTGCAGTGGAGGGCGCAGCATTGCAGTGGAGGGCGCAGTATTGCAGTGGAGGGCGCAGTATTGCAGTGGAGGGCGCAGCATTGCAGTGGAGGGCGCAGCATTGCAGTGGAGGGTGCAGCATTGCAGTGGAGGGTGCAGCATTGCAGTGGAGGGTGCAGCGCGCAGTATTGCAGTGGAGGGCGCAGTATTGCAGTGGAGGGCGCAGTATTGCAGTGGAGGGCGCAGTATTGCAGTGGAGGGCGCAGTATTGCAGTGGAGGGCGCAGTATTGCAGTGGAGGGCGCAGTATTGCATGGAGGGCGCAGTATTGCAGTGGAGGGCGCAGTATTGCAGTGGAGGGTGCAGTATTGCAGTGGAGGGCGCAGTATTGCAGTGGAGGGCGCAGTATTGCAGTGGAGGGCGCAGTATTGCAGTGGAGGGCGCAGTATTGCAGTGGAGGGCGCAGTATTGCAGTGGAGGGCGCGCAGTATTAAAGTGAAGGGTATTAGAATAGCTGGTGGAGGTGGTGGACTAGGTGGTGGTTGTGCTGCAGGATTAGGTATGATAGTGTGGTTGGTTTGGCTTGATCCTGGTTTATGTGCCTGACTTGGTTCTACAGAGTTCACATTATTCATAGCTGGAATCCTTAGTAAATGACTTTGATTGAATTAGTTGTCATACCAAGTGATTTTAGGCCATGAGCAAGACTTATCTTGGTATGTTTTGTTCACTAATAATGCAATATTAGTGTGAAAGACAGTGCTTCCTTATTTAGAGTAATCAGCCGAGAACAAACACATATTCAAAGTTTGAGGTTTTGTGTGCCGGCCTTCCCACATGTGTAAGGTAGCCAATGAATATAGAAGTTAGCAGATCATTTCTCATTGCAATGCTACTAACTCAAGTAGGATATTTATAGTATATATGCACATTATATGCATACTAATAAATACAGTGGAACTGGTAATGCAGCACATTAAGTATACATACTAATACAGTGGAACTGGTAATACAGCACATTAAGTATACATACTAATACAGTGGAACTGGTAATACAGCACATTAAGTATACATACTAATACAGTGGAACTGGTAATACAGCACATTAAGTATACATACTAATACAATGGAACTAGTAATTGAATGAGACATGGCCCTCCAATTGCTCCCTCACATCATTCAATGTCATGTGCACCAAATAGAATTAGATCACTAACAATCTTGATTTGCATGTTACCATCTGCAATACGCTTTAACATAATGACAGAGTAACAGCATATAGTACTAATTAACAACAATAACAACAAGAACTTAATTGGACAATACAAGTTCTGAGCATGAACAGTGTCAACACAAAGTTAGTACCCAGCATTTGTCCGGCCTACACTGCATCCTTCTGTTCCCCTTCACTCCACACACCTCCTCAAATACACACAGTAAAGCCACAAGTTGAATGGATAAAGCTCTATGATGTATTTTTTTTTTTTTAACCAACAGCCGAGAATCAGATTAAAAAAAAAAAAAGATGTGAAAAAAAGAGAGCTATGAGTATGAATAGCTCGTTTCTTAACACAGACAAGTAATATATAATATTTTTTCTTCAATTTGGTTGTAGATCATCCTGGTTCTCCCGAAGGGAGACTCTCTGGGTCCAGCTCTGTTGAAGAGATGTCGTGATGCCAATTACGAGTGCTCTCTGTTCCACTCAGAAACCCAAGCCCTAGAGAGCGTCTCACAGAATCGCCATCAGTGTGTTATCTTCCTGGATGTAGACATGTCATCTTCTACTGTTGGAAACGATTCACACTTTGCCAACAACTTAGAAAATTTCTCCAAGTGAGTGTGCTGTTCTGTGTGATTTGTGTGAGGCGGTCAATTTATTCAGTTTATACCTGTGTGCATGTGAATCGCATGTCTGTCAACCTTGGATCTTGGTCTGTTCTCCTGCTTCATTTATTTGGCAGGATGATTTTTTTTGTCATAGTTTTTGTTGGCTAGTGTTCCCATTTGAGACTGTTTGTTCAAGGCTAGATGGTCTCGACCTTCTTGACATGACCTCTCTGGCTATTCTCTTGTACGAGGTCAAGTCTGAATGTGGGAATGGCGTGAAAACTTGTTTTTGGGTTTGCTTGGGGTCCCATGCTACAAGTTGTCTTCTCTGCCCAGCTTTCAGAGAAGTATTTCTGTTGTTATATATTTGTGGGTATGGACCTTAACCTTTGATAATGGTTACACCATGTGATGTCTTTTAAAAAATAAATTTTAAAATCCTGAAATGTGGGCTATTTTTTTTTGTAGGTGGATGGATGGATGGCTGTTTGTTTGAGTTCTTCAGATTAGAGCAGGGGAAATGTCTTTTTTGTTTTGTTTTCAGTGCTGGGATTGTGATCTAAATGTTTTGCATTTGTTTTTAAGGTGTTTTTTTTTTATTATTATTATTAGAAGAGGTTTAATTATTATTTTTATAGCTTATATAATTGTAGTTAATTATAATAGAAGTTTAAACTGTGTTATCAATTAGATCTTTTTGGTGCAATTTTAGTTGGTACAGAAGACCTTCTAAATGCACCTTCTTTACCACGGTAGCAGATAGTAAGTAACCACAGCTCAGGAGGACCTCATCACCCCATGGCAACCACATCATCAGGAACTTGCCAGCATTCAATTTGAAATAATGTGCTTGTGACAAAAAAAAACAAAAAAACACACAACTGTGTTGACACTTGGTGATTTGTCTCCTAATCTTATTTTAAGTTGCAGACTAATTTAATGGCTTTATGTCACGTATGACTGAATGATGCCTCCTGAACTTTGACTATTTGTGCAGTAAAGTCTTCTGAAGTTGATTCATGTCTCAATGATGGTTTCCTTTGTGCTTGTATTTATGAGCTACCTGCGCACATTGAACTTTGAGGAGTGTGTCCTGGTGTGATTTAATATTGGTTGGGTAGGGTCACGGGCCCTCTGGAGGTTTTATTATGTGGTGTCAATGCATATGGCAGGTATAGCCACTCATTTCATCTACTCTGGGCTAAAGGTAATCAAATGTAATTTGAGGTACATGGGAAGCCCTTTGACAAGCATGTAGCGCTGTCATGGTATCTGGCTGGTTGCAAAGACTTGCCTGCTAATCATATCTATGGCAATGATTGGATGAGAGAGTGTTTGGGGAGTGATTGCAGGTCCCCATTGATTGTGCTGCTGGTGTGGAGCTTGCCTTCCATGGCAGCTACATGTATTTGTTGGTAGTGCTAGAGTGACCAGCAGTATTCCCACATCAAATGAGTAATGTAATTAGGGCTCTTTGAATGGAGATGGGTGCATGCTCCAGAAGTTTTGGCATGCAGGATTCAACCGTGGGCGGGCACAAAGAGCATCTGGTGTGTGTGTATGTGTGTGTGTGTGTGTGATTTTTACAGCATGTATGTATGTATGTACGTACATGGCTGTGTATATGGCACACTGTGTTGTTCTATTGACTATTATTGTTGTTTGTATGTGTATATGGTGTTTGTAGATACATCAATGCCAATGGCTTGGAGCAAAACGTGAGCCTATTGGCTATAGTGCGAGACCTGAAGGTCACCAGTCTTGTGCAACGCCTTCTTCTTCATGGAGTATCTCGAGTTAGTAGTAGGCAGTGGCTGGTACAAGTGGGATTGTGGTTAACTTAATAAATTATTGTTGTTGTTGTAGTTTTTTATGTTTTTTTTTAATGATTCAGTCATTCTTGGCTGAAAAGTTTTTTAATAGCCAATATTAATATGTACATTATAAACCTAACCCGACGTTTCGACTTCTTGCCAGAGGCTTCCTCAGAGGGTCAATAAGGTCGAATGCTCTGTGGTGAATTCATGAACTATTTTTAACCAACATGATAATTGGTGGGTGGATGGTGGCTACGTATTATTATAGCTATATATGGTTACTAAAACAGAAAACTATTATTATTATTATTATTATTATTACTCTCTCAGATACTTACTAGAGAAGACTGTTTGAATGAGCGCCTGTTAATGGAGATCAAGATGATGGAACAGTCTGAAGTAGCTCTCAAAGAGAGACTGATGTAAGAATGATTATTAGTAAACACATTGTAGTGTTATTATTATAATTAATTTGTACTACCTTGTGTGAAGATTTGGCTTGGCTTTGTATGAAGCAGTAGAGCAGAGTAACGATGCCATCCAAATTACTGGCAAGAACAGTGAGATTCTGGTAAGTTTGCCTCTCGTTGGTGTAGCAACTCCTATTGTCTCTTCTCTTTCTTTCTTCCAAATATTATGTCACCAATCATTGCAGAATCTTTGCCAACTTTGCCTGCCTTAGATGACAGATAGTCCCCGTGTAACATAGTTTTAATTGACCTAGGTTTTGTGTGGCATTATGTGAATTTGCCATTAACTGCTCACTTACGTACAAAGCGAGTGAGAGAGTAAAAGTCATGTAGATAGCGGTGGTGAAAGTTGTAAAACATCAGAGTGGGGTCCTCTCGAGTGTCACTATCGGTCATGGCCTACAACTGTCAGCCGAATTTAAAATTCAGTAATCAGCTTTTTTCTCCCACTTGATACAATGTATGTATGTATGTATGCAGTTAGTGATTTTCCCACATCAGAAGAGGGCAATCTGATGCTAGCCTTATAGGGCTAGTAAAGTATGTGACGAATTAGAGGCAGACGTGGAAGTGGACGGCATTATTATTTTATTGCTTTCCACCTCCACACATGTCTCCAATATGGCCGCTATGCTGTAGGTGCTAATTGTGGTGAGACAGGTTTTTGGACCCTGTGGGAGTGTGTCGAGTTAAGCGTAAACACTTCCGCATTGTCTGTCTTTGTTTTGAAGTGACAACTTATGTGATAAATAATGTATGGAGTCTGCAAGTACATGTATAGTTGCACTTCCGACAGGGTTCACAGTGGTGAAAATTAGCGTGCGTGTGTATGTGTGTGTGTGTGTTGTGCACGCATGGATAGTAAGGTACATACTTGTATATCTAAGAGTCTATACTTGGCAGGTCAGTGATTGGATTGAGCAATGTAAGGGATTACAACTTGTATATCTAGATATTTTTAATTGTGTCATTGTAATTCATTGTGTTAGTATGTCAACCGTGCGTTCCTGGACATCAGTGGTTATGGTGCGGAGGAAGTCATTGGACAACCTGCCATGGACATCCTCAAGCCGTTTGATTCGAAATTGGTGAGAGATAGTTGCTATGACAATAGTTGACACTTACTGGAATTAAATTGTCTCTTTTTTCTTTTTTTTCCCCCTAGGATAATGGACCAAAGATGGCAGCAAAGAAAGGGCAGAGCTGGGATGGAATTTGTATGGGTCGTAGAAAGTCTGGTTCTGTATTGAAACAACACCTCAAACTCATTCCAGTCCATGGGTTTGAAAAGTAAGTTATTCTGTTTGATGCTCTGGTGAGGGGGTGTGGTCTCACAAACAGTACAATTCTCTGGTGAGGGGGTGTGGCACTTCACAAACATACGATTCCTTAAGTGAGGATGTGATTCTCTGATGTGGGTGTGTGGTCACAATTACAGTAATATAAGGTGGGTGTGTTTGTTGGGGGAGAGGTGTTATAATGTATGACAAGGTACTAGATTTGTGGTGAGTGGCCTGACCTTGTTGCTTCTATTTTTTTTTATACACAGCTAATTATTGGGATGTAATGTTTTTTTTGTTTTGTTTTTCATTGTTTATGTGGTATTGTGCCATAAAAATTATAATAAACACCATTGACTGGATGGGACCATTTTTTTTGCCATGCCAGAGTATAGGATGTGGAACATCATGAAATATTGAAATATTGACTATGACATGCAATATAATTATATATATATATATTTATTGCAGTTTTGATATTTTTAATTGAATATTTCCGCATCACGCGAGCGTTCTGTATTCTCCCATATTGTACGGTTTATATTGTACGGTACACTACGCATGCACGTATCGAGTAAAATCAATGAAAATTGAATTGTAACCGGTTGAGAAAAAATATCAAGGCAGCAATAAATCACTTATCACACTCGTCGTACAATATGGGAATGATATTTTACTCTCACGCCACATTTTCACTCTCCTTTGGCTCGTGAAAAATATTTTGCGTGCTCGTAAAAATTTTCCCCATATTGTACTCTGACTCTGCTATAAGTATTATATTAATATATAATTTTTTTTTTTTTTTTTTTTTTTTTTTTTTTTTTTTTTTTTTTTTTTTAACTGGGAATGAATGTATTTTAAAAAAAACAACAACATAATTTGCTAGTAAAGTGAGTGGATGAGACTATATTAGGGGTGTTTAATAAAATGTCCTGTAGATATTTATCTATTTTTGTATGATGTAGTCACTTTTAGTAGTAAAAAAATACTACGACATGGCATGTCCTTTACCATAACCTATAGTACACCATTGTTGCCAGCCATTGGACAAGTTGTTAAGTTGTCAGAAGGTTTATGTCCACCACTTTCAATGCTCAAGCTATATTGATAGCCAAATAAATTATTGTTTTGGTCAAAGAAATGATTTTGTAATAGGTAGCTAGTTAAGTGTATAGTAGAACTGAGGGTTCGCACCTTTGGTGCTTCATTTTCATGAATTATAACTGTGGCTGGCTCGCTCACCATTTGTGCACAAGCACACCATTAGTAATATTAATATGAGGGATGCAAATCACTTATTTTTACAAGTCAGTGTGAACTGGGAAGTGTCAGTGGTCAGGTGTTTCTGCCTCCTACAATGTCTGTTCTCATGAGTAGTACTGGTTGGTTCATTTTCAGCATTAGTATGAAAAGGAAGTTCTTTGTCTGTGTATGCCAGTATAGACTTGAGTCGGTCAGGATTCTCCCTAGCCCATACTTTATTGAAACAACAAATCCATAATTCCACTCCGCCCATTCTGTCAGGGGTTTCTCATTTCAGTGTCTAATTAGATTGTCTCACACGAGTCATTTTTAGACTTTATTTTCATAATGGGTTTCTTTGTTCTGTCTAACTATGTGTGTAGTCATGTCCACCATCATGTCACCATTCAGAGGTTGCTGTCCACCTATGACTCAGACCACGGACGTGTGAGCAGCCCCAGAGCAAATGGTACTTACACACTCTCTCTCTCACACACACACACACACACACATCCTTGCCACGCCTCTATTTTGATATGGCTTGTATTTATATTTAGAAATTTCCTTTATGATTAAAAAGCAGCCGTCATTCAGTAAGATTTACCCCAGGTTGGAGTCTCCACTGATCAAGGTAAGGCTGGTATAGATCACAATTTACACAAGTTAGCGATGATCATTTCTTTACTCTGTAACTGTAGGTAGTTCAGATACTCACTTCTGTCCGGGATAATCTAGACACGCCCCCCAAAGTCAGAGAGGCTCTGGACAGAGCAGTGGTAAGAATTATTCAATGTGTATATTGTATTTCTCGTGAATGTGTGGCACCTTCTGGTGTTTGGACTGGCATTGTACACAACGTGTTTTGTAATTTTAGGAGACACTTTCTAATTCTGAACTTTATGCCATTCCTCTTGGCAAGCCTTCTGGTGGTCTAGTTGCCGGTCTTCTCCAGGTAAGTCACACCCATCTCATTCTTAAGTAGCACTGACCTGTGTGTATATATGTGTGTTTGTAGAGCGGCCGCAGGTATACTCCGTCAGGATTAGATTTTAGTTTTATGAAGAGTAAGTTGTCGTTGTCAGGTGCTAATGAGCATTGTTTATCATGCCCCTCCTCCTCTTGTGCCCACTGTAGTGCAAGCTCATTCTCATCTTCCTTTATCACATCCCATCTCACAGACACCAATTGAAGTGAGTTTTTTTTTTAATCAACTTCATTTCGACTTTGTGGCTAGATATAAAGACATTGAGGGAGAAAACCTTTACTCTGTGTTGTCTTGTGTGCAGATTCAAGAAGCCATTAAAGGCCTGGATACGTGGGACTTTGACATCATCAGCATGGAGCGTATCTCCAAGCACAGGTATGGAAGTCACACCTGCCCCTGTACAGTTCTTATTACAGTATACCTTCAGCTGTTTGGGTGAATGTACATATATGTATTTAATGTGTGTGAGTGAGTGTTGGTATGGATGTGGTGGACGTGTTGCATTAAACAGTGGCAGGTATGAGATGAGGTTAACTTTGTTTGGAAACACCAGTGACATGACTGGCACTTAGTGTAGTATACTCTTCCACTCAAGACTGGATTATATGACCAATATACTGCCTCAGACCAGTCAACAGAGAAGGCTGGGGGAGAAAAAAATAACATTTTTAATCCACAGGATGAACTTTGAAGGGATTATTGAGGAAGTTCAGCGCTTATTATGCTGCCAGTGTTTATGTTTACTGTTGTGTCCTACAGAACTCTGTACTATTTGGGGATGAAGTTTTTCTCTGAGTATGACCTGTGCAGTCTGATGAATGTGGATGTCAGAGTCGTGTCTTCGTGGCTGAAGCTCATGGAGAATCACTACCACAGTCAGAACACCTACCACAACTCCACCCATGCCGCTGACGTCCTTCAAGCCACCGTCTACTTCTTGAAGAGTCTCCAGGACAAGCTGGTGTTACAAGGAGTAAGGAATATCTTCTTGGTTTTTAGAGTGTATAGCATGGGAGAGAGAGAGTTTTGCTGGGAGAATGATGGATAGTTTGTTCCTGTAGATGTTTGTTACGATAGCTGACCTTTCTGGAGCTACGTATTTTGTTCATGTAATTCTAGTAATTGTGATGAATGCTTGCTTGAGAACCAGTACAGACGTAAATGGAATTTGAAGCTGCCGTGTGAAATTAGCAGGTCAGAGGTTATGAATGTAGGTGAATTCCAGTTCCCAAAGCTCTGTGTGTGTGTGTGTGTGTGTGTGTGTGTGTGTGTGTGTGTGTGTGTGTGTGTGTGTGTGTGTGTGCATACCTTCTTGTTGCATGTGCTGCTTACTGTAAATGTTGCTACCAAATAATCTTGCTTGCTGGAATGAAGTGTCTTATAATAAAAGAGAACATGTTCCTGGTATATGGAAAGATGAGGAATTTGGTGGTGCTAATGAGTTCATGCTGGAGTATGTACATTTATGTAATAGTACATTCATTTATGCTGATGTAATCTGTACATTGAAGAAGTAGGAAATGAAATATAGACATGTACCAATGGAGTTGTGTGTGTGTGTGTGTGTGTGTATGTCATTAGAGAAGGTGGGATGAAAGCCAAGATTGTCCATTGTCTGCTTTGCTAGTGCAGTCATTAAACCTTGTTCAAAATTATTCTCTAATCATTGCTTGCACAAACAAAGGCAATGAAATTTTAGGCTATGTGTGCAGTGTGGCTCCAGGAGGTGTGGCTCCAGGAGGGGTTTAGCAGTAGGGTTTGTGGGTGTGATTGGACTGGCAGGTTGGTGGGTGTGACTGGAGATCAGCTATAAGACCTGTCAGATCTGTTCAATTTCTGAGCATAAGGAAACCCACATCCTAGTGGACCCAGATAGGTACAGCACTTGATGAGTTTCTGTGCACTCTTGTCGTGTTTGGCTCCATTTGTTTGCAGAAAACATGACACTAATACATAATTTTGGAGCAGAGTGGTGTCTGTCCTTGCTATAATTGCTGCATTTCTGAGCCTCTGTTCCGGGACCCTTTCATTATGCTGTTGACAGGCTCGACCTTGCATAGGCTTTTTTGTTGTTGCTATTGTAGCTGTATTTGTTGTTGATGGATCAGTTTTGTTGGTATATTTATATGAATGGTTGTGGGATGCTGTGTGTATAGGACATGCTGGATCGCTGGGAGATTGCAGCCCTCATAATTACAGCCATTATTCATGACCTGGATCATCCTGGCCGCACCAACCCGTACCTGTGCAACACCAGACACGAACTAGCTTTCCTGTACAATGATAAGTAAGTTGGACTATGGAGTTCTGTGTCTTTACTAGTTCACTCTTTCTGTCCTCTTCAGTGCTGTTCTTGAAAATCACCATGTGGCTTTCAGTTACAAGCTCACGGAACAGAGTAATGATGTCAACATATTCCAGAACTTAGACGAGTGAGTTTGCTGTCATGAATTATTTACCTCTTCCTTGTGGCCTCTTCTGTTCATCTCATTTACTTCTATTTACCACATTCTTCTATCCCGTTGCCCCTCTTTTTTATAATTTACTCATTCCCCTTCCTCCTTTTCACCGTTGTAGAGCAACATTTAGAAGTTTGAGAACATCCATCATTGACTTGGTTCTGGCTACAGACATGGCAAAGCATTTTGAGCATCTCACCAAGTTCAATGTGACAGCGGTAAGTGTACCTAGCTTAATGATTGTGGCAGCATTGCGATTGGATCCTCCACATCTCCACTGTTGGTGGATGATGTACTTGTGTACTCTGTTGGTCTTTGTTTGTTCAAATTTAAGTGCCCGTGCTAGTAATGCTACAATGTGTATTCTCAAGCATGGAATGCTGTAAATTTTTATGTGTGCGTGTGTATGCATTGCTTTTAGACTGTTGGAGCAAGAATTGAAAAATATTACCCTTTACCATATGATGGTGTGTGTGTGTGTGTGTGTGTGTGTGTGTTTTAACAGACTGATGGTGGCAGTGAGTCTGGTTCTACTACTAACCTCCTGAACAAGGATAGTAGCCATGACAGCAGAATGATAATGAAGAAAATCTTGGTGAAGTGTGCGGATATTTCTAACCCCTGTCGTCCTCTTCCTCTCTGCAAGATATGGGCCGAGAGGATTGCTGAGGAGTACTTCTTGCAGGTAAGAGGTCTTTAGCAAGTGTGACGTGTGAGTTATAATTATGTACTAATTTGAAGACTGAAGACGAGAAACAGCAGAATCTACCTGTAGTATTCCCGGACTTTGATCGCCATACTTGCAGACTTCCTGTTACCCAGGTAACCCACATGTGCTGTGTGATAGTGTGATGTGTTGTATGGAGGAAGAGGATGACAGAACTAAGGCTGGACTCAATTTGAATGGGTGGGTGGGCGGGCGGGGCTGGGTCCTGCAGGATTGCATTATATTAAATACAATGAAGGTTCCCCGAGTCTTTTGATGAGGTAGCAGTTGGTTATTGAGATCCTTATAAGTAGGTGAGCAAGCCACTAGTGTCGCTGCAGCAACCTAGCATGTGGGCTGCTATGCACATCAAAGCCTTCATCCTGGCTCCTCACAGTGCTGCCTGCCATTTATTATGGATTCCATTTGGGTGGTGTTGCCAGGATTGGTAGTAGATGTCATCAGACACAAGCCATTGACGTAATAGTGGTCGGGCACTGTTGTTGTACATTATACACTGTACTTACATTGATGGGCGTGCTCTGTGATTTCTTTAGGTCAAGTTCATTGACTACTTCATATCTGGACTGTTTGAGGCATGGAACGGTGAGTCAATGGTTCAGATAGCTAGCCCAGTAGCTGGCTGGTCTAGGGGAAGCTAAAAGTGCCTTGTTTTTCATGATTTTGACAGTTTTCATAGTGTCATACATAGCAGGGGCCGAATGTGTGATGGTGCTGTGTGTGTGTGTGTATTCAGGCTTCTGTCCTATTCCTAATGTATTGGAGATTCTCAAGTCTAATTACGACTACTGGAAGGGCCAATGTCCTGATTCTCCCAGTTATTCAGAGGATGAACCAGAAACTTCCAGCTAAGTGGAACTCACATCTGCTAGCAGCTACAATTTTAATTTTTTCCCCTTTCAAAAATTTTGCATATTTTTTCTTCACAAGGTTCATTTCCCCCACCCACCCCAAACACCAGGCACTATTTCGATGACGACACAATGGCCAATGTATGAATACAGTACATGTAGCATGCATGTGCATGTACACTCTCCTTTCATAGACCTGTTTCTTCATTATAATCTCTCTCTTCATCTACTTTTCTTGTGGACCTTCAATGGCAACTCAGTCAGATTTCGTGCACTGCATTTTTTTGTAACCCGGAGAGAAAATATCCATTTTTCCCGATCTTTCATTACATACAATTAGCGTAATCCAATAATTTATTATGAACGATACTTCATAACAACTATTGGACTTTTCATACAGTACTTAGAGACAAACCACTTTATTTAATAATGTTCGTTTAGCTCATTATGTATTTATTATGTACTGTGTTGTAATCATGCAAAGTTCAATTCACTTAAAAACTTAAATTATATCAATGAAACTTTATGTATTAATAAATAGGGGAAAAGTTCAATTGAACCGTTTTGATGCAACCCAATGAAATGATAAATACAAAATAGAAATATGACATTATACAAACTGAAATTTACATGGAGAACTGAAGAATGGTGTTACATATACCGTATGGTTAGACCATACCAAGTCTCTATTGCTTCCAGAACTTCAGTCGTCTGGATACTTCACGTCTAACTAGTTCTCTCTCTCTCTGTGCACCCTTGAATATGCCTCTGTTCTCATTGGCTCTGCGAGACAAGTATGGCAGCACTTCCTCTACAGGTCCGTACGGCATGTACTTGTAGGCACCATATCCTGCTTGACCTACAGAAATGACATTTGTAACAATAGCTAGTTTTGCTGGGCATTTTGGTCACTGATAGGGTGTGATATAGCTTACCTAATGGGAAGGTCACGTGATCACACATCCCCAGAAGTTGACCAAATGCAATTCCTTTGTCAGAAATTGGCAAATTATAAGTATTCATTCTACAAATAATAAATTAAAACATGAGGCATCACACTCCCACATTGATTAGTAATTACTTCACACTCCCACATTGATTAGTAATTACTTCACACTCCCACATTGATTAGCAATTACTTCACACTCCCACATTAATTAGTAATTACCTCTCTGTAGCCAGTCGGATAGTTTCTTCATTGTGAGATGCAATCATCATGTGAATGGAAGCTGAAGGGGGTCGCTTGGCTTTCTCCTGCAGCAGGAAGTCCATGAGCCTGTGGTAGCAGTCGTCTGTGGCTGCTTTGTCTGGCCAGATGGGGTCCTCGTAGCCGCCCTCTTCCGCTCTCTCCCTCTCCTGCTCCATGTACGCCCCTCGTACCAGCTTCACTCCATACATGCAGCCTGTTAGGTCTGCCAGAGCCAGCTCCATCTTCAGCTGCAACTCTGCCTCCTGACACACAGACAACACAGGAAGAGATGCTAATTGGAAGGAAAGGTGAAGCTTAAGCTAAAAATTAGCAGAGGCCAAGAAATTTACACACGTGCTTTGTAGAGGTTAGGATTCTTATTACATGCTTGTATGTTGACTAGGATTACGTGCTTTGTAGAGGTTAGGATTCCTATTACATGCTTGTATGTTGACTAGGATTACGTGCTTTGTAGAGGTTAGGATTCTTATTACATGCTTGTATGTTGACTAGGATTACGTGCTTTGTAGAGGTTAGGATTCCTATTACATGCTTGTATGTTGACTAGGATACTTGCTTTGTAGGATTCCTATTACATGCTTGTATGTTGACTAGGATTACGTGCTTTGTAGAGGTTAGGATTCCTATTACATGCTTGTATGTTGACTAGGATACTTGCTTTGTAGAGGTTAGGATTCCTATTACATGCTTGTATGTTGACTAGGATTACATGCTTTGTAGAGGTTAGGATTCCTATTACATGCTTGTATGTTGACTAGGATTACGTGCTTTGTAGAGGTTAGGATTCCTATTACATGCTTTTATGTTGACTAGGATTACGTGCTTTGTAGAGGTTAGGATTCCTATTACATGCTTGTATGTTGACTAGGATTACGTGCTTTGTAGAGGTTAGGATTCCTATTACATGCTTGTATGTTGACTAGGATACTTGCTTTGTAGAGGTTAGGATTCCTATTACATGCTTGTATGTTGACTAGGATTACGTGCTTTGTAGAGGTTAGGATTCCTATTACATGCTTGTATGTTGACTAGGATTACGTGCTTTGTAGAGGTTAGGATTCCTATTACATGCTTGTATGTTGACTAGGATACTTGCTTTGTAGAGGTTAGGATTCCTATTACATGCTTGTATGTGACTAGGATACGTGCTTGTAGAGGTTTAGGATTCCTATTACAATGCTTTTATGTTGACTCGGATTAGTTGCTTGTAGAGGTTAGGATTCTATTACATGCCTGTAGGTGGACTAGGACATTACAGTGATTTTAGAGATAGTAGGTTAGGATTCTATACATGCTGTATGTGACTAGGATACTTTGCTGGTAGAGTTAGTAGGCTTCCTATTACATGCTTGTATGTTGACTAGGCTTACGTGCTTGTGTAAGAGGTTTAGGAAGTACTATACTGCTGTTATGTGACTAGGATACTTGCTTTGTAAGGTTAGGATTCTATTACATGCGTGTATGTTGCACCTCAGGCGATATCCGTGCTTTGTAGAGGTTAGGGAGCCTATACATGCTTGTATGTTGACTAGGATTACCGTCACGACGCACCCTTTGTAGAGGTAGCGATTCATATTACATGCTTGTATGTGACTAGGATACTGCTTTGTAGAGGGTAGATCCTATTACATGCTTGTATGTTGACTAGGATTAGGTGCTGTTAGAGGTCCTCACAGCCGATTCCTATGAATGGCTTGTATGTGACTCGGATACGTTTGCTTTTGTAGAGGTCCGGGCCCAAGTTCACCACCAATGAAAACACCCCACCCATACCCATGCTGTGATGTGACTAGATACGTGCTACCCCCCCCCCCTGTAGAGGTTAGATTCCTTCTTACATGCTTGTATTTGACTAAGGACTACAGTGCTTTATTTATACGCCCAAGAGTCTTGAGAGTATTCCCCGACTTCCATGCTTGTATGTTGACTAGGATACTTGCTTTGTAGAGGTTAGGATTCCTATTACATGCTTGTATGTTGACTAGGATTACGTGCTTTGTAGAGGTTAGGATTCCTATTACATGCTTGTATGTTGACTAGGATACTTGCTTTGTAGAGGTTAGGATTCCTATTACATGCTTGTATGTTGACTAGGATTACGTGCTTTGTAGAGGTTAGGATTCCTATTACATGCTTGTATGTTGACTAGGATTACGTGCTTTGGCCGGATTATTTCATCAAATTAGTCACCATTTACCTAATTGCAGTGTGTGGCTTTAAACCCACTTACTTTGAGATAGCACTGCATGGTGCTGTATATGGTGGGCGTGTCCAGGTTGTACTTGGGCATGAGGATGTTGACTGCAATGTGTCTGATGGCAGGTTGAAAGTATGTCTGCTCAGCATCGACAAGTAGCCTCACCCCAAGCTTCTGGGCATAGTCTGCGAGCTCACAAGCACGTCTTACCACCTGGTCCATCTGGAGTTTCTCTTCGTGCCTTAGAACAGATGACAGAGAAGATTCCTGTACATGCAAGTGAGAACAGGCCAGTGATGGTTACGTTTCATCCTTTACCCATTTGTGTGCTGCATGCAAACCAAATTTCAACAGCCGATATCCCTTACCCAACACTCACTAGAACTAGTTTGTTGTAAGAAGACCCTTTACCTATTACCAGGATCCTCGAAATAATCATTAAAAATGGCACAATCTCAAGCATGCATGGCCAGTGAGCATACACTGACCTGTTCAGGTCCCCACATTGAGCGGGGAAACTGAATGGTTAGGGATATACTGAGTCAGCAGAACAGGTGCTCGGTTGCATTTGACCAGACCCTTTCCCGTGAAGTGGTATAAGGGATATCAGACTAGGAGGAGAGGGGGAGGAGAGAGAAAGAGGCTAGAAGTAAAAGTCAGGTCCTATGTAAATTCTAGCGCTGCTTAAACTATTACAAAAGGTCTTTGATCTGTAAGCAATTAATTATAGGTCATGTTATTCTATGCCACAGCTACAGTAAGGTGCATAAATACTAGTGATGTGTTTGAGCACAAATGGCGAGCGAGCCTAATACTACGCTATTGTTACACATTTGATTTTAACTTTTAAGACTAAAGCCACTAAAAAAAGTCCAACTTTTTAATTATGCATATATGGTAAAGGGGATCCAATGCCATAATAACCACTCCCCGCAACTAATAGGGGAAAAAAACAAAAAAGCAACAACAACAACAACAACAAAAAAAAAAAACAAAAAAAAAAAAAAATCAATCACATATTTAAATGTTTTTTGTTCTTTGTGATATTGTTTAGGCTAAGTAGTGGTTGTAAGGCCACACTTACTTTCACAACTGAAAATACCTACACAAGACTACCTTCTGGGTGGTTTAGTTCTAGCGGACAATGAATTGTCAAGTAATACTGTTGCGTGGGTTGATAACTATAAAAAATAGCGTATTAATAACCGCCACTAATTAAATGGATGAAATGGAACTCTGGTCAACAGTTTGTGGTGAGTGATTACAAGACATTACCATATGAAATATTAAAAAAACTCGGCCGATTTTAGCCAATATAGCTGGAGTGTTTTTGTCAGGAATACTGGATTTAGATATAGTCAGACAGCTTATTTTAAAAACTCACAGAAACTCAAACACCGAGATGGAGGCAAGATAGTAATTCATATTAATGGTCAATTCTCCAAACCTTGTAGCTACCTTTTAGGAATAAAGGGACTGAATGGTTCCTTCCTAAACGTGAATTGGAGGTGATTAAATGGAGTTTTCTCTCACCCTCCCACGCTATAGTTTCTCATGGCAAGCATTAGGAAGTTGAAGAGTATCCACTTCTTAAGCAGTCCAGTAAAGAGAACATGTACTCTAGAATACTTGTAAACTCTATCATGTGCTGCATTTGCAGTTGAAAAATGAAAGTAAGTCCAACTCTGCAGCAATGCCAGCTAGTCTTTACCCAGAGGTTATCACTTGCATTACTCCATCACATGCACTATCCTCTCCTCTACTATGTCCTTATAACACACATACCAATTGGTAGGTTTCTATCTAGAAGGCGGGGGACATCTTCCTCAAACATCCCAGCTTCTACCCTAATATTTGCATGCAAATGATATCATGCTAAGTACTCTTACAGATTGAAAGAGAAACATCATTTTTGCCTTGTAACTTTCAAGCTTACACTTTTTAATTACGTCTCTGACTGAGGAGGTGAAGAAGTTTTAATACACAAAGAAGGGAAGATATGCAGTTAGCTAATTACAAGTGCACCACTAACTCACTCACTGGAGAATTCCTGAAGAGAGAATGGAGTTCAGTGCCTGGTTGGAATCTATTGCAGAACTCAAATACATTAACTTTCCTGCACACACACACACACACACACACACACACAGTTACCACCTTTCTCCCCTTTCCCCTCCCCACATACACACACCAGCACCTCACTCACCTGATACTACTCTCCTCACTGAGCTGACTAAAGAGAGACTCGGCCTCTGACTCACTGACTTTAATCTATGCACAAACAACCCAACAAAGTACAATACTTGTACTCTGACCTTTGTACAATAAATACAATACAATTCCGTCTCCATTTACTGACTATCATCAATTTTACAAGTTGAAAGGTCAGAAGGCTACTTACTGTGAGTGTCCGTGGGATAAAGACGACAAGAAAACCACAAATTAAAGGCAGCCTGCATTAGGTTTACTGGAAACATTGTTAACTTAGCACGTGTGAGATTCAGTTGGTCAGTCAGTCATCACAAGCATATCTCAATTGCATTGTGGGTAACGACCCTATCATCACGTAGTAATCATGTATAAGCAAAAAATTTTTGCTATGCTGTATATTGAGTGTATACTGACTGAGTGCTGGTATTGAGTGTATACTGACTGAGTGCTGGTATTGAGTGTGTACTGACTGAGTGCTGGTATTGAGTGTATACTGACTGAGTGCTGGTATTGAGTGTGTACTGACTGAGTGCTGGTATTGAGTGTATACTGACTGAGTGCTGGTATTGAGTGTATACTGACTGAGTGCTGGTATTGAGTGTGTACTGACTGAGTGCTGGTATTGAGTGTGTACTGACTGAGTGCTGGTATTGAGTGTATACTGACTGAGTGCTGGTATTGAGTGTGTACTGACTGAGTGCTGGTATTGAGTGTATACTGACTGAGTGCTGGTATTGAGTGTATACTGA
>WLWD01003669.1_pt1 | contig 23451 bp, 27 predicted proteins | sample 6712731 | NCBI WGS metagenome assembly WLWD01 (sample SAMN12718690, study PRJNA576275) | sponge metagenome | isolation source: marine sponge | host: Mycale hentscheli | place: New Zealand: South Island, Marlborough, Capsize Point | collected 2014-11-01 | reverse complement strand
CAGTCTAGATCACCAAGCACTAGTCAGTTTGGATCACCAAGCACTAGTTCAGTCTAGATCACCAAGCACTAGTTCAGTCTAGATCACCAAGCACTAGTCAGTCTAGATCACCAAGCACTAGTCAGTCTAGATCACCAAGCACTAGTCAGTCTAGATCACCAAGCACTAGTCAGTCTAGATCACCAAGCACTAGTTCAGTCTAGATCACCAAGCACTAGTTCAGTCTAGATCACTAAGCACTAGTTCAGTCTAGATCTCCAAACACTAGCTCAGTCTGGATCACCAAGCACTAGTCAGTCTAGATCTCCAAGCACTAGCTCAGTCTGGATCACCAAGCACTAGTTCAGTCTGGATCACCAAGCCACTAGTCAGTCTAGATCACCAAGCACTAGCTCAGTCTGGATCACCAAGCACTAGTTCAGTCTAGATCTCCAAACACTAGCTCAGTCTGGAATACCAAGCACTAGTCAGTCTAGATCACCATGCACTAGCTCAGTCTGGATCTCCAAGCACTAGTCAGTCTAGATTACCATGCACTAGCTCAGTCTGGATCACCAAGCACTAGTTCAGTCTAGATCACCAAGCACTAGTCAGTCTAGATCACCAAGCACTAGTTCAGTCTAGATCACCAAGCACTAGTCAGTCTAGATTACCATGCACTAGTTCAGTCTAGATCACCAAGCACTAGCTCAGTCTAGATCACCAAGCACTAGTTCAGTCTAGATCACCAAGCACTAGTCAGTCTAGATCACCAAGCACTAGTCAGTCTAGATCACCAAGCACTAGTCAGTCTAGATCACCAAGCACTAGTCAGTCTAGATCACCAAGCACTAGTTCAGTCTGGATTACCAAGCACTAGTTCAGTCTAGATCACCAAGCACTAGTCAGTCTAGATCACCAAGCACTAGTTCAGTCTAGATCACCAAGCACTAGTCAGTCACCAAGCACTAGCTCAGTCTAGATTACCAAGCACTAGCTCAGTCTAGATCTCCAAGCACTAGTTCAGTCTGGATCACCAAGCACTAGCTCAGTCTAGATCTCCAAGCACTAGTTCAGTCTAGATCACCAAGCACTAGCTCAGTCTAGATCACCAAGCACTAGCTCAGTCTAGATCACCAAGCATTAGTCAGTCAAGATCACCAAGCACTAGTCAGTCTAGATCACCAAGCACTAGTTCAGTCTAGATCACCAAGCACTAGCTCAGTCTAGATCACCAAGCACTAGCTCAGTCTAGATCACCAAGCACTAGTTCAGTCTAGATCACCAAGCACTAGTTCAGTCTAGATCACCAAGCACTAGCTCAGTCTAGATCACCAAGCACTAGTCAGTCTAGATCACCAAGCACTAGCTCAGTCTAGATCACCAAGCACTAGTCAGTCTAGATCACCAAGCACTAGTCAGTCTAGATCACCAAGCACTAGTTCAGTCTAGATCACCAAGCACTAGTCAGTCTAGATCACAAGCACTAGCTCAGTCTAGATCACCAAGCACTAGTCAGTCTAGATCACCAAGCACTAGTTCAGTCTAGATCACCAAGCACTAGTCAGTCTAGATCACCAAGCACTAGTTCAGTCTAGATCACCAAGCACTAGCTCAGTCTAGATCACCAAGCACTAGTCAGTCTAGATCACCAAGCACTAGCTCAGTCTAGATCACCAAGCACTAGTCAGTCTAGATCACCAAGCACTAGTCAGTCTAGATCACCAAGCACTAGTTCAGTCTAGATCACCAAGCACTAGTCAGTCTAGATCACCAAGCACTAGTTCAGTCTAGATCACCAAGCACTAGCTCTGTCTAGAACACTATCAGCTAGGGGGTGCGAAGCCCCTCTTCCACTCACTTACACTTGCTACAATACCACTATCTGGTCATCATATTTCATTCATTCTACTATTAACTCCTCATTCCCAAGTACACATCTACTCATATTACATTCATACATTTCTATTCACCTCACATCCACTGGTTCTATAAAATATTGGCCAATCCTCTACTTTGTAAAGTCTTAACCTTGAAGGGGTAACCTCGGATAAGTTTAGCCAGCTTGGAGGTTGACTGGGTAAAGATTAGTTTTAAGAATCTGGGGAGAGGTGGCTCTTTGACACCCTGACATATTGCCACAGTAACTACTATGTCTGGAACCTCCCCCCTGCTTTATTACACTCATCACATAGTTCTTACTAACTACAAGACATAGTATGATATATTTAGCCATTTCAGTGTTGTCTGCAATTAATGCATGCATGATTCTAGATAGTTGTTAGTGCAGTTACTACAGCAGTCTGTATAGTTATACATTATTGTACTAGCAGGATTTGCTGGGAAACAATTTACTCTCCAAAAACGATTTCATATTTACACAATCTTGGTAGCTTATACCGATGTAGCAATTCTGGGAGCAAAATGCTCAATACTATCAGTGGACATGTAATGCTTATTTTGATGAGGTTGAAACTATAAATGCCTTACAAAAAGGCTGCTCTAACTTGCTTGCCATTTTTGCTGAACCTCATTATAGTCAAAACTCTTACTTCTCTCCTAACGCTAACATTTTAAATGAACTAAATGTTTAGAATGAATAATATTTAGAACATAATATTAAAGTAAAATTTCACTAAATATATTTATATTCATCAGTAACATAAAATGTTCATGTGATAGTAATAACAACAATAATAAATTGCATATCTAATGTTAATAAGTTGCCGTGTTTGAACTAAAAATAGAGTTAACTCAGCATAGCCACAATATGACTGGCAGTTGGTCTGTCTGCAGTATTCTCTCTCAGACATCTTCTGATCAGATCTAGTAGCTGATCATTGTACACACGACAGAGTAATCCTGCCCTGTCATCAGGTGCCGGCAGTCGACCAGTTAACATCTCCAACACTAATGCTCCAAAACTGTAGATGTCCATCTTAGGAGACTGAAGGCGTGGCATGTTAGCCTCTGGAGCTGCGTATGCTGGACTACCTGGATTCTCAGTGTTGAGCTGTCGGACTAGATTGACTGTACCGTAGTCCGTTAATTTGGCCTTCCACATGTTAGGGCGTGCCAATTCTTCCAGAAGAACATTGGCACTGCTGATGTCACGGTGGACTAAAGGATTCGGTTGCATCTGGTGAAGGTAACTGAGAGCCTTTGCTACATCTAGGCTAACAGACTTAGCAACACTAGGAGAGAAATATTCATCTCTTTGCAGCTGTCTTCTCAAGCTAGTGGTCATGAACTCCATGACTATCGTCATCTCTCCTTCCACTGTAGCTCCGATAAACTGAACTAGGTTGGGATGACGCAGTCTGGATGCCATGGTCATTTCTCTTCTAAATAACTGAGCGTTGTGTGGAGAAATGATTTGATTGTGTATTCTCTTAACAGCTACTTGTGCTCCTCTGAACTTGGCCACAGTGACAGTAGCCCAGGCTCCTCTTCCTAGTTCAGGTCCAATCAGCTCAATCTCCTCCCTCCTCACTACCCACTGTGCATCACAGGCCAGCAAGCGCTCCTCACTCTCTCGCAATGTCTGCCTCATTTCAGCTAAAGATCTCTCTAAATGCTGTGTCCTCTGTCTCAACTCTTCAGCTCTTGTGTTAGACTGTACCACTTCTTGTTGTAGCTCTTCAGCTCTTCTGCCTACTTCTTCAGCTCTTCTGTCAGCTTCTTCAGCTCTTCTGTCAGCTTCTTCAGCTCTTCTGTCAGCTCTTCTGTCAGCTTCTTCAGCTCTTCTGTCAGCTTCTTCAGCTCTTCTGTCAGCTTCTTCAACTCTTCTGTCAGCTTCTTCAGCTCGTCTGTTTGACTGCTCTATTTGCCTTTGTAGAATTTCAACTTGCTCAGCTCTGAGTTGACATTCTCTCAACTGCTGCTGTAATTGTCTAACTTCATCTCTATCATTTCTTCCTTGTGAGCTGGACTCCATTAACCTTCTCTTCTGTTCGACTCTACTTGCTGAACTTAGTTGGGTGTGATCTGCTACGTCAGTTAAGCACCATTTTCTTTGCAATCCATGATTTTGAAATTCTGTGAATGTGTAAAATTTAAAATACATAATATACTTAACCCTCTCATCGGCAGATAAAATTCGGTAATTTTATTTTTTCTATATGATTAATGTTTTAAAATAAATATAAAATCAGGAGTTCAAAAAAGTACCTAGCAACCATATATCACGTGAAAGTACATGTTTTGTTCAACTTTTTTGGTCAAATTTGGTTGCCTGGCAACAAACCACATAAAGTGGTTATTGTAACCACAACATAACTATATCATAACAATGTGATTTGTATACGTTCCAGCGCAATATTAGCAATTGTTTGTGCATGATTAGATATTTTTTATTGTTATAATAGAGTTATCTCAGCCAGCAATGCTGTTGCTAACTGATAACACCAGGGGAGGCGTGACTGTTAGCTGGGCAAAAGAACATCAAGAATAAAAGAATATTTCGCTAACAGTTCCAATCCTCTGCACACACTCACTCTTCCCTCTAGCAATTTTCTTACTCAAACTCTTCATTTTTCTTCCATTCATTACTTTGTCAGCCTTTCTTGCTTTCAACATAATCAGTATTACCATCATCTCAATATTCTGACCTTGCAGAAGTAAAGACATCATCCTTTGAATGAATAGAGAAGTCCAAAGTAATTCAGAGAGCATTAATCATTGCTGGGAGTTTGTAAAAAAAAAGTTTACAACTGTGACCAAATTAGCGTCATATTCCAGGGAAAGCTATTAGGCATAATAAAACGTACCGCCATGTTCCCAGGAAAACTATTTCTTACTTTTTTCTCGAATGTACTGCTAAATAGCTGTTTTTCTTACCTGGAATATCAAGTTCCATTTCCTCTTCGACATAGCTGCTGGTATGTTCGCTACCTACAGTGCTCTAGTAGCTCTCAAGTTGAAAACTAGTAGTTTCCTCAACCGGCAACGGAATGACAGCTTTAGCGAGCAAGTCGAACTCTCTATCCTCGACAGTAGTACCTCCACAGTAGCTATATAGCTCCTGTGCCCCTTCCCTCTCACTTTCACAGTCGAAAACGTTGTCACCGACAAGATCCACCGCCTCAGTTGGAGACAAATTTATCGCCATTTTTCGAACTAATGTCAAGTTTATTTTTAGCCCGACTATCTTAGTTACGTAGTAGCTATTTCTATTCTAGTAATACATGAAATAGAACAACACATTAGCCGCGCTCTGGACACTGCAGCTAAGCTTTAGCATTTATCACTTAGGGGGAAAATATTTTCCCTGCATTACTCCATCCTTGAGCACCTATAGGCGCTTGTGCCAGTGAATAGGTTAAAATACATAATACATCCTATATAGGACCAGCTACTGTCTATACAATTGTTCAGCTAATTTTAACTAGTGATATGCTCGAGTACAAATGGTGAGCGAGCCTAAAACTACATTATTGTTATTTTAACTTCTAACACTCAAGCTACTAAAAAAAAGTCGAGTTTTTAAATTACGTATATACGGTAAAGGGGATTAATTGCCATAGTAACTACTCCCCGCAACTCTTTGAATTGAAAAAACAACAACAAAAAACAAAAACAAAAAAAACAAGTCACACTATTTAAACGTTTTCTTTGTGATAATAGTTGTAACACAACATTTTCACACAACTGAACATACCTACACAAGACTTACCTTTGTGCGTAGTCTAGTGGTCAATGAATTTCAAGTAAATACTGTTGCGTAGGGCTTATAACTGCGACAAATAGCGTATTAACTTATCACAGCCACTACCTCGAATAGAAATGGAACACCGGTAAGTTTTTGTGTTTTAACTGCACCCGCAAAACAATTCAAAGCGGTAAACTATTCAATTTCTAGGGTGATAAGGGCAATGATTGCTAAATCAAAAGAATCTGTTTAGTGAAATTTGGGAGAGGTCGAAAGCAGAGCTAACACAAAAATACGAGAGGGTCAAAGTACAAAATGACATACATACGTCCACACACATTATTTATAAACAAACAAATATCCCTGATTTTCAATTGTGTTACCCCTGAGAGTGTCTCGCTCGTTCCGCTCGCTAATAATAGTGCTATCTAGCTCTGGTTTAGTGTGTGTTTGTATGTGACTGCACTAGTGGTGTGTTTCAATACAAATGGTGAGTGAATTAGTCTAGAGATATAATATATGGACAAAATGAAACCAGGTGAAAACTTATTTACTTACAGAACTAGATTTAGAGTTTTCTTTTTTAAACATTGAATACAGCTTATCAAAGATTATGAGTATTGTAGAGAGATCTAAAAGACTGCACTACTTTTCTTCAGCCCTTATATAACAAGAGGTGAAAAATTATAAAATTTACGATATATCTATGTTCACTTGCAGACAGCTTTTTGATTAGCTCATTACTAACTGAAAATTATGTGCTTTGTTGAAAAGTAAATCGGCTAGCATGATATTAGCTGTACGAAAGATTTGTTGAACACAACAAAATCAACGACAAACTATTTAAACTAATGCCAATAAATGGAATATAGAAAATGACATTTATATAAAACACTGAATGAAACATATATAGTGAGATAAATGACTTACCTAATCGAAGGACTGCAGTATCAGACATCATTTCTGACGAGTAAAATGAATTTCTTCCTCCATATATCATTACTTCATTACAATCAGAATTAATAGAGAATGAAGCAGCACAATGGTAGCATCTCTCCAACATTTTCTTATTATTCATCTTTATCTGTGTATTGTGTATAAATAAAGCAGTAAGCATCATAAGAAATTAAAACTCTAATAACAAAACAACAACACACAACCAAAAATCAAACAAAAACTAAAGGTACTGCTCATGATAAAAAGAAATATCCTGTTAACACATTAGGAGAATTTATACAGTGAAACATACAGCTAGTAGGAAAATGCTATCCTGTACAAAGAAATACTGATGACAACACTTGTGGGTTCATAAATCCCACACTGTTTAGACTGGTTAGTATAGACAGTTATGGCTCTAATTAGAAACACCAGATCATAGGTTGCTAGCAATTGTTGTAATAGTAGTTGAATTTAAAGTGAGGGGCATTGAACCTGTATTGTATATTATAGTTGAATTTAACTGAGCTAATATTATAACTACACAAAAATTGAGATAATAACTGATTGAAAAGAATGATGCGTGAATGATGCAATATAGTATCAAATACACCATTCATGCTAATTAGTGGGTACATGCATGCAAGAGTTCAGAGCAATTCAGTCAATTAAGAATTTTTGCAATGACTGAATTTCTTGATTTAGTACTGGCTTGGACAACATATAACATCCCCCTCTGTATGAAACTCTGATGCACATTGACATAAACTCAGTGACCATATGTCAGGGCCAAATCAATAAGTTTTTAGTCCAGTAAGTAGCCTATTACAGTTGTCTTGGACTTGTGCCGTTAGTTTGACAAATAAAAATTACCTGCAACAATCACACACACACACACACACACACAAACACTCACACACTAACCCTATCTCTCTCACACACACACACACACTAACACACACACACACTAACCCTCTCTCTCTCACACACACGCACACACACTAACACACACACACACTAACCCTCTCTCTCTCACACACACACACACACTAACCCTCTCACACACACACTAACACACACACACACACTAACCCTCTCTCTCTCACACACACACACACTAACACACACACACTAACACACACACACTAACCCTCTCTCTCTCTCACACACACACTAACCCTATCTCTCTCACACACACTCACACACTCATCTTCTCACACACATCATTGTTGCACTAAATGCAGTTTATGTAAGTTTGGGTATATTTTACATTAGTTGAAGTCTGTCAGTATAGTGGGCTATATTACTCTTATAGTGTGTTCAAGAATATATTGGGTGTTAATTTCAGTAGATAATCTAGGAGTGACTATCTCCTCTCTCTCATTTTCACTCAGTTTCATTTCATTTAGTGTATACAATGACTGTTTAACCGATTAACCCCGATTGACGCGTACACGCGTCTAAATTGGAAAAATCGATAACCGCGGAGGACGCGTCAATGCGTCAAAAATGCGTCTCCGCGTCCACTTCGCCCTAGAGCTTTGTGGAGTCAAGGAAGCCACCAATCACAATTGCAGACTATTCTATATTGTTGTAAGTATCTTTTAGGCTTATAAAATACATAGACTTCCATAAGAAAATGTTGAGTAAATTTTGTCACAACAATAAGACTTCCTTCTTATAAAGTATAAATTGAAAATATATTTCATAATAATAATAAAGGTACACAGAATAATATTTTACAAACCAATATTACTTTAGCTATAACTGCTCATTATATGACAAGTAGAAAGCTATCTTGGCAAGTGGAACACTGGCACTTCAGCATCCTAGTGATGAAGACAATATTCTTGACCTGGCACAGCATGGCAGTAACAAGGATGGCAGTGACCAGGATGGCAGTAACTCTGGTGGTAGTGATGAGGAGTTTGATGACAGGAAGAATGACTTCAGTGCTGATGGATGTAGTGACTGTAGTAGTTACTAGATGGTCAAGGACTCTGCCGAGAGAACGGAATTGATGATTCTGAAAGGTAGCGATTCTACAGAAATTTCAACCACATTCTTTATAGCAAAAAGTAAAAATAAATATTGTTATATAACAGGTGAGACTGCAGGGAGCCCTCTGACATATACTTCTATTATGTTATGACCAGTTGCACTTGATAGTAAGATCACAAGCTATTCTGTCAACAATGCAGCCTACCAGCACATCAAAAGTAAAGACACCTTGGAGTACCAAACTAAATACACTCAAATATTCTATCATTCATTTGTGATGTACTCTTTTTCATACACAAAAGCCAATAAAAAAGCTTCTCTGTTCACAAAATTTATAACAGATGCTCAGTTCAAAATAATACACACCCTAAATAAATATCAACAAATTCTTCCTGATTGTAAGACAAATGTGTACAAAAACACTTACTCTTACCTGTATGATCCAGTAGCAAACTGCTTCAGCCATGAAACCATACTTCCAACCTTACTAGAGTGCTTACTAAGAGCCGCGGTGTGATGCCATAAAAGTTTTTGCCAAACGGTGCGAGTACTTTGTTATTTTTAAGTCGGGAACAGCTCCTTAGCGTCGAATTTATGCTTTCCCAATAGCCTAGAGCGTACTCTATCGTTCGATAATACTGTCCCCGAGGCAATCTTCAACCGTTCATCTTCTTTCTCTCGTTTAGTGTCACTCTCCCACCAGGCAATCAATCCTCTGTGTCTCGCGTGCGCCCGTGACCGCATTACGTAAGGCGCAATTAAAATTTTTATTCGCGTGTAATCGGTTAACCCATTCACTGGCATAAGTGCCATAGCGTTCAGTTGGAACTTCTACGATTTAAAAAAATCTATATCCAATATGATGTTACTAATCAAATGCATAAAATAAATAAGTAATAAGTTGTGAGAGTAGAAATAATGCAAATACTAATTTGTCCGACTAACTAGTCTGGCAAATTCTTATGTCAGGTCAAATAACCAGGAAATGTTCATTAACAATAAATCTATCAGTGACTACATCTACTTTAAAAAATACATTTATACATACATGTATTAGTACTAGTAAATAGCCACACCCACTCTGTTGCTGTTAAACTGACTATACATACTCAGTATTACTACTCCTATAGTGTACTATACACGTCTAGTCACACGTGCTACTAGATCACAACATGTTGTTCTGACCTGTTCCCAGAGTCCTGACTGAAGGTCCAACAACCACAAGTCATGGAGTGTTTTATGGGAACTATCAAAGCCTCCACTAATGAGAAGATACTTGTGTTGTCCACCATATCCTAGGCATGTGGCAATGTGACCAAACCTTCCGTCAGGCCACTGATTATTTGGTTTATGTGCAACAAGTCTCCAAGTCTGTAGTAATAAAACAGGAACCAACAAATAAACTATATAGTTACAATGTACAAGTAAAAATATTGCTGATATAAAATAATAAAATATAAAATATTGAACTTTTTGCATGTATTTATTGCAGTGTTTCGCCCACTCATTCTATGTGTAATTATACTTTCCCACCAGAAAACCACATCCACTTATGAGCCTGCACAATGTGGTTTTGTACTACAAGAGAGGGTGTAAAGGAGTATGAAGATAGATCAAATAACATTGGTTTAGAGCAACTAAATCACAAGCTCTATGTATACATACATGATAATAATCACAATAATATATTTAAAAACAATCATAAGTCTGTGCTTTCCAAATTCTTGATAGGTTCCCTAATTTCACCACATCTAAATCTAGGACAAGCAAGCTCTGGAAGCACAGAACAGAAGTAAAATTTCCTCAGTTTATAAAGTTGAAGTCCCCACCATTTAGTGTCTCTGTAAATGTGTTCCATGTGTAGTTGTTTGTTTGTTCTCACAACAAGTCACACCACTGTTTGTCAACACAATAAAGCTGACACTGTATCTGAAACCAGTAATCATGCCGCTTTCTCAATTTCAGCTCATTTTCTTCAGTTTGTTAGAGACAGAATGAAAGTTTCTTGCATGCTTCACTCAAAAACATGTCTCGAAAGGAAAAAGACATATTAAATGTACTATAGAGTAGAGCTTGCACCTTTTCCCCTCTTTTAGTTGATTCCTTCATTTTGGCGACTCCACCCACTGAAGCTGAGCTTTTTGAGCTTATGAATATTCATGAGCTAACGATTCATATAGTATTTTTTGCTGGGGGGGGGGGGGATTTTGTCGAGTCGCAAAAAACAGTTTATCTACATAATATGATCAAATCATGACTGTGAGACTGTGAAACAGATTTCAACTGAAAACTTGACAAACTATATAAGTTGCTGCGGAGAAGAAGACAGAGAGAAAGAAAAAAAGAAAGAGAAAGAGATGAAGAAGGAAGAATGAAGATTCCACAGCTTCAGAGAATTACTTCTGTGATTGTGCATTTTTGTTTTTATGGCAGTCAAATGTTAAGTTTTGTCCAGAGTGTGGTATATTTGTGTAGTAGCTAGTTTAATCGTTTCCTGTTTGTGATTTTGTTTGTCTGGGCATGCGCGGGAACTAATATATCTGAATGCACGTGACATAATTATATACTTTATATTTAACGTAAGAAGTGATCTCTGGCTAACTGGGAGGATCCGGGCTGGCTAGCTACTTGTCCGACCTGCGAACGTTGCCAAAGCTGTCCGGAGGCCTGGTGGCAGCGACCTAACAGAATCTCTGGCCGACCTCGGCTGAGCCTCCACCCAGCACAGCCAACTAGCGACCCATGGAACCCCACAGCTATTTATACTGATCATTAATTTTTCTGAAGAATTTAGTTGGGGGAAAAAATTGTAGGGGGGGAAGCCTGAACCTGGGGTGGGGGAGGATCCCAGGGCTCCCATAGTCTGTATGAAACTCTTTACTTTAGATTTAGTTTTGTTAAAAATTGTTATTATATTTGAAGGTAACTCTTATCTTGAGTTTCTTATTACTAATGTTTAATTTTTTCTGATATGCCCTATGTAAACAGACTTCATTAGCTAATCCCCCAAAAAAAATATTCAAAAAAAGGAGAAGAAGAAGTGGATGACCAAAAGTCTACCAAATACCTAACAATTTCATACATCCATACAATATCAGAAAAAATTGACAGAATTTGCAACAGGGCATTCAAAATAAGAGTTACCTTCAAATGTATTAAATACTAAACTAAAATCCAAAGTAAACCCAGAAGAATAAACTGGCGTAGTGTGCTTCATTCCATGTAGTTCTTATGACAGAACATGATAGGTGAAACTGGAAGAATGTTGACCACCAGAATTAGAGAGAATAAATATGCACTTCAAACTAATAATATGTACAATAGTATCACAAGACATGCTAGTGAGACGGCCACTTACCTAAGTGGTCTGAAAGAAAAAGTAATTGGGTTCGAAGAACATTCAGTTAAAACAAAGATTTAGGAAGGCATCAAGACTAGTAGAATATAAAGACCTTAAGTTTAGCTGGAGGACTCACGGAAGTCCTATTTGGGACTGCAGGTTTTTCTCACTCACATTCACTTTATTGTATTTGTTTCTTTTCTTTTCTTCGGGAGTAAGCTAGTACAAGGACGTCAGAGTTGTTTCAAGACTAGTAGAATATAGAGACCTTAAGTTTAGCTGGAGGACTCACTGAAGTCCTATTTGGGACCAATTGTTGATTTGATTTTCAGCTTTTCTCACTCACATTCACTTTATTGTATTGTTTCTTATCTTTTCTTCGGGAGTTAGCTAGTACAAGGACGTCAGAGTTGTTTCTGATTATGGACGTGTTGCTAATTCCCCAGGTCTTGTTTTCAGCATTTAAACTATAATTTGTCTCACAACTGATCAGGCATCCACGTCTGTGAAATGCTTTGTTTACCAATTTTTAAAATATCAATTGTACTACAATGTGTAAAAGGTTCCTAAAATGTTTAAAACTCACCATTGTTGGGAAGTGAAGGATGTGTACATCAGAAGAATAGTTACCTCCTGAATAACCTCCAAACATAACAGCTTGTTGCTCATCAATTAGAGTCAGAGAAAAATTAGAACAAGGAGGAGGTCGTGTTCCTTTTACAGAAGGAGATGACCAGGTACCTGACAAACATTGCAATAATTATAATAAATATCACATGCAAACAGCTCAAATGACCACTACAACCTCAGCAGAGTGCACTTGCCTAGTGAAGTGCCAATATAGGGGTCAGAGTTCAGTAAATGAGACTCAATTTTATGCTGCGCAACAACATTATGATCAGGAGATCAACAATTCTTCTAATCAGAGGTAAGTTCAGAGTTTGATATACAAAGAAATATTTGTCATAAATTGGTATGTGTGTGATATGAGAGTATGTAACCGAGTATGTGTGGACATACACACTATCAATAGTCCATCAATTCTTATTCTATAATTAAGCGAAACTGTATACCAATGAGTCTAGGATATAGCTATACATGTATATAGACTAGTAGACCCTTTTAGTTACACTACTCATCACACACTAACAAACTCACCACACACTAACAAACTCACCATACACTAACAAACTCATCACACACTAACAAACTCACTACACACTAACAAACTCATCACACACTAACAAACTCACCACACACTAACAAACTCACCACACACTAACAACTCACCACACATAACCAACTCACCACACCCTAACAAACCTCACCACACACTAACAAACTCATCTCACACTACCACTCATCACACACTCAGCAAACTCACCACACACTAAACAAACTCACTCACACTCCACACTCACCACCTACTACAAAACTCCCCTACAACACCCACTAACACCTCATCACACACACCAAACTCACCACCACTCCAACACCTCACTCCACACTAACACACTCCCCACCCGCCTAACAAACTCACCACACCCTCAACAACCGTCATCGTACACACCTCCCCCCCTCCTCGCCCCCTACCAACCCTCACGCACACCACGAACAAACTCCCCCCCCCACTCCCCACCTCACCACACACTAACAAACTCACCACACACTAACAAACTCACCACACACTAACAAACTCACCACACACTAACAAACTCACCACACACTAACAAACTCACCACACACTAACAAACTCATCACACACTAACAAACTCACCACATAATAACAAACTCATCACACACTAACAAACTCACCACACACTAACAAACTCACCACACACTAACAAACTCACCACACAATAACAAACTCATCACACACTAACAAACTCACCACACACTAACAAACTCACCACACACTAACAAACTCACCACACACTAACAAACTCATCACACACTAACAAACTCACCACACACTAACAAACTCACCACACACTAACAAACTCATCAGAAATGTAGGGAAGCCCGCACTCCGACCCCCTCCCCCCCCCTCTCCCCCCCTCCCCCCGACCCACTCCCCCCCCTCGCCCCCCCCTCTCCCCGCCTCTCCACCCCCCTCCCCCCCTCCTTCGCCCCCGTCCCTTCCCACGCGCGTCCTCCCCCCCGTCCCCCCCTCCTCCTGCCCTTCTCCTCGCCGCACCACAACATCTAACCAAATCATCCGACACACTACCAAACTCACCACTCACTAACAAACTCACCCACACTAATCAAACTCAACACACACTAACCAACTCCACCACCACTAACAACCTCCCACCCATCTACAACTCATCCCACCTCCCAAACTCACCGTCGACAACTAACAAACTCCCACACACTAACAACTCACCCACCCACTAACAAGCTCCACCACACACCTAACAACCTCAACACGACACTAACAAACTCATCACACACTAACAACCTCATCACACACCACAACTCACATAAAGGAAACACACTCACCAACTCATCACACACTCACCAACCCCCTCAACCCAACACCTGCACCACACCCTAACAATCCCACCACACCCTAACAAACTGCCTCCAACACCATAACACAACTGGCGTCCACACACTCACAACCTCCTCACACACTCACACACTTCATCACCGCACTCACCACCTCCCACACCCTCCCCCCTCCACACACCCCCCGCCACCTCCCCGGCACCGCCTGCCCCCCCTCGCCCCCACCTCTCACACCCTCCTCCCTCCCTGCAAAGAACTTCACCCCCCCCCCCCCACTCCCCCCCCCCATCCGCCACCTTCCCGCCCCGCTCTCCCCACCTCCTCCCGGACCCTCCCCAAACTCCACCCCACACCCACCACCATCCCCCCCCCCTCCCCACCCTCCTCACCCCCTTCCCCCTCTCCCCCACCCCTCCTAAAACTCAAGCCACACACACGTCCACTACTCCTCCACACACTAACAAACTCACCACACACTAACAAACTCACCACACACTAACAAACTCACTACACACTAACAAAGAATTGGCTCCCATTCCCAGTAGCAAGTCTATTGCTATATAAATGAAGAGGCAACACGCTCATAGTTTTGTTCTTGTCCAGTTCTAAATGAAATGGCAACTCAGTAGTGTAGGAAATATTTCAGTATAGGGGGTGTGCAGGGATACCAGGGGGAGGGGCTGGGTGTGAGTGACTGTGTGATGTAATTGTGGTCAGCTGCTACATCATCAGCTACCACTGGTTTCACAGTTTTGGAACTAAATATTCAGAACTAACTTGAGACACACGTGGTATCACTTTGAGCATGCTCACACACCTCTTTCTTTTTATGTTTCACTATGTGGGTGGATGGCTATAAAATCACCGTAGTCACTCCACCCAGTTTCAGTTGGTCTCTGTCTTTCTTTTTATCTGCACCATACTTTATTAACTAATATCTAATTAACTTTCATTATAACTTCCTTGAATACTTTCGAGGCTAGTTGGGAAGTGATAGGATAGCTTTAGGTTGCTGATAGGAGAGCGCCAGACTACCCATAGACCAATTCTGGTGGCAGTGTACCAGGCTGGAACTTGGGATTTAACCCGAGGTCTCCAGCTGCTTAGTAAGTCTGCAAGGACTTGGTTCGTACCCCCCCCCCCCCCCCCCCCCCCCCCCCCCCCCCCACAGGGAGGCTTCAAGGACTTCTTTTTTAAATGTTCATGTGAAATTGACTCATTATATTGTGCCCAATTTTTTAATGCTGCCACCCCCCCCCCCCCCCCCCATGCTATTGCAACTTAAGATTTCATTTATCTTTCTGGAGGTCCAGTTTTTAAATTTAGCATACACGGTAAAGGGATTTCAGTGCCATAGTAACAACTCTCTGCAACTGCTTGAATAGAAGGGAAAAAACAACAACAAAACAATACACGTTATTTAAAAGTTTTCTTTGTGATATTCTTTAGCTAAGTGGTGGTTGTAACACACAATGCTTTGACACAACTGGACATGCACCTACACAGACTTACCTTAGCGGTAGTCTAGTGGACAATGTATTTTTAAGGTAAATACTGTTGCGCACGGCTTATAACCATGACAAAGAGCGCATTGACTTACCACCGCCACTAACTCGAATAGAAATGGAAGTCCCTTAAGTTTTCAAGTTTTAACTGCACCCGCAAAAGAATTCAAAACGGTAAACAATTCAATTCTAGGGTGATACGGGTACTGATCGATAAACCATAGGATTCTGTTTAGTGCAATTTGGGACGGGGTCGACCACATAACTGACACAAAAACGCGAGTGTCAAAGTACAAAATGACATACGTACGTCCAAACATATATACAAATAAATAAATAAACATCCCCAATTTTCGATTGTGTTACCCCTGTAAGTGTCTCGCTCGCTACGCTCGCTCGCCAATTAATGCTGTATTGACAATATTATTATTGAGGTATACATATTAAATTGAAAACTATATTGAGATTACATGCTCCTGAGAGGTGCATTATTATATTTTCAGTAGCTTCAGTGTTAGAAGTCAAAATCATTCATATAAAAATAGTGTAGTCATTAGGCTCGCTCGCCATTTGTGCTCAAGCACATCACTAGTAAATATACAGACAGTAATGATAGACTTGAGTAGAAGTACAAGATTTAAATATTTAAAAAACAATTGAACTATAAACTAATCACCATAGTGTCTGTATATTTCATCAACTCTTGTTATACTTTACCTGTAGTTAGATTGTAGCAGTGAACTTCACTAGTGTGTCTACCATCATATCTTGATCCAGGTTGTCTGGACTTCAGATTTTTATCAATTATATAGTATCCCCCCACTACCCACAGCTGGTCCTGGTAAGTCACCATCCTACATCCAGTCTTCTTCTGAGGTCCACCATCAGAGCTGCCATTACACAGTTCTCTCCAGGTCCATGTGTCTGTGTTTAACTGGTACAGAGATCCAGAACAAGATGATCCTACACTGCCTCCATAAAGATAGAGGTGTTGACCTGCTATAGAGCAGCCACCGTCATTCAGCCCAGCAGGTGGGTGTGGTCCCTCAGTGAGTTTCTTAGTCCATGTTTCAGTGTTGACACTGTATACAAATACTGCCTCAGGCTCCTTGTGTCCTGCTCCACCCCATAAATACAGAGCATCTTTAGTGGAGGCCGTAAATGGTGCAGCTCGAGGAGATGGAGAGGAACTTCCACAAGCCATTCTATAAGAGGTCAAAGAGACCCGAGGAAGCAGCGCAGTCTGTCAGGTTGTGGAGCTATTCAAAGGGGGAATTCCGAAACAACAATGAACTTCTTTGGGGAAAATGCAACATTTGACGATCTTTAGCTATTATTATCACTTCGAAACTTGTGCGGTGGCGTCTCATTAAAAAGATACAGTCGCAACAATGTAGCCAGCGCTCAGTGTTTGTTTCTTGTTGTTGTTTTTACAAAATACTTCATTGAATAGAAAAAGCAACAACAACAACAACAACAAAGCAAAAACTTCTAAGGAGTATGAAATAAATCAACAATTAGTCCAAGTCAATAGTCCAGGTCAACACTGGCTTATGGGCTGTCTTCACACATGGAAGTAGAATTGAAGACCAGAGGACTAGGTGGGTGTGTCCTAGACATCAATGGAGAGCTGTGAGGAGAATGGGCGGAGTCTAAGTTGGAATCGTTTGCCATTTGAATGTTCAGACTCGGAGGCACTTGCAAGGAAACTGGAGTTGAAGTTAGAGGTTGATGAGCCGGGGACGCCATAGAAACTGGAGGTGGGTGTGGCTTCAGGTGAGACTCCCTTTCTTCTAGAAGTGGAGTAGCTGTATATTGAGGGGTAAACCCTAGTGATGTGTTTGATTGCTGAGGTACCATTTGTCTACCAGATTGGGGGTCAGAATGACTTTCCAGGGGACCCACTGTATCACCGCCCACTTCTGATTCAGTTCCCAGCAGACCCTCTATTGAAGTTACAACATTGGACAAAGGCACCGGCTTATTAGGGCTAGTGGGTGTGGCTTTCCCTGATGACCGAGGATGGTCGTAAGGTGAAGTTATTCTTTCTTCTTGAGGAGAAGCTAGCAAATACCTGGGGCGTGGTTTAGCATACTGTGCGTTGTCACGCTCGGATTCCTTGACTTTCAACAAAGCTTGCGGCTAGTAATTAGTAGGATAATCGTACGTGTCGTACCCATCACCAGTGGGCGTGGCCAGATTAGCATGCGGAGGCACAGGGGGTGTGAAGTTAGGTGGAAGGCGTGAATTATCATTCCAGTGACGATGGTGCGAATCCTCTCTCGTGGAGTGGTGATGACCTTCAGACAAGTGTCGTCGCGGAGAAGAATGGTGCCGGTAGTGTGAGGAGGAGTGGCTCCGCTCTGGCGAGCAGCGGTCCCAGTCTGGTGAGTATCTGCTTCTGTCTGAAGAGCTATGATCGTGATCAGAGTAGCGATAGTCACGATCAGAATAATAGCGACTCCGCCCATGGTGGGCGTGGTGATGACCGTCACCATGTGAGTGATGGCGCTTGTAGTCTGAATGAGCATGGTCCGGGTAGTCAGGGTGGGCGTGGTGGTTCTCATTAGAAGAATAGTGGCACGTGCTAGATGATGGATATTCACGAGTTGAGTTGCGAGAGTCTTGTCTGTAATGAGCTGGAGAGTTGAGGGCGTGGTGTGGGGAAGAGTCAGGAGGCCGACTGGAGGGGGAGGTCAGTCTGCCATTGTCTCTGTTACTGTAGTAGCTGTCCAGTGAATGACCACGCTTGTCCTCATGCCCATGGTAAAAGCTATCTTCATAAGGTCGTCTACGGTCACTGCCTTTGTGCGTTGAGTGACGTAAATGAGGGGGCAGTGTTCGACTTCCTCCAGGTCCCCCCAGGGGGTAATGATGATGGTGGGCGTACTCCGCTTCACTTGCACTATTCAAATCATACTCACTGGAATAGTTTCCATCACTACGATAATATCTCTACGGTAACGGCCATTCTCAAAGTAATGATAATGAGGGTCTTGATACCAGGTAGGTTTAGGGTGTGGTCTGTGGCTACGCCTCCTTCTCCGCTTGCCGGTGTGTGTGGAGTGAGCACTAGTGGGTGTGAGATTCCCGCCGGCTTGCATGGCAGCTCTCAGCATGGTACTGTCCAGTCCGAGGGTAATCCTGGCATCTCTCTCACCCGGACTCAAATGGGATCTCCTGGAATGACGACCTGATACACAAGATGACAACAATAATATAAATAACAACAGACACTGGAGACAACATTCTATCATTCGATAACAACAACAACAAACAATAACAATAAACTCATGAGACAACATTTCATCATCAAGTAACAACAATTAACAAAAAACCAACACAGAGAAGAACATATCATCGTCATGGTGATTAACAACATGGATACAGCATTATTTAATTTATCACAATATTAATAACCACTTATCTGGACATCAGCATCATTACATTGATGATACCTTACCAGAACTTCTTGGAGATGTGGGTGTGCCTTGCTTGACTCGGACATAAATAGGAGACGTCCGATGCATTGACACGTACGGATTCTCCGGCATCTCCCCCGCTGCCCCTTCTCTGTGGTGACGGGAATGATCCTGCGGTGGATGGGCGGAGTCTATGTCTTGATGAACGGTGTTTTCAGATTGTGCGGAATCTTCGGTGATGTGTGATGGGATGCGTCTGTGTGAAGTGCTCGGACTCCCTGGGCTAGACGGAGCTACGTTGGTGGTAGCTACAGTATCGTCATCATCAGTCGTATACGTCATGTCCGTCATTCCTCCGTCTGAGAAGTACCTCTGTCGGTAGGAGTGCCGGTAGGCGTAGGAGATCGGAGGACGCATGTCCAAGAGTGACCCTGGGGGCATATCTCTTTGGTTGCTGCCACGGTAACCAGGAGTGATGGGTATGGGGACTGGTATGGGATGAACGGGGAAGCGACGACAGTTGAGTTGTGGAGTAGAGAACTGAGACTCGTTCATACAATCTTCAGCTTGTCCATCTGAGGGAGAGAGAGAGAGAGAGAGGAATGGAGGGAGAGAGAGAAGGAATGAGGGAGCGAGCTGAGAGGGAAGAGAGAGGGAGGAGAATGCGAGGGTGAGAGAGGGAGAATGGGAGCGGTGAGAGAGGGAGGTATGGAGGGGAGGGAGGCGAGAAGAGGGAGGAGGAATGGAGGGAGAGAGAGTAGAGGAGAGAGGGCTGGAAGGAGGGGAGGGAGAGGGAGGAATGGAGGGAGGGAGAGGAGGGCGGTGAGGAGAGGGAGAGAGAGGGAGGAATGGAGGTGAGAGAGGGGAGTATGGATGGGAGGGAGAGGTGAGGATAGTGAGGAATGGAGGGAGGGAGATGAGAGGAAGGGAGGGAGAGAGAGGGAGAGAGAGGGAGGAATGAGAGGGGACTGAGAGGGAGGTATGGAGGAGGGAGAGGGAGGAAAGGCAATGGAGGGAGAGGAGAGGGAGGGAGAAGAGGGAGGAATGGAATGGGGCGGAAGGGAGGAATGGAGGGTGAGAGAGGGAGGTATGGAGGGAGGGAGAGGGAGGAATGGAGGGAGGGAGAGAGAGGGAGAGAGAGGGAGGAATGGAGGGAGGGAGAGGGAGGAATGGAGAGAGAGAGAGGGAGGAATGGAGGGTTAGATAGGGAGGCACGGAGAGAGAGAGAGATAATGGGATGTAATCTATCGTGGCACACACAATACTTGGGATAAGTATGTACTGAGGATATCTGGCTAAACAACATAGTTTTCTACATTAATGACCCCTTACCAGGCAGAAAGGTGGTGGCTGCTAGCCCGTAGTGTTCTGCATCGGGTCCGTCAATGAAGCCACTTGAGCTGGAGTCAGTATTCCTCTTCATCTCCATCTGTCTCCTAGCCGAGGAGGGGGAGGAGATTGACGCCTTTGTGGGACGACATCTTGCATCATGCTGACTCTGACCTCGTTCTAGACTACGACTACATCTATACACACGCACACACATACACACACTCTTCATTAATGAGCACACACAAACTCTGCCCGACCCAGTCCTGTCCACTCAATCAGTTCAGATACAATTACAGTATTGTAGTAACTCTGTAAAGACAACAGACAACCTCTGGTACATTTCATCGATCTCCCACATAACACAGCCCCACCCCCTCTGGTACCAAATGACCAATCAGAATTACCCTCTCTGCACTAATTGGAACATGACACCAATTCTCCTCGACACCAGCAAGAAGGAGGCATGAAAAGGTGTGAACAGAAAGTGAAAGAGGAAGGTTAGAAGTACAAGCTGCTCAGTCTTTTCAAAGTTCACCATCGGTTCTTCTAACATGTCAACCATATGTACATGTCATATCTGCACACGCACACACACACACACACACTGTAAGACTCAAATCACCAGACAGTCCAGGAAGACAGACGCCATAGGTTGCACAGCTGTGAGGCTGAACTGCCTAACTCTCCTAATACAGACACACTGTGTACACTTCTGGGGAATACTAGACTGACAAGTTGAACTGGCTGGCTACCATACGCGCACACACACACACATCTGGACACTAGCTATGATAGAAGATTTACTAGAATACGCACACACATCTGTACACTAGCTATGATAGAGGATTTACTAGAATACGCACACACATCTGGACACTAGCTATGATAGAGGATCCGTAGATAAACACAGAGTTAGTATCTATGAGAGTAGACCATACACACACAGAAGTTGGGAGATGATAAAGACAACCTGTCTTATATCCCTATCCTGTGAAAACACGCATAGAGAGAGGAAGGCAAGGGGTGTGGTCATTATGTGATGATAGTTATACTAAACACAATCTGGACTGTTGCATGATTTGTTTGTTTGTTTGTTTGTTTGTTTGTTGTGCTGTCACCTCCCACCAACTGACAGCAAGCCTTGTGCTTATAGATCATCTCATCTTCCATTCCACATAAAATATTGTTTTGGAATTTTAAGTTAAAATCAATACTAACAGTATCGTCTGATCTCGCGGTTCGTTAATCAAGCAATACACATACTAGCCAATTGTACTGCACTTGTGCATCTGTTACTATGACAACCAGTAATGATATCAGGTTACTGTGTAAGCTTAGCCGGTAAATTGGCGGCATATCTAGCAGTCATTTAGACGCTGATGATAGAAAGACTTTTTCAATCCATACAGAAAGGACGAGACACCGGTCTCATGACCTGTGCCCAGCCTCTACTCAACAGACTCAATGACCACACAACATGGGTGTGGCATAACCAACTTGTACCATACATACTCTATCACTGGGTGTGGCTTGGACTTTAACCAATGCAGGTGGAATGTCAGCTAATAATAATTCAGCAAGCGAGCGAAGCAGACTCTCAGTCGTGTTCAATTGAGATTTCAGATATATATATATGTATGTATACGTACGTCAAAATATTTCGCCCGCGCTTCTAATTACGTAAGTTAGGTAAAGCGTTCACAGTTCCAGTATTTTTCAATTAACTGGTGCGGAGAATCCATGTTTCAACCAAAAAGTTTATAGCTACTCTCTTCTTGAAACAATTGTGAAGTCTTTGTCAAGCTGCGCTTCTTTGCCACTGCTTTCGAAGTTTATTCAGGTAATTTTGTTAGTTTAGTCTGGGATCAGAGACTTTAGATTCTCTGATGATGGAAAGGGTTACACTGTGCACTACAGTTAGATGTAATTTGTCCTATTTTTCTGTAAAAAGAGTCTGTTCGCTCGCCATGCATTTGCGCTATTCGAGCGCACCACTAGTAATTCAGCGAGCGAGCGAAGCAGACTCTCAGTCGTGTTCAATTGAGATTTCAGATATATATATATAGGTATGTATGCGTACGTCAAAAAGTTTCGCCCGTGCTTCTACTTACGTAAGTTAGGTAAAGCGTTCACAGTTCCAGTATTTTTCAATTAACGAGCGCGGAGAATCCTGCTGTACTGCCTTACGTACTTTCAAAGTTTATTCAGGTAATTCTGTTATTGTTAACTCTTCATGCCTAATCATTGCTATTATTTAGCGATTTCCTTCACAAATCGTCTTTAGCTACCTATACTTATTGGCGAGCGAGCGAGCAACTCTAATATGTAGTCTATGGAAATCCTGAATGCGATACGTCGTCGTTTAAACGCGCGCGCGCATTCCAGAACTTCGCTCGTATGTAGTCTATGGAAATCCTGAATGCGATACGTCGTCGTTTCTAGTATATTTACTAGGTGTTTGTGTTTGATGTTAAAAATGGAAAAAGAAATTTTAGACAACAATAGAAAACGTCCTATTGAATTAATCAGTGCAGGAAACAAAAGGGCAAGATTAGACAGAAGAAACCAAAAAGACAGGGATAGAAGAATGAAAGTGAAGAGAAGAATATAAGGCTAGCAAAAAGAAGACGAGATAGAGCTAGAAGAGCTGATGAAACTCCCCAACAAAGAGGTGCAAGATTGGTAAAAATGTCCACTCAGCAGCAAAAACGTCGTGCTTCTGAAACACCAGAGGCAAGAGATGCCAGACTTGAACAATTAAGCACTTCAAAG
>WLWD01004476.1_pt1 | contig 23455 bp, 23 predicted proteins | sample 6712731 | NCBI WGS metagenome assembly WLWD01 (sample SAMN12718690, study PRJNA576275) | sponge metagenome | isolation source: marine sponge | host: Mycale hentscheli | place: New Zealand: South Island, Marlborough, Capsize Point | collected 2014-11-01 | reverse complement strand
TCTAATGATATTTTTATTGGCGATCAGTCAGTCGATCAGTCAAGGGATTCACTCCCTCCTCTTGGAAATGGCTTCACAGACAAGATAGAGTGTGTACATAAATATACATTTGTAACGTCAGGTAATTTTTTCTGTCACTTGCCAAGGTCATGTTGACTGTAGTTGTTGTGGTGAGGAGTATGTGTGTGCATGTGTATGATGCAGTATGTGTGTGTGGTGTTCAACATGTGTATGCTATGTCTGGTAAGTGGGGCAACATAAGCCTTAGAAGTGTAAGGTGCTAGGTGGAAACTGTGGGTGGATGGAGAACTTCACTAAAAATCTAAAAAACAAATTTTGTATCTTGCCTGTAGTCACTAACGGTGCGCTCGATAATGCACAGGTTATGAGTGAGCTAGTCGACAAGTGACTGCATTGGGTTCTATTATTAGAGTTTGTGGAGTGGATGAAGCGGGAGAGGAGATGGAGTGAGGTGTGAAGTAGTGAAATATGATAACTTCCAAATCCTTATTGTGTCCTGGAACTGAAGAATCAGTAGATACTTACTTAGAGTTGAACCTGTCACACAATGTTGTCACCTGATTTATATGGAAGGAAGTTATTGATTAGCCACGCCTCCCCACACGCCTCCCCACACTCTTTATTGCATGTATGTTGTGTGTGGTGTTATGTTCTTGAGAAGCACAGTGCCACATGATGGTAGGCTTAGCAACCTGTTCTTACTACATTTTCATACAGCAAGAACTGATGGAATTAACTTAGGTCAAGTAGCTAAAGATTTTATTTCAAGCAAAAAATGAACATTTTAATTCTTTGTATTTAGGTTGCAACGATCATTTTATATATTTAAAAAAAAAAAGAAGTCTAATTGGACTAGTAACCCCCCACCCCACCCACCTAACTTCATCTCCTGCCCTCCTAGGTTCAGTTCTTTAGATTCATATTTCTCTCACTAGATTCCAGCATTATTTAGAAGTGTGAGGGTGTGGTCAAAAGAGAAATCCGTATTTTACCTTTTTTAATGTTAATTGCAGTGAGTATCCTATATTTATACAGTCATAATTGAAATATCAGGTGTAATTTAGTTCAACATGATGTATTGGCTGCTTAAACAAGCAATACACTCGACTTCTTATTGTATTCAGTCAAGAATATATGTGTGTTTGGCATGCCAGGCTTAAGTGGGTGGAGTTCAGTGCAATTATGATTCTATGGAGTGAAAGCAGTATTATGAGGCTCTTAAGAAGAACAAGCACCTTATTGTTTTCCCAATGGCTTGTCTGTTGAAAAATTTCTTCACTTGTGTTCACTGGTGTAAGTGGTAACCATTCAAGGACAATGTGTAATGGGTTTACATAATAACATTTCTTGATTTAAAATAATGAATTTCCATGCTGGCAAGGCAACATTATTATAGCTTTTTCTTGTGTGTCTTACCATAGTGTGTCTATATGTGTGTATGTGTGTGCGTGCTTATAGGCCAAGAAAAAGAAAGCAGAGCAGAAGGCCATGAAGGACAAGCAGCAAGAGCAGAAGGTGCAGTAAAGAAGTTAGGAAGTGGTTGGCAGTGAGACTTACAGACGGAGGATGAAACACTAGTGGAATCTTCCTAACCAATTCCTTCACCAATTGTTATGTCTCTTTGTTCATGTTCTTATATTCTCAATCATCCATGAAACAAATCTCCTTGTTCACTTCCCGGCTCCATTGTCCTGTGTTGATATTTGAGGAGATGGTTTAGTGTCAGGGTTGACGTTGTTTCCCAAGAGGGACATTGCCCTGGCAACTTGTCCACTGAAAGGAAAGGAATGTTAGTTTGAGGGGTCTGTAGTATGCTCTAAAAACAACAAGAATTTTTTTTTTTTTTTTTTTAATACGGGCTGATTCAATAATGGGAGTTGTAAACTGCATAGTAGTGAATTTCAATTGAAAGATGAAATTGTTAGCTAAATTATTAAATTGCTAGAGCTAGTATACAGCGATTCAAAACTAGCTTTATATCCTGAAATTTTGTTAGTACTCCCCATAAATCTGTGACAGAGTACATGACTTCATGTCATGACTCGCGGTTGCTTCACGCGCATGTGCAATAGTGCTCCGCGCGTGTGACACGCTGCGTATATAAAAGGCCTAAAATCTGTAACGCATTGGAAATTGTTTACTTAAAGTCGTTAAATCTTGCAGGTGCTAAAGCTAACAAATTAGAGCATGACTGGTTCAGAACCTGCAAATACCGTAGTCTCCGTCGGGGACCCGGACAAATCGCGCGAGGAAATCGAGCTGCAGAAGGAGGTAAAGTTGCAGTCTGAAGACGACACATCCTCTAGTACTAAAACACAGAAACTAGACCTTCTCACCACCAGCAACTGCGAATCTTCTCCTTCTCCAGAATTGAAAAAGGATTCAATAACAAATGAAGATTCACCCTCTCCAGAATTGAAAAAGGAATCCGAAATGAACATTGAAATAAGTGAAGTAGTGAATATCCAGCCTAAAACCAGACCACCACCTCTGACATCCAGGCTGAACATCACTAACACAAACAGGATGAAGAGGACTGCAAGCAACTGCAATGTCAGAAACACCTCCACTCTCTGCTCTAAAGAGTCTAGTTACGTCTACCATTGCCCGGCCAGGAAGAGAAACTTGAAGATAATGCAGTCGCTGCATCCAGATATGAACTGCCAGTCATCTGGTCAAGATAAGGCCGCCAATCAATTCCATAAGATGCTCCTCGAGGACTCCATTAGCGATGAAACGCAGAGCATGGTAGAGATGGAGAGCCAACCGTTCAGGGTTAGAGGTCATCATGCAGGGACGTCTCTGAGGCGAGTGAATGGCCCCACCTACCCACACCAGCACACTCCTCAGCACGGGATGAGCGGCAAGGACCACCAACTGGCACCACATATGGTACGTGTGTCATAATGGATGGGTAATTAGCATGTTAACAACAATATAATATGTTGTTACGAGTATATTAGCAATTAATTAAAGGAGTCGACTGAACTTAAGTACTTGTGAAATTAATAATGCGTATAAAAAATAATGTGAGACTGATTACACGTGTGTACATGCAGGTTACCAAGCAACCGAGCCAGATGGGAGTCAGTCTGCCGCAGCACACCTCGCACCTGGCTTTAGGTGAGACATCCACATCCATTAGTGGTTGCTAGTGTTCTTTCAAGTCCTTTCTTTGTTGGTTTGTTACATGCACCTCCTGGCCATGCTTTGTAGTATTCTCCCCTTTTTTGCACTACATTTGCCCTGAGGGGTTTCTGCTAGTAAGTGAAGCTAATGCAATGAATCTCCCCAACTCACAATGGTCCCTTTCTTTTTTGGTGTTCTTAAACTATTTAGTTCAATTATTCCATATTTAATAACGAGGTACTTATGTTTGAGGTTGGGCCGGTAGAATTTGCATTTTGAGTCGAGTTGTGTACACTAAGGAGTGGCTAGCAACAGCAGGCTGAGGGGCCATCTAGTCTGGGTTGGGAGTGGGAGGTGCTAATTTGTTATGTTAATAGCGAATGATCATCTCGGCTGGCTGTTAGCGTTAGTTGGTCAATGGTCGAGTGGGTTATGTAATAAATATTGAGGTAGCCGTTGGCCAGTGGTCTGCTTAGACTGCTCCTCCTCTATTTTCATCCGTGCACGAGCTGTAAACAGCCAGTCAGAGTCCAGTGTGTTTCCCCTGCACATGGTGACCCTAGCCTTTCTAAGGATTCTGTTGACCACATTTTGCATAAAACTTTAGTCTGCTTGCCAGGACAAGCCAGTGGCTCTCCTTCAACTGCCACACAACCATCTTTGGTCGAGTGTTTGTGCTGTCTTTGTGTGTGCTAATTGCTGGCAGTCCCTTGCCATACACAGGACAGAAAGGTCCATGACCTCATCATAGCTTCATGACTGACAAACATGTCCAGTCATATGGTTAGGGAATTCATGGCTCTGATCAGTCCTATCAAATGACAGTGACATCCCCCCAGCAGCAGCAGCAGCGAGGGAGAGAGAGGTGTTTATCTTTGTGTTGTTTGTTTGCTTTGTTTAGAGAGAGTGCATTCAGTGATTGGTGGGCGTGTCTCAGAGGGACAGCAGGCGAGACAACGTAGCGTGCATCCAGCACCGGGACAACTCCACCAGTCACGCCCCTTCACCCAGCAGCACCCAAACCTCCGCCTCCAGCAGCACCCACTCAACTACAAGCATGGAATGAGTCACATGATGGGAGGTACTAATGCTGCAAGGCCACACCCACCGAATGGGCACCATCCACATGCGCTAACTAGAGGTATGTACATGTGTACTTACATGTTTGTATGTGTGTGAGTATGTTGCTTGTGGAATGTTGTATGGATTTATTTTATTTAAACAATCGATTGTTCTGGAGATAAAAATACCCATCATTTAAATGGTTTGAAATGTTAGGATCACAATCCCTTCTGTCCCGATACATGTGAGTCGCCATGCCAACCATTCACTCAGGAGGTCCCAGTGTACTGGGATGGTTGCTAAGGTCATCTTGTGGTCCACATTCCAAGTCAATTTTTTTTGCATTTTTTTAATGTCCGGCAGCAAAGTGTGAACTGCTGTCCGGATAGTCCCATTACAATACCACACAGACACACACACACACACACACACGCACACACGATGCCGAGAAGGCGGAGACCTTTTTAAAAGGCCGGAATTCAGTGTCTCCAATTGAGCAGATTCATATTGTGGAGGTCTCAATCAATCATTTTCCTTTGAAGTTCATTCATCTCCCCATGATGTCATGACAAGGAATTTCTTGTCTGGCAAAGTGATCACTAGGCCTTTCAAATTCCAAACATTTTACCCCCTAGATAATTTTACCAGTTTGAAATGGTTATTTAAATGACAGATAATTTTAAAACAGTTACTATTATTAGAAAAGACATCGTGAGCACACATGCACTGCAGTAAGGCAATCGATACTTAGAAAGTGTGTGAGGCAAGGGACTGCCGGGGAAGGTTAGTGGAGGTCAGGACACACAGAGAAGGTTCATTGTGTGTCCAGCTGAAGACACATTGGTTCTGAATCATTGACCATGCCTGAGGGGAGGGCCACCCACCTGCATGAATGTATATATGTGTGTGCATGTGTTTGTCTTACGTGTAAACACGCTTTTATTGATCACTTTTCTCTCCCTTGTCTTTCCTACAGTTATGAGTGTTCAAGTGCCTCGCATGAAGACGTCTGCTCATCGACCTCCAGAGAGTCGAGTACAACTCCACGTACCGTCAGGGAAGAAGATGGAATCACTCGTCTGACAGGTGGGAGTGGTCACCATGCCCCACCCACAACTCACAGCCAGCTGGTACTGCCGTCCGTCCCCCACTGCAGCAAATTCACTTCATGTAATATTCCATTTGTGTGCTCTCATCCGACGTGGTTCAAACAACAAACACTTGTCACTTCTCAGAACTTCTACATCATTTGTTCCTCCCACAAACAATCTTTGTTCTCGGCTGATCCCAAATGCATTCAATTTCTGTTTCACTAGAAACTAAGTACTGTCACTTTCTAATTGCAAACTCACCCCTCAAGTAATTATTGCTGCAAATGTTCACAAATGAATAAAAAATCAAAAACAAATTAAATCAATTCAATTGATAGAACAGTTGTTATTAAAGCTACTGGTCAACCATGTGGCCATGACAACACATTGTCAACCCGTTATGAATCAGCCGTCCTCTTTCACTCCACACAAGGCAGGAGAGGTCATTGAAAGAGAGAAGAAGGTTAAGAACTGGAGGCTGGTTCCTCTTCAGCTGTTGTATATAAACTGTCTAGCTCCTTCTGTTGCTGACTCAGCAATTGCTGCAGTTCCTCAGTCTTTCTAGTGGTCACCTCGTTGATGGAGGAGAGGTCATTCAGGATGAGAGTCTCTTTCAAGTCTGAGACCAGCTTGGACAAGGATGCAGCTGCTCTGACAATATTGGCTGCCTTCACCGAGACATCGTATTCAATGTGCGCCACATGAGCCTCTGTTGTTCTCTTGCCACTGTCCTCCAGAGATACCTGATCAACAAGCACTGGCTCTTAATGAAGGTTATGAAAATTAGCAGAGTTTATTTAGAATGGGATAATAAAATCACCAAGACACAAATAGAGCAAAGTAAGACCTAAAAACCATTGTACTTTTTTATAACAAATCTAAACTTGGAGTGTATTTCTCACTACTAAATCTACAAGTCATTCAAGAGTTAGAATAGTTAAGCTATCTACCTATAACCTATAACTAAACTCCAGTTAAAAAAACAATTTTAATGGCGCATGCAAGCTTAATTGTGGCACTGGGTGGTTATGATTATTGGCGAGCGAGCGTAGCGAGCGAGACACTTACAGGGGTAACACAATCGAAAATCGGGGATGTTTGTTTATTTATTTATTTATTTATTTGTATATATGTATGGACGTATGTATGTCATTTTGTACTTTGACCCTCGCGTTTTTGTGTTAGTTATGTGGTCGACCCCGTCCCAAATTGCACTAAACAGAATCCTCTGGTTTATCGGTCAGTACCCGTATCACCCTAGAAATTGAATTGTTTACCGTTTTGAATTGTTTTGTCGGGTGCAGTTTCAAACTTGAAAAACTTAAGGGACTTCCATTTCTCTTCAGTTAGTGGCGGTGGTAAGTCAATGCGCTCTTTGTCATGGGTTATAAGCTTGCCGCAACATATTTACTGACATAACAGTGTCCCCGTTCTAGACTACTGCGAAGGTAAGTCTGTGTAGGTGCATGTCCAGTTGTGTCAAAGCATTGTGTGTTACAACCACTACTTAGCTAAAGAATATCACAAAGAAAACTTTTAAATAACGTGTATTGTTTTTTGTTTTGTTTTTTTCCTTCCAAGCAGTTGCAGAGAGTTGTTACTGAAATCCCTTTACCTTGTATGCTAAATTTAAAAACTGGACCTTATTTTCAGTAGCTTCAGTGTTAGAAGTCAAAATCATCCATATAAAAATAGTATAGTCTTTAGGCTCGCTCGCCATTTGTGCTCAAGCACATCACTAGTTAATATCCGTACGTCAAATTAGAATACTTAGCTACGGCATTTACACCTTACATACCTTCGAGGCCTTCAGAATTTCTCCATAGTTTTCTAGAATGGATTTAACGTTGTCTTTTAGTCTCCTCGAGTACGAAGACACCTGAACTTCTTGCTTCTTCGACATAGACATGGTGCGCTTCGTTTGAAAAATTAGGGTCCGGGAGGTCAATTTCGGGTCCGATTACCCACGTGTTTCTCTCTTTGCTTATCTTGGTCGTGTGTAAGCGATGGTAAGTGAATCTTGTCCAATCTGACGTTAATACACGCTGAGTGGAGAATGGGCGGACAGCACAGTAATATTTAGCACTGATTAGTGGCTGCGGCAGTTGTATAAGTTGTCAAGGTGACTGGTTGCCGTCCATGTGTGTATGTAGTCCACCAAACCCAAGACAAAGAGTGTCAGAAGAACTAAAAAGGTCGCTGCGGCACCTTACGTCCAGAAGGCACCTGCTAAGAAGGAAACTAATCCCCTTATTGAGAAGAGGCCCAAGAACTTCGGAATAGGTAAGGCTGTGATGTTATGAGAAGGTGAAGATGTTGCCCTGGAGGGGTCCTGAAGTCAGGACTAAGGTGGTCACAGTCTGGTAGGCATGTGAGGGTAGGAGTGCGTTTGTGTAGGGTCGTCCTAAATGATATCAACCAGGTGTTATGTCAGGAAGAAGAGATGAACAAACATCTGGTGCAGATTAGAGGGTGTGTTACGATGGATGTTTGATTGTGTATTTGATGTGCATGAGCAGTTATGGAAGTTGATATGCTAAACTGTTTGCTAAAAAGTTGATGATTTAATGCCACACTTGTGGTGAGAAATGTGAACTTGTAAATGTCCATTGTTTTTGGTTAGTTTTGGTAGTTAGTTTATCTGAGGATAAACCAAGGCTAGATGTGCCGTGCCAGTAAACCAAGGCTAGATGTGCAGTACCAGTAAACCAAGGCTAGATGTGCAGTGCCACTAAACCAAGGCTAGATGTGCAGTGCCAGTAAAGGGGTCATTCTGGATTGCCGGGTTTGGCTACCCACTATAGATTGCTCATTACAATCAGTACAACGTCAGTTAGTGGGAATGTGTAAAAGAGTTGAATTCTGGGAGGTCCCACATTATGGTTCTTGTGCTGGCAATCTGTTTTCTTGTCGAGGCATTAGCATTATTTAATAAAAGTTAAAGTGAGCCTGCATCCGTGAGGTCTTCGTTGTCATGAACAACATAACATGGAGTTTTTTAAAGAATAATTTGTGTGAGCTAACATTCCTGGAGTTCCAGATTTAGGATGACCTTTGTCATTCCGTCGCTTTGGGATGGTGAGTTAATGGGAGAGGAGGATAAAGAGACACTTTTCACTATGCTCCATTAGCTAGCAATCTGGTCCAAAGGAAGTGCCTTGCCAGCGTACTAGCGGGACAAAGTGTGTCCGTTGGTTCAATCGAATTATCGGACTGGCAATTTGTAGTGTTGCATACTCCGCACACTTAATCGCTACGGATGATGTGCTGCTCACAGAAATTAAGTTATTGTATGTAATAATTTATTAAAATTTTTGGTGAGGTAAACCACCTGCTATCTGTTACTTTGGACCTGACATGGAATCATATTTCAGAAATACCCACAATATATTATACATACATACAAGACTAGAGAAATCTCTTAAAATTGAAATAGTGGTGGCAGAACTTGGTTGCATCTGTGTGGTACTTAAGTGGGTGTGGCTGGTGCCAAGTGATGTCACTGGTGGTATGTGTGTGTGTAGGTGGCACGGTACAGCCCAAGAGAGATTTGACCAGGTACGTGCGATGGCCCAAGTACATTCGACTGCAGAGACAAAAGCAGATTCTCTACCAGCGACTCAAAGTACCTCCGAGTATTCACCAGTTCACACAGACACTCGACAAGCAGACAGGTGAGGAGGAAGGGTGTGGCTTGTGGGAGGGGTATTTGCGTAGAAATCTTGGCTAAAAGTGTGTGGACATATTATGAAGTGCCATATACTAACTGGCGTGGTTGTGATACAAGCTTGACTAAGGTGTGTGTGCACATGTTAGTGGGTGTGGTTAGTTGGGAATCTTCTTTAGTTTGTTCAATACTGTCAGTGTACTAAGAGTTTTTATCTTCTTAATACCAAGTGTTTGGTAACACCTCCACTGTCTAGCAGCTGCAACTTGCTGTTGTGTTAACTGAGTGAGAGAGAGAGTGGGCCAGTATGTAATGGAGTGAGATGGTGGACGGATGGCTGAACTTCTGCTGATGGAATGAATATTGGCATTTTTGGAATATAATGTTTAATATTTTCATTCTGGTTCTGGCCTGTTTTTGTGCTGTCTCTATAGCTACTCAGTTATTCAAACTCCTCCACAAGTATCGTCCTGAGACTAAAGTGGAGAAGAAGCAGAGGCTGAAGGTGGCAGCTCAGAAAAAGAGTGAGGGAGAGACTGTAACTCCGGGCAAGAAGCCAATCAATATCAAGTACGGTATTAATCACGTTACCAACCTCATCGAGCAGAAGAAGGCGGGGTTAGTTGTGATAGCCCACGATGTGGATCCCATTGAGGTGGGTGTGGCCTGATTGAGCTGAGCAAGCGGGTGTGGTTAATATCCATTTGTGCTTGCAGGTGGTTGTGTTCTTGCCAGCTCTGTGTCGGAAAATGGATGTCCCTTACTGTATTGTGAAGGGAAAGGCAAGACTCGGACGTCTGGTTCACAAGAAGACCGCAACTGCAGTGTGCCTGACCGGCGTTAGAAGGTGTGTTAGTGGTGGGTGTGGTTTGGTGGTGAAAGGGTCAGCGTGAAGTAAACGTGACAAGCTCAGGTTGTTATGCTGTGTATTGGGTTTCGATTGTGAAATGTTTTGTGATAGTTTAGTCTATGCCTCTTTGGCAGCACGAGGGGACCTTCTCTGGATATGGTTGAAGACAGTGTGTTGGTCTGTAATGTAATGTCTTCACCCTCTCAGCATTAGCTATCAGTTCTGTGTTGGGTGTCATTACCTGGTACAGCTATTAGTCGGTGTAATTAGTAAGTGTAGTCTTTCTCTCCCATTCATTGCACTTATCTCAATGACACCCCAGTCTAAACCTTTCAAACTAACACCATTATGTGCATATATTTGTGTGTGTGCATGTGTAGCGAAGACAAGGGTTCATTCAATACACTCGTAGATGCCGTCAAGACTAACTACAACGAGAGATTTGAAGAGATACGCAAGCGCTGGGGAGGTGGTGTGATGGGTGTGAAGACTCAAGCAGCCAAGGCAAAGCTGGACAGAGTCAAGCTCAAAGAACTGGCACAGAAGATGTGATCATGTCGGGTCTTGTGTTATTTACATGTCATGAAATTAGGAGAGTTGTCTCCGGCAGCAATGAAGGGCTTTATAAACCAGGGGGAGTTGTGGGGTGGGCAAAGTTGTTACAGATGTGCAGGAATCCGGAGTTGATCTCAGAAGTATTTGGGAGGTTGGTTATCAAAGCTTGTCGACCACATCAAATGGTCTTGGTTTCTAACGGGAGAAGGTTCAACGCATCTTTGATGAATTTGGCATTTACACTTGCTTCAGCTAATAGGTAGTCTATATCTGCCGGGAGTTGTTTAGTCTCTTCTGGTGAACCTGGAAGGGTGTGGCTTCCTGTACAATTCCTGGATTTTCAGTAAAAATTGGTGTGAATAGTTGGACTGTCTATTGAAATTCAGGAAATTAAATAATATAGTTCTTTTCTGGTGAACCTAGAAGGGTGTGGAATTCCTGGATTTTCAGTAAATTGGTGTCGATAGTTGGACTCTAGTGAAATTCAGGAAATTAGATAATATAGTTTTTGAGAGGCTGTAATAAAGCTATAAGAAGTTAATTGTTTGCTATTCCTGCACACTAAACTAAACTTCTCTCCACGTGCCTCCGTAACTATGCAATAGGTTAACATTTAAATTCACAAACTTCTTTACTTATTGATGTATTGTGAGATTAAAAATAGCATTATTGAGCAAGACAAACTGCACACGCATACAAACATCTCTCAAGTCCCAACTGTTCATCTTTGATTGAGTAGTTCCTTCCACTTGGAGAAGTCGTATGTGTACTGCAGACAAAGAGCAGCCAATAGATCACATTCAGAACTACCACTAGCAGATTGTGAGGGTAATCATACACTTAGGAAATACCAACAACAAACACATTTGGCAGATGTTGACTGCAATTACATACCTCGTTAAGTCCTAATTAATATGGGGACTAGCGGCTTACACATAATACTGAATGAGGAGGGACCACACCTCACTTTGAAAGACTTCTAACAGACGATTGCCTGCACTAAGGTAATAAACAAAGACTCTATTTGAGGCAGCCCAAGTAAGGCAAAGCAGAGAGCTAGAATGAGCTGTGGGGGGCATTCTCTTCATTCCCTAGAACTGGACTTGCCAAGTGCTATTTAATAAACTCAAAGAGCTTGGGACTAACCACACTACATGGCGCAATTGACGGGACTTCTGGGATATACCTCAACTGCACTCTGAATCTCACTCCTCCCTCACCAAACACATGCACGCCACACTTAAGTAAGTAGACCATAATTCATACTTTTAGCACACACACACACATGCCTGCATGCACACACACACACATGCCTGCATGCACACACACACACGCACACACCTGTGACTCCACCTCCTGAGTAGTGAGGGAAGGGATGGGCTGAGTTAGTGTGAATTGAGCCACCAAATCCTCCTGGTTCTCTGCTAGCTTGAAAGAGAGACCATCGATAGCTGCAAACAAAACACAATAAAGTGCAGGCAACAGACAAACCAGATCACAGATACCAACTCATTATCTCACAGACCCACTAACCTAACACACCATCTGACTGGCTCAAGAATGAACTGACTCACTCACCAACTCACCTTTTCTAACTTTGACACTTCCTTGTCTATCTCTTGAAATACTGTAACGCATAACACACACACACACACACACACACACACAAGTAAACTGGTGAGTCTAGTGTACCAAACATTAATCAGCCATTCTTAGGTAAGATGTCATCACACTCACCCAGAGGAACCAGGGATACTGTTGCTGCTAGTGTTCTTGGGGACTTGTGCTGGGCTAGACTTGTTGTTGGCACCAAACTTCTTAGGTACAGGGCCTATCTTGAAACATATGCTGAAGCCATTGACACCTCTGCAATAACGCACACACAAACAGATATATAATAGGTAAGGGATATCAAGGTATAATAATCTATTGTCTTGGCTGCTAATTAACTTACGGCAGTCTCTTATAGCTAGAAGGGACATCCTCTTTGCGTTGTTCAGACAGAATGATGATGTCAGTAACGGCTTCAGTCGCTTGTTCCAGTGCCACAAACTTCACTAGCAGCTGCTTTGAGTGGAAGGACTTGCTGTCTAATAATACCATCCAATGAGAAGTGACATCATCAATAATCAGACAAACTACTCTAGTCTAACAATAGCTGATTTTCTCATTCTCACAGCCAATAATTAAAACTTAAGCCTAGTCTAGTTGATACTTTTATAATGTGTGTGTGTGTGTGTGTGTGTGTGTGTGTGTATGTGTGTGTGTGTGTGTGTGTGTGTGTGTGTGTGTGTGTGTGTGTGACAAGCTCTGGGAAAAGGTACAACTAAGGAGAATTTTTTTTTTTTGCTTATTTCAGCCCACTTCAAAATTCAAGCCCATTCACTCTCTGAAATACAGTGCTCTGAAAAATGGAGGTATACTCACAATAAATTTGAGAAAACCTGTCTCCTAATAATTTTGAAAGCAGTAACAGTTAGTCATTGGATTCAAATTAGAGAGTATGAAGAAACCACAAGCAATGGACATGCTCTATACATGCCATCAATTTACACGTTATGTGACTATATCAACTACAAGATGTCATGTGACTACAAGATGTCATGTGACTACAAGATGTCATGTGACTACAAGATGTCATGTGACTTACTGTCATCGAGGGTGTGAAGGAGAGGCAGGTATCCCAGGGGAGGACTGTCTCCTATGGGATGCACCTTCATGTCTGCCACCACCACAAAACCCTGCCGAAAAAGAACGAATGACACCTGTAACAACCCTTTACTAATCAATCAAAGATCATACTGCTAACTGCATGGTCTATACAAACTTAAGATTTATAATTACTACAGCACTATGCACTGAATCATACAACAACAACAACAACAACAACAACAACAACAACAAACTGAGAGCACGGTGAAAATGGAGGAAGTCTGGTAACTTACACCAGGTTTCCGTGCAATGCTGGAATGCAATTAATTTATGTCTTAGACCTGCGCAGTATCTACTGATCACGAAATAAAGCGCAGCAAGTGAGAGTTGGATGAATGTGGTCAATGCCTAGGAGTGACGTTTGAGGAACTGAGGCTGCTAATTGGTTGTCCCTGACATTCCGGGACAATTTCACAAAAACCTGGCAAAAGTTACAAACGTTCTCCTTCCCTTATGCCCCGCCCCTTTATGCACAGAGAACGGCTGCTGAGACTACTCTAGTGTGAAACCAGATACTCTACTAAAGTTTACCACAAGAGCTGAAATTTAGCTAATATACTAGCCAGAACACTCACTCTCTGAGGAGAGGCGCTCTTCTTGGTGTAGCAGAGGTATCTCGTGGTCAACCCAAGTCTACCTTCTGGAAAGTTGGCCTTCTTGCCATCGTGGGTATTCTCAATCTGAATATAAACAAACGTTTAACCAGGGACCGCGAAAAACAACGCACCAACTAACCACAGCGTAGTCGGTAGGAGCCTTCTCTTTCTTAGAAAGAATGGCTACGTCGGTGACTACCATTTTGGCGTCCTCTACCGTGTCCCAGTCGTCTGTGGTCGTCATTATGGGCGACAAAACATCCCCACACAAAAGAACAAAACAAAGCCTAAATTAGTAACTCTAATTGCTAGCCACACCCCTAGATCAAGACGACCTTTACCTATTTTCAGTTTACAATGGTGATTGTGGCACAAGCAGTTCTCAATGCTTCTGCTTAGTTCAACTTATGAGCGCGAGTTATCGTCACCAAGACTCTTTTCCCTAAAATCTTAATTTATTAAGGTCCCTTTAGCTTTGCCAAGTATCTTTACAGTTTACAGGAACACTAAAGAAGGTTGTTTTTGTTTTTACACAGATGTAGTATAATTCCTTGTTAAAATATCATTGTCAAGACTGTCTTCACAGTGTGATGTGAGGTCAATTCTTATTATCTTTAAAAAAATCAATCCAGTAGATATTTAAAAAAATCAAAATCAACTCAAAAAAAATCACACAGACACGCACGAACCACACCCACCCACACTAACACCTGTACATCAGTTCAGACTAACACAACTGTATCAAAGTGGTTTACGCTAAGTAAGAAACAATCATCTAGTCAAGATGACACAAGACGATGGATGGCATGTTCATATGAACTCCACATAGGTGGACGGAATCTTGCCCATTTTCCCTTTATACTCCGCCATCAAGTACTCATCATCGTCCGGAATACGAGTCACCGTCAATAACTACATTAACAAATAAACACAATCAGATAATGATATATATGATTATAGAATACTAGTATCGAGCAATTATTTAACGTAGTTGACGTTTGAAACAATAGGAGAACGTTTCGGACTCGAAGTCCTCCATCAGCTCACAATAGAGTGAACAAAGTCATGTGACACAGCTATGCTCAACGCAGTAATGAGCCTATACTCTAAAATCAGATAATTTACCCAATGACTGACACAGGCATGGTATGGGCCACTATGTCATAGGATGTCTCGCTAAAAGCCTTGTAAACAGCCAATCTATGATAGTTGTAACAAGCAACTTGAGAAAATACATCTATTTTAACGGGTCATAATAAACTAATGCATTGCTGACAGGAGCAAGTAGAAATCAAATTTTACGTACGCCCCATCAAAAATTAAAAAAATTTGGCCAAATTAATTGTAAACTATTATGTTAATGCTCAGTGTTACTCCATATACTTGTGGATAACAGAAGTCTAGAATTCGCAATTCACACACAGCTGCCTTTCTGAGCATGCTCAACTTTTTGGCTCCTTTTTCTTAAAACAAGGAAGCGCACATAAAATTTGATTTCTACTTTAGTCTGTCACATTTGAGTTAGCACTTCCTCACAAAATACTCCCCACAGAGCTATGCAGTCAACCACTAGCTACAACAACGACTTCTGATTCAACAACAACAACAACAACAACCTTGAAGCCTTAGCATCACACAAACAGAAAGTAAGAGAACTCACTTCTTGAGAATTGATGGTGATTTCATCGTCATTGGTAGCATCATAGTCGTACAGCATGCGAGCTTTGCGTGAATCTTCTCTATCCAGAGTCAGACCCCCCACTATGAACTCACTCGACTCCTCTCTGTTGTTGACTTCACTGCACACATACACAACACCAAACACATACAACCAGTAGAACACATACACAACACCAAACACATACAACCAGTAGAACACATACATCTACACTAGTAAGTAATAGTAGTATCAATAGTAGTAGTAGTAGTAGTATCAATAGTAGTAGTAGTAGTAGTACTAATGTATTCACCCATTTAGTATTAATGGCAGTAATAATAATTAGTTTCCTCTATTCAACAGCCAACGTATATAAACCAGACATCGCATCAACACTTTAGTAATAATAGTAGTAGTACTAGTATCTATGTACTACCCCATAGTCTTATCGTGTCTGTGTATTCACACATTGCATATATACACACACATGCATGCACATACACATTACAACTCACAGAGATGGTGATCCAACCTTTGTGAGATCCCCGATGTACGCCTGGCACTCTCCATAGAAGGCAGCCTGTGCATCCATGAAGGCCTTCAGGTGTCCCATGTTGTTCACGTGTGTGTCTACCACCTTCTGCTGAGACTGACGCACTTTCCTCAACTGTTCATCGTACGATGCCTGGGCATCACGTACTGCCATTTCAGTCTGAACACACACACACACACACACACAGGTCATGTGATACCACTGGACAAGTCACATGATCTTGCGCTTACTACGGCTATTTTGTCTCCCTGTGCCTTTCGATTGCTGGCCTTGCAAGCGTCCAAGTCCAGTCTCCTCCCAGCCAGTATCTTCCTGTCTTTCTATAAATACACCACAGGAAGCAAAATATAGTGAGAGCCATTCACACCACAAAAACAGATACAAATAGACTACAATATTGGAGGTATGTTTTCAGAGTGCATTGTGGAATAATGGAGCTAGGTGAAGTCAGTTATACCAGTTCACACATGCCACTGTACACACGTCACATGAAATGTACACACTTCACATGATTGTCACCTGGATCCTATGCCACTGTATACATGTCACATGGATCACATGCCACTGTGCACATGTCACATGATTGTCAACTAGATCACATGCCACTGTACACACGTCACATGATTGTCACCTGGATCACATGCCACTGTGCACATGTCACATGGATCTGCCACTGTGCACATGTCACATGATTGTCACCTGGATCACATGCCCCTGTGCACTGTCACATGGATCCCATGCCACTGTACACATGTCACATGATTGTCACCTGGATATTCTTGATGTCCACCTCAAGGAAGGCCTTCAGAGGTGTGATAATTTCACGCGCCACTTTGTCTTCAAACCTTTTCTGGCTCTCTCCAATTTTGATCTCCACTCGAGAACAATTCAACAGGTAAGCTCCTGTAATCAAAGTGGGTGTGGTCACTCAAATTATGGATGTAACAAACAAGCAAACAAACCAACAAATTGCATATCTTACTTTTTTTTTTAAATCAAAATAAAAGGAAAAAAGAACAATTCCTATTAGATCAGTGCACACTGAGGTCAAAGTACAACTATGGCAGCATCAGCTAGCCACCATAGAACACAAACTTGTAAAATTACAAGTTTGTCAGCATCTAACAAGATCACCTCAACTCTGGTCAAGACACCAGCAGACATGAGCAACATATGTCAACTGTTCCTCTCCCCTCACTCCTCCCAACTCATCCTGTCATTTCTCAGAGACACGCACCACCAGCTCATCAATATCATAACAACAACCACTACAACACTAGAGATGGTACAGTGTGTGTGTGCGTGTGTGTACCTATGCACGAGTGGTGTGTGTGTGTGTGTGCCTATGCACGAGTGCTGTCTGTGTACATGATTGAGGCATTGAGGCATCTACAAGGCAGTGAAAACTCCGCCCCCTGCATGCATTGTTAATGGGATAAGTGTGTGTGTGGGTATGTGTGTAAATGGTCCAGGTGGGACTTCGGGTGCCCACACCACTTGGAGGAAAGGCCTGTTCTCCTGCAAGTTCCTAGCCCGGCTCCAGGAGCTTTGAGTGCAAGGCTCACAGTGTCTGCTTCACAAGCATCCTGGCTCTGTCAGGTGCACATAACTGCTAGCGGTTGCATGTGTGTGTGTGTGTATGTGTGTGTGTGTGTGTGTATGTGTGTGTGTGTGAGAGAGAGAGAGAGCTAGCTGTACAGGCACAACTAATGATACATGTACTATAACAGCTACACTTGTACTTGCAATCATTAGCACAAATTCTGGAGTCATTAGTGTCAATTATAAGTCAATCTTCCACAGATCCATTAGGTGAGCTATATACTATACATACAAACCCTGTGAATTGTCAGCTTCAGGAAATGCCTAGTTGACACACAATTAAACTTCACCAATTTAACCAAATGCCACAGATATGTAGAGAGCAAAGTAATACATTAGAATTAGTAGAGCTTAGAAAATAGAACGTCAAAGCATCAGAATATTTCTAATAAAAGTAACACAGGTGTTACTTGGCTGATGAGCTATATGAGGGTGTCAACACCAGACACAGCGAAACAGAGACCTTCGTCACTGTTTTGCTTTCTTTTTTAATTTGGGAAAAAACAATCCAATAAGTTATGATTACAAGTTTATGCATTGCATTGTAATTTATTTAAGTTAAATGTAAAATAATATAAAACACAATTATTGGTAACTCTTACAGGTAAGTATGCAGGAGTTAGAATAATGAATGTACGCACACACACACACACATGCATACACACACACACACACACACATACATACACACACACAACTGACTGGGAGCAGTAAGATAGGATAATGTACTCCAAAGTCTCTTCACGTATGATAAATATTGTCATGGCAACAACCGACACACTCATAGACAGACAGACAGATAGACACACACGCACACGCATATACAAACTACTAATACAGACACTAATTAGTGTTTTTTAGGTTGAGCACTAACTACTATATTCCAGCCTATTTAAGAGCTAGACATGGGCTGAAGTATTTTGAAAGGTATTCAGGTACTTTACAAGTACTTGCAAATTTGTAATGAGTGGATGTGAGTACTAATACCTCAGTTTTACTATGGGTACTTATATAAGTACAAGTACATTGGCTTTACTAAATTACACAGGAGTTCATTTGAAGGGAACAATGGGGGCGCTTGCCCCCCCCCCCCCCTCCCTTGAGTTCATTTCCCCCCCTTGAAATTTTCATAAAATTTTGGAAGCGAAAAGCAAGTTAAAATTAAATCATTCAAGTTTATTGTTGCTCTAAGTATTGTCTCGATGTTAAAACAGTTTTTGTGAATGAGGATGCTCTGTGAGTGGGTCTTACCAGTAGTTGTTGGAGAAAGTACAATCTTAGAAAGCCTGCTTCAATAAATTCCAATCCTAGTCACTACTGCCTCTGTTAAGCAAGACCCTACAAGTTAACGTCTGTTCAGAAAGGATGTCACTCCTCCAATATACATACTATGCCGCCAAACTTCCCCCAAAGTAATGGCTTCTTTCAGTGAGGGGTAAATACAGTCTGAGTATTTTTACTTAATTTACCAAAAAGCACAAGTACCAAAGCGTGTTGCCCCATATCTATAAGAGTGTAGCCTATTCACGAGGAGCTTCCAGTAATTGTATTCCAGCCAATCTCTGGGATGGTGGCAAAATAACTTGATAAGTTGAGCTTCACTAGTAACAGATACCAGTAACTGGTAATGGTCATCAAATACCTTCACAATGTGCAACATATGAAGGCACGTATGATAACACTCAGATCACGTGCAGTCCTTGCGAGGGCACGAATGAGGAGACCATGGACACATGAAAGTGGTCAATAATGAAGAGTAAGTGCCACTCAAACATAAGCAAGGTGACAGAAGCACCTCTTATCATTTCAGTTTTCAACGCCTTTGCTGAGCACCAACACAAATGTACACACACACACACACACATACATACATACATACACACACACGCATGCACATACATACATACACACACACGCATGCACACACATACATACACACACACACCCCTACCATATTGAGTCTCCTCGCCAAATGACTCCGCCCCTCTCTTCAGCTCCTTCCCCAACCACTCATGACTGTTGCTTCTCATGGGCTTGGGCCTGTCTAGCTTGGATAGGGCCCAGTTCTCCAGACGTAGATCTGTAAACAACAACAAATATTATAAAAATGATGACTAGGAGGTGATACCTTCACTGTTAGGAGGTTTAGATGGTTGTTGTTGTTGTCACTTTCATTTAAAACAAAATAACGTGTGTGCGTACACATGTGTATACTTGTAACCACGCGTCCATATTGACACACGCACACACAAAGTTCTCTTACACATACACTCACACACACACAAACTCTCTCACACACACATACATGTACGTACAAATCTACCCTCTCATGCTATCCACCAATCTTGTATTCTCACAAAGAAACTCTCAACTGATGAATTTACGAGACACAAGATCAACATTCTTCCATTTGTATGGGAGCATTCCAACTGTTCACTGACACGTCCTTGCCATGTGCATGTACTGTACTACAGCACAACCAATTCTTGTACCCCTCCTGTTATCCACATGTGCGGTTAATGCCTGCTGTCCAACCTTCTGCATACACACACTAATACGTACTTGGATTAGGCTGGACCAGACTCTCAACTTGGGCCAGCATCCTCTCTGTCACCACCTTGATCTGGTCCACCTTGAAACAAAGAACTTCAAAGTCATCGTCAAACGTGGTCACTTCATCCGCCTTGCCCGCCTTCTCCGTCATAAACTAAATACATCATTGTCACATGTGCATCGGCATGGAAACGCGGACACACGATGTGAAGAATTACCCAAACCCCACCAATCTGTCTCAACATACTCTACATAATTCCCACTCCGCCATTTGCACACAGATAGTTACCAGTTAGTCTGTCTGAGCATAAAACACAGTTCCTCTCTACAGCATGCCACCTAGCTGGCAAGCAGGCATGTGCACTAAAGAGATGCTAGATGTATATCAGTGAATACCTATGCCCATTTAACTGCAGAGAATTGATGCATGCTAATGGACACTTAGCAGAATGAACAAGAAAACACAAAGTCCTCAAAGAAATTGTTAAAACAAAACATCAGATTACACATGCTCACGCCAATATTTTGCAACTGATCGATCTACTACTGTAATTTTCACAACACAGAGTCTGTATTAAAATAGAAAGGGTACTTTAAACAAACCAATACTCATCCCTACAGTACAGTTTCAGCTTGCATACAGTCCTTGCTTTTCTCCCCAGAGTATGTATTATCACTTCATACAAATTGAGCAAAACTGTCACTTTTATAATAGTCCTGAACTAACTTCCTAGCTCTCTCACTGTAAAAGCAGAAATTGGTAAGGAAGTATGCAATTTACAATGAATGCATTGGAGAAGAGAGGAGGAGGAGGAGGAGGAGGAGGAGGAGGTCTACAGACTAGAGCAGCACATAGCACTCAAACCTAAACAGTAAAGAACATCACCCAGGCAACTGCCAGCTGGTTTTTCTTTTATCTGACTGCAAATAAGTGTGCACTATCTTGGGGGAGTCACCTGACTTATCACACTTGACATTTTCACATACAACTCTGCCCGTTGAAGACATCTTCTACTATCCTACCTGTTTCGCTCTGAAGAAGTTGGTTCCAGCAAATTTTCTGAAGCCACTGAAGCCCTTTTTGATGGACTCTTTATTAATAGCCTCTCTATTCATCCTGGCTTCTGTGCTGGTCCCAGAAGTTTGGGGTGACGACGCCGTAGCCTCTGCTTCAGCCATTATTTGTAGTAGCCCCTTACTTACACTGCGCAACCTCTACAAAGTTTGTTCAAGAGCGGTTTTCCGGAAAAATGTACTTTGACCCCTAAATATTCTGTAACGTGTAAGTGTAGGTAAAGTATCGTTACTTTAGCTAATTGAAAAACTAGAGCCTTCCCTCCCACCGTTTTTTAGAATGGTATACACTACTAAAAGAATTTTTACAAAAAGAGAAGTTATCGTACTGTTGTGTTTTTTATGAGTTCAAGCGGCAGAGGGAAGACATAGGTGTGGTTATTTTCAGCAGAGATGGAATTCAAGGTCTGTAGGTAGCGTAGCTGCAGAGTGGCAGGAGATTCATCCATGATATCAGCCGCCTCCCTGAGCTTCCTGGCCGCACGTTGCTCTCCCTCCGCTGTGATTAACTAAATACATAGAAAAAAATTAGCATGCAATCTTCTATATATTTTCCTGGCTGGTTGGTCTAACTCTATTTCATAAACAGAGCATAGCTCTATTTAGATATGCCGTAAAGTTTCTTATCCAGTAATTGAATTTCCATAAAGGTGTGAACAATAGATGCTCTGGATTTTTTTAATTGGGAGGGGGAAGGAATAAAACTTTTAATTTGCCCCACCTTTGCCTTGGCTTCACGTTCAGCTTCTGCTTCCACTGCCATCGAGCGCTGCATTTCTTCAGGTAGAACAACATCTTTCCTAATGCATAATAATATCAGGTATAGAAGTACACTAGAAATTGTGAGCTATCCCAGAGTATTCTCACGTGACTTACAACTCTACTCTACAGACTTTTATCCCCCATGTTTCAGTAGAAGAATTCATCAAAATCTTCAAGACAAGGAAAAACAAATAAATACAAGTTTAATTTACAAATAGTAGAAATATAGTTATTGATGTTAAAGTCAACTTTTCTTAGAGAAATATCCATGTACACAATTGAGTGTTATACCATATGAACACAATAATTGTAATAATAATAATAGTAATAACGATAATAGTAATAATAATAACAAAACAAAAATTTTCTAAGAGAAGTCTACTTTAACATTAATATCAAGATATAGCTATTTTACTAGTATTCTTACTTCAAAAAAAAAAAAAGGAAAAAATACAAGAATTTGTTTTATAAGCCGAAATATTTTAGAAAATGCATAAATCATATTCCACAGTTGCTATGCATGGAGCAGTCCAAGTTAGCATGAGGTAGAATTGTCTTGTAATTTACTTCCTTCACTCCTATAAAGTAAAATGGTGTCCACTTAACACCTGCAGGAACAGGATATTTCACACCTGGAAGTACACGTGTTCGTGCCACTTGTCAATGGAAGACTGACAATTGAAACGTCACGACAGCTTGCAAGTAACCTGGTAGCCATGGCAATCGCATACACAGCAACTACAGTTAGCACTGGGTACATTTGGTTTCTTATGTAAGTAAACTTATGATTACAAGTAAAGAAGAGGTAGCATGAAAGAGTAAGCAGCACCAGGGAGGAGAAGGAAAGATAGATAGCTTTATTCTCTGACACTTTCATGTGTTTGGTTATTTATCTCCTCAGAACTCTGTATTGCACTTTCTTTTTATATTTGGTAACGCTCATTTAAAGTAACAAAATTAAATCTCCTCCACCTTCATAGTTTAAAGAGTGGTAATCACTTGGTCACAGTTGCTTTAGAAACTAATGAGTTTGGAATATGACACACCTTCTAACCCAGCCAGGAATATGACACACCTTCTAACCCAGCCATGGTTTGCTCACTTTCATGTTTTCATTCATCTCCTCTCTGTCACTGAGTATCTGAGCCAGGCTCTTTGTGCCCAGGACATCTCTGAGAATGCCTTGGGCTATCTTGTGGGTAGAGTCGCGGGCATTCTCTGCCTGCAATACAGATGCCACCGGGTCTTGGATGTGGAAATAGACAACTGCATCTACTAGAGCTGTCATGCAATCTCTTGTTAGAACCTAGGACATATGTACACATATTGCACACTTGCTATTTATCACAGAGTGCTCTCTGGCTATCAATTCATGAAATTTCTCAACAAAGATATTATGTTTAAGCTACTGCTGTTGTTGTTATTGTTGTTGGTTTGATGATAATAAAAAAGAATAATTATATGGCAGTCCTGATTAGTCCTGTTCTAGTGCCAAGCACTAGTGAGTGATTTCACTGTCTGTTGTGTCCACTCTACTGACACTAGTTACTCCATGTGTGTGTGTATGTGTG
>WLWD01001713.1_pt1 | contig 23457 bp, 14 predicted proteins | sample 6712731 | NCBI WGS metagenome assembly WLWD01 (sample SAMN12718690, study PRJNA576275) | sponge metagenome | isolation source: marine sponge | host: Mycale hentscheli | place: New Zealand: South Island, Marlborough, Capsize Point | collected 2014-11-01 | reverse complement strand
CAGCTCTTCTTAGTCGGAGCAGCAGAGTCATTTAGTCTCTTCGTACGTATTCAGTGATCCACGTTGCCATTTATACTACCTTCATTCTTTCTTAAATCAAGAGTACATATCGGCTAAAGTATTCTTTAGAATTCTCTCTTGGCTTTCCACCTTAGCCATCCCTGAAAAAATAATAAAAAAGACGAATTTTTCATTGATTTAATTTTCGGCGGCATTATTGCGTGTATTAATACGTGCAATTTAATTAAAAATTAAGGAATTATATCAGATATGAAAAAAAGAGAGAGATTAAAAAAGGAACTGATGAGCAACCTTGATATTATTATTGGTTCAGTTGTCATGTATCGCTCAAAATGTGGAAAGAACTGCACCTGTAACAATGGAGAGAAACATATCTGCTATTATCTCAGTTCGAAAAAAGAAGGTAGAACTAAAAATCTTTATCTTCCGCCCGGATCAATCGGCGAGGCAAAAGAAATGAATGAGAGATATAGGAAAGTTAAAGCCCTGCTGCAGGAAATCAGCCAGGGTAATTATGAGAGTCTGAAAAAAAGAAATCTTACCAAAGGGAAATAACAGTTGCCGAAAGCACAAAGGTCAATCAGACATAATCATTCTTACGGAAAATGTCCGGAAACATGCAAACTTTCGCGACTGAGAGTAGAAAATGAGCAGCTGAAGAAGGGAAACGAACAATTCCGTCAGATTTTTGATGCTGCCGTGGATGAATTCAATAAACTCAAGCGACGGATTGAACAGCAGAAAGGGGAATTGAATTGTGAAAAAGAGGCGAATAAAGATCTGGAGAAAAGAATTCGGCAACTGGAACGAGAATTGAGTAATGAACGTGGTAAAGCGAATAAATTCGCATCTATGCTTTTTGGTTTGAAGAGTGAGAAACTGAAATTGTCAGATATCAAAGTTGAGGATAGGAATTCTATTGTAGTTGAAGAAATCAGCGAATCAGAAATCACTAATGCCGGGGAAGACGAATCGGCTGGGGAGAAAGGGAAAAAGACTGAAGCGGAGAAGGACAATGACACGGAAAAGAGAAAATCCGGAGGTCAGGATGGCCCCAAAGGAAATGGAAGGAAAATTCCTAAAGGGCTGCAGATTGTGGATAGAATTATTAGGTTGCCTGAGGGAGAAGTCATTCATGGAATTCCGGCGGAGAATTGGACGGAACAGAACGGCATGGATGAAGTATCATACACGATCAGAAAAAAAGTCGAATGGTACGTGGAACGTACTATCAGGCGTAAATATACTCCTCCTGCGAATTACGCCCCTGGCGTTCCCAAAATAATAACGGCTCCCATGCCGGCTAAACTCATTCAGCAGGGAAAATATGGGTTGGAAGTATGGATTGATATTCTTATCGATAAATATCAACAGCATATACCGATTCAGCGTCAAATTTTCGACATGCAGCAACACGAAGTCAATATGATTCCAGGAACTGTTTTCGGTGGTTTGAAAACAATATTTGGAACCTATTTGGAGCCTCTTTATAAAGAACTTATTATTGAATTGCAAAATGGAATAAGATGGCACGCTGATGAAACTCGCTGGTACATGCTTTGTGACGCCATGAAAAAATTATGGTATATGTGGGGATTCAAATCTGAAGATGTTGCTATTTTCGTTCTTGACGCCACAAGAAGCGCTTCTGTTCCTGCGAAAACTCTTCTGGGGATTACCGATATAGTACAACTAAAAGAACCAGTTGAAATTCCTGAGGAGAAATTGAAAATATTGAATGTAGACAGGTCTTCTGCCTACAAAATGTTGGCCGGTTTGGGTTTGGTTCTTCTGGCCTATTGCTGGGCTCATGTGAGAAGAGATTTCACTGACATTAAAAAAAAATATCCCGAAGAGCACGGACTGCTCAGATGGGCAGAGGAATGGTTGTTGAAAATCGCCGAACTGTACAAAATTAATAATCAGAGAGTAAAACATCCTCCCGGAAGTGATATGTTTTTAGAACACGATTCGAGATTACGTGAAGCCATTCATGACATGGGAAAAGAAATCAACGTTGAGATTAAGGCTGATGAAGATGAAGTTCATGAAGCCAGACTTAAAGCAATGATATCAATGAAAAATCACTGGGAGGGACTGATTATATTTGTTGGTAATCCCGAAATCCCGATGGATAATAATAAAATGGAAAACGGAATAAGACCATGTGCTCTGGGAAGAAACAATTATATTGGAAACCATTCACTTTGGGGCGGGGAATTGTCCGCCTGTATGTATTCGATCATTCAAACATGTAAACAGAATAATATCAATCCACGAACTTACTTGCAGTATTACCTTGAGAAGTGTATAGAAAAAAACGGCGATATGAGTCAGGAGGAAATAAATTCAATGTGACCAGGGGAATTAAAAAATAATATCATCGTGAAAAACGATTTGACCTTGAAAAAATTCTAATTTTTTGTTTTCTTTATATTTCCTGCAAAAAACGATTCACACTAGACTAAGAAGAACACTCGCACGGGTTGAGGGCAAACGGGGATAAAAGGCCAGTCCACCGATCACTCAAAAAGCCGTCGTTCAAACTGGCACTCCAAAGATTTACGATGAAAATCGTAAATCAAGCTTACACGACAAGTCAATATCAGTTCTCAAAACAATCGCGTCTTCAGACGGAAGTATTAACGACGCTTCAGCGAGTGCATGCCGCTGTTGATTCGCTAAAGGTCATCTGAAACTTCGGTCCCGCGACTGCGTGGAACGGAACTACAAACGAACGCTCCTCTAGAATAATGGGTTCACTGATTATGCACTTTTTCAGCAATAACAACAATTTACAATACGAATTCCTGTACGACAAATTTATTTCATTAAAATTAGCCTGATTAATTCATGTGATTCGTCGCGAGAGCGCTTAACTCGCTCATAATAAATTGATTAGAGAAATTTTCACGGCGAAAGTGAATTTTCATTCATTGAGATGTGTTGTGAGCTAATCGGTTTATTTGAGCAGAGATTAGGGCCCGCAGCAGAATACTGATGAATTAATCAGGTTAGAAATATCGACTGTAAAAATCGCATTCGCTATAATTTCAGCGTCCAATCCGACAATATAACACCATACAGTGTGTTATGATATCGGTTCAGGATTCTCAGTTTTCCCTGACGCGACGGAATCCATGATAATCACGGCCAAAAAACCCAGCATCATCAGCGTAATCGCTAAAAGATAATTGCCATAAGGCAAAACATTATGTTGTTCCATCGGGACCAGATTATTATGTCGGTCCAACATTTCTTTTACAGTGATTTTCCATGGCCATATTTTCCTCAATGAACCAACCATTAATCCGATCAATATGGCAATCGTCCCGTTGTGATATCTTAAAAACAACCAACTTAATACCCTGGCAAAACTGACGATTCCAACGAGACAACCGAAGGCGACAATAGCGAGCGTGGTTAGATCAAAATTCGTAACTGCTGTAATTATATAAGAATATTTCCCTAGAATAACCAGTATAAATGAACCCGAAATGCCTGGTAAAATCATCGCACAAATAGCGATAAATCCACATAAAAACAAAAACCATGGTTGATTCGGGGTTGCTGCCGGCGCCAGTCCGATAATCCAATATGCCATACCGGCGCCAATAATGATGCTGAAAATGATTTTGATTCCCCAGTCTTTAAGCTTTCGAGTCACAATAATAATAGAAGCGAGGATTAATCCAAAAAAGAATGACCATACCAATTCCGGATAATTTTCCAGCAAATTTTTTAACAATTTCGCCAACGAAAACACCGCAATTAAAATACCGGATAAAAGCGCAGTTAAAAATTTCCAGGGAATGACCGCAAAGAATTGACCGAATTTAAAAGTAAACAGCAGCTTGATGTGCCTGGGTTCTGACAATAATCGAATCGAATTAACCAGTTCTTCATATATACCCAGAAGAAACGCGATTGTGCCGCCGGAGACGCCGGGAATAACGTCGGCAATTCCCATGGCGAATCCACACATTACGATTCGAAAATAATCGTTTAAATTCCTGGCGTACCTCTTGCCCCTTCCAACTGGGTTCAAAGAATCAGATTCGCCTGCGACTACAGAATCCGGTGTGTTGTTCAGATTTTCCATTATGGGTGCACTATTATCGTTTTAAATTAACCGGCTTTGCCGGGGCTTTTTCCTGCAAAAGAATGGGGTTTAGGCGTCAGGAAATAAAATGCTAAAATTATATAATCAACGGTGTTTGTTTTTTCATGACAAATATGCGGTCATAAGGGGCCTCAGAGCCTCTACCGCCTGCCTCCAGGGAGTCTTGACAAGCAAAGAGTCCCTGAGCCATCGGATAAACTGAAACGACCTCTGAACGACTTTATAGGGTCGTGTAACAAGCGGGTTTTCTTTTCTTCCGGCCTCCTTGATCTTTGCCAGATCCTTTTGAATTCTCAGGGTTCTCTTCTTTTCAATCTTGGTATCGGATATGCCTTCTTCGGATTCAAGTTTACGTTCCAGGATTAAGGTGAGGTTGTGCGCCAGAACCATGAACTGCGCCTGGACACATTTAGCGTTCAATGATTTTGCCTAGGCTCTGTTTTCCATCAGTTTATTTTTGAATTGGTCGAACACTTTTTCAATGTCCCATCTCTTCTTGTATATGAAAGTGATCAACCCCGGCGGCAATGTCATTTCGTTTGTCAGGAAGACAAATCTCTTCCCCGTTGCCGGTTCAATGTAAACAATTTTACGCAACCTGCGACCGCTATTTGTTACTCCCGTCCGGTCCGAGATTATGCCTGCATTGCGGGGATCCTCCCGGTCAAACTCACGGTCGTCACAGATTAGTAAATTGGTATTCTCCTTCATTCGAGTGATGATGTAAATCCCCTTCAACTGCTTCCAGTTATTCCACTGGACGAAGTCGTAGATCGCCGGATCATAGGCTATAATTACCTTTCGCCCTGTCGGTTCTTCCATACGCAGGGCATTTGCCTCCAAGCGTTTCAACGCGGTTATATCATGCTCTTTTTTCACCTTCGGACGAGCTACATCCAAATGAATCATCGTTTGAGTCCGAAGATTCATGGCAAAAAAATGTCCGACGGGGTAACGCTTCTGATCAATTAGCTGGTCATGAGCTGAGCTTCCATGGCAATGACCGTCTGCGGCGTAGATCGCGACTCCATCAAGTTCGGCATGCTCTGCAAAGGGATCGTCTTTTGCTGCGGCGATCTCATCGGCTTCTGCTCGAACTGCACAGGCAATGTTTTGGGTAAGTCGTAGCCGCCTCTGGCTTTTCAAGCTGATAAAGAACCGGCTAACGGTGATCGCCAGCTTCAAAATCGTCATTGCTTTTTGAATCCAGTCTCGTCCGCTACGTACATCGTTCAGGCACCGCCCAACCCCTGCCTTCAAAAAATGCTCGTCGGGGAATTCGGGGCAATCCCTCTTTGCCTCGGCCTTTACCAGTGCTCGCAGCATCGGGCTGTAGAATTCATTCTCGACAGTAGTTGCTTGTGTTTTACTATTCATTATTTTTCCTCCTTTAAATTTGTTGTTATTAATGAAACACCTTATTGCAAAGGCAGCACATAATACTTCAATTTAAAGCCATAACATACTAATAATAAGCAGTTTATATTTCAATGGAATTGCCGTGAAAGACTCTTGCAATATGGCCATACAGTCATAGCAGTGGCATTTTACATTAAACAGGAGGTGTCTGTCGTACGGGAGTACGGGCGATTTGATGAGAGCTCTCAGTGCATGAAATAAACATCTTCAAGGCCCCATTATGAGCCATGTTTTTCAGGAATAACCAACACCGTTGTATATAATAATGATTGACCTGTTCAAGAACAATAATAGATGAAGGAGAATGACTTTGAACTTGACAACTGCCGCTGAAACCTGACACCCGAAACCTGTTACCATTTAGTAACTTAGAATACAAATTCCTATACTGCTAAATTAATTTTAGAGCTACTTGCAAACATATGTTCATGTTTGGTTTTGAATGAATGTTGACCATGTTTAAATTGTATATGTAAATTTACATAGCATGATCATTACATGCCTTACAAATAAGACCTGAATCCGTGAAAGATTTTGGTTCCTTATTCAGTCTTTAGGAACATTTAGGTCTTGATTGCTCAATGAATGGATTCCTTTACGATGGAGTTTAATTAAAATTGCCAGGTTGATCATCGCTTCGTCAAGCAACCAGATTTTCCGACAATTCATTTCTCTTCTTTCGTTTATGTTTGAATCGTTTCACCTGATCCAATAGTTCCTTCTTCCGCTTTTCATAGCGTTTCCGCTTAACATAATTTAAACTAACAAATTTATCCTTTTTAAAATCATCATAGGCCCCGACCCCGTCGCTAATTTTCTTAAATTTTAAATTATGGGCGATCTTTCGCTTCGCATTGTCAATTAAAATAGTATGAACCTCATCATTTGCACTAAATCTTTCTATCGACAATGATTCGATGCTGTCCCAAGGTAAAACATGGTCTAAAAATCGTTCACCTGTTTTATGGTAATCCCGGGCAGACGGATAAACAATATCAGGAATGACTCCGTTATATTGCGTTGAACTCCCATTAATTCGATAAAATTTTCCGGTTGTTAGCTTCACAGTCCCTGTGGCCTTATTCTTGAAAATAATTCGATTTTTTAATCGATTATCTAATTCATGCAATGTTTGAATCGTCCCTTTTCCGTGAGTGAACTTATCCCCGATAATTAAACCGCGATTATAATCCTGAATCGCAGCCGAAAATATTTCTGATGCTGACGCACTATACCGGTCTACCAGCACAATCAACGGTCCATCATAATAGGTCTTATTATCGGTACATACTCAGTGGTCCCCGTTTTGCCCTCAACCCTAATTTCTTCTTACTGAATCGTTTTTTGCAGGAAATATAAAGAAAACAAAAAATCAGAATTTTTTCAAGGTCAAATCGTTTTTCACGATGATATTATTTTTTAATTTCCCTGGTAACATTGAATTTATTTCCTCCTGACTCATATCGCCGTTTTTTTCTATACACTTCTCAAGGTAATACTGCAAGTAAGTTCGTGGATTGATATTATTCTGTTTACATGTTTGAATGATCGAATACATACAGGCGGACAATTCCCCGCCCCAAAGTGAATGGTTTCCAATATAATTGTTTCTTCCCAGAGCACATGGTCTTATTCCGTTTTCCATTTTATTATTATCCATCGGGATTTCGGGATTACCAACAAATATAATCAGTCCCTCCCAGTGATTTTTCATTGATATCATTGCTTTAAGTCTGGCTTCATGAACTTCATCTTCATCAGCCTTAATCTCAACGTTGATTTCTTTTCCCATGTCATGAATGGCTTCACGTAATCTCGAATCGTGTTCTAAAAACATATCACTTCCGGGAGGATGTTTTACTCTCTGATTATTAATTTTGTACAGTTCGGCGATTTTCAACAACCATTCCTCTGCCCATCTGAGCAGTCCGTGCTCTTCGGGATATTTTTTTTTAATGTCAGTGAAATCTCTTCTCACATGAGCCCAGCAATAGGCCAGAAGAACCAAACCCAAACCGGCCAACATTTTGTAGGCAGAATGCCTGTCTACATTCAATATTTTCAATTTCTCCTCAGGAATTTCAACTGGTTCTTTTAGTTGTACTATATCGGTAATCCCCAGAAGAGTTTTCGCAGGAACAGAAGCGCTTCTTGTGGCGTCAAGAACGAAAATAGCAACATCTTCAGATTTGAATCCCCACATATACCATAATTTTTTCATGGCGTCACAAAGCATGTACCAGCGAGTTTCATCAGCGTGCCATCTTATTCCATTTTGCAATTCAATAATAAGTTCTTTATAAAGAGGCTCCAAATATTGTTTTCAAACCACCGAAAACAGTTCCTGGAATCATATTGACTTCGTGTTGCTGCATGTCGAAAATTTGACGCTGAATCGGTATATGCTGTTGATATTTATCGATAAGAATATCAATCAATACTTCCAACCCATATTTTCCCTGCTGAATGAGTTTAGCCGGCATGGGAGCTGTTATTATTTTGGGAACGCCAGGGGCGTAATTCGCAGGAGGAGTATATTTACGCCTGATAGTACGTTCCACGTACCATTCGACTTTTTTTCTGATCGTGTATGATACTTCATCCATGCCGTTCTGTTCCGTCCAATTCTCCGCCGGAATTCCATGAATGACTTCTCCCTCAGGCAGCCTAATAATTCTATCCACACTCTGCAGCCCTTTAGGAATTTTCCTTCCATTTCCTTTGGGGCCATCCTGACCTCCGGATTTTCTCTTTTTCGTGTCATTGTCCTTCTCCGCTTCAGTCTTTTTTTCTTTCTCCCCAGCCGATTCGTCTTCCCCGGCATTAGTGATTTCTGATTCGCTGATTTCTTCAACTACAATAGAATTCCTATCCTCAACTTTGATATCTGACAATTTCAGTTTCTCACTCTTCAAACCAAAAAGCATAGATGCGAATTTATTCGCTTTACCACGTTCATTACTCAATTCTCGTTCCAGTTGCCGAATTCTTTTCTCCAGATCTTTATTCGCCTCTTTTTCACAATTCAATTCCCCTTTCTGCTGTTCAATCCGTCGCTTGAGTTTATTGAATTCATCCACGGCAGCATCAAAAATCTGACGGAATTGTTCGTTTTCCTTCTTCAGCTGCTCATTTTCTACTCTCAGTCGCGAAAGTTTGCATGTTCCCGGACATTTTCCGTAAGAATGATTATGTCTGATTGACCTTTGCGCTTTCGGCAACTGTTATTTCCCTTTGGTAAGATTTCTTTTTTTCAGACTCTCATAATTACACTGGCTGATTTCCTGCAGCAGGGCTTTAACTTTCCTATATCTCTCATTCATTTCTTTTGCCTCGCCGATTGATCCGGGCGGAAGATAAAGATTTTTAGTTCTACCTTCTTTTTTCGAACTGAGATAATAGCAGATATGTTTCTCCCCATTGTTACAGGTGCAGTTCTTTCCGCATTTTGAGCGATACATGACAACTGAACCAATAATAATATCAAGGTTGCTCATCAGTTCCTTTTTTAATCTCTCTCTTTTTTTCATATCTGATATAATTCCTTAATTTTTAATTAAATTGCACGTATTAATACACACAATAACACCACCGAAAATTAAATCAATGAAAAATTCGTCTTTTTTATTATTTTTTCAGGGATGGCTAAGGTGGAAAGCCAGGAGAGAATTCTAAAGAATACTTTAGCCGATATGTACTCTTGATTTAAGAAAGAATGAAGGTAGTATAAATGGCAACGTGGATCACTGAATACGTACCTATATTGAGGTAAGCATGTCAAATTCGATATTAAATAAAAACTTATTGTATCCTGAAGCCATGAAAACTAAAACTAAGATTGGCAAACGCTATATTCAGCAAGTAGATAGTTCTGAAGATGCGGAATTATCTGAGTTAGATCATTGGGTTAGCTGTTCTGCGACTGAAAGACTCTTTGGGCTCGAAACAATCAATAAAAATCTGTGGATTATGAAATATGGAAGTAAAACAGGATTTCATCGAGTTCATCGAGTTATTGAACAGCGAGAAAATTAAATATCTTGTCTTAGGCGGATATGCAGTTTCTTTTCATATTCGTCCCAGAGCGACAGGCGACATCGATTTTTTCTATTCGTTAGAAGAGGATAATTGCAGCAGGTTAGAAAGGGTTTTGAAACAATTCGTCGGGCCATCTAACATCGATGCTGATCACCTTGCACTAACCGGAAAAATCACTATGATCGGAATACCGCCAAACAGAATCGATCTAATCAATGACGTGTCAGGGCTGACATTTGATGATGCATGGGGAAATCGGGTTAAAGGCAGATATGGGGCAACTCATTGTTGGTTCATTTCGAAGTTAGATTTATTAAAGAACAAAAAAGCTGCAGGCAGGCCGAAAGATTTAACCGATATAAGTTGGTTGGAAAGCAAATCTCAATAACGTTTATAAACCATCCTTCATTGGTATTTAATTTCCTCCTTTTGAGTTAAAAAATCAACGGTGTTTGTTTTTTCATGACAAATATGCGGTCATAAGGGGCCTCAGAGCCTCTACCGCCTGCCTCCAGGGAGTCTTGACAAGCAAAGAGTCCCTGAGCCATCGGATAAACTGAAACGACCTCTGAACGGCTTTATAGGGTCGTGTAACAAGCGGGTTTTCTTTTCTTCCGGCCTCCTTGATCTTTGCCAGATCCTTTTGAATTCTCAGGGTTCTCTTCTTTTCAATCTTGGTATCGGATATGCCTTCTTCGGATTCAAGTTTACGTTCCAGGATTAAGGTGAGGTTGTGCGCCAGAACCATGAACTGCGCTTGGACACATTTAGCGTTCAATGATTTTGCCCAGGCCCTGTTTTCCATCAGTTTATTTTTGAATTGGTCGAACACTTTTTCAATGTCCCATCTCTTCTTGTATATGAAAGTGATCAACCCCGGCGGCAATGTCATTTCGTTTGTCAGGAAGACAAATCTCTTTCCAGTTGCCGGTTCAATGTAAACAATTTTGGTACATACTCAGTGGTCCCCGTTTTGCCCTCAAACCTAATTTCTTCTTACTGAATCGTTTTTTGCAGGAAATATAAAGAAAACAAAAAATCAGAATTTTTTCAAGGTCAAATCGTTTTTCACGATGATATTATTTTTTAATTTCCCTGGTAACATTGAATTTATTTCCTCCTGACTCATATCGCCGTTTTTTTCTATACACTTCTCAAGGTAATACTGCAAGTAAGTTCGTGGATTGATATTATTCTGTTTACATGTTTGAATGATCGAATACATACAGGCGGACAATTCCCCGCCCCAAAGTGAATGGTTTCCAATATAATTGTTTCTTCCCAGAGCACATGGTCTTATTCCGTTTTCCATTTTATTATTATCCATCGGGATTTCGGGATTACCAACAAATATAATCAGTCCCTCCCAGTGATTTTTCATTGATATCATTGCTTTAAGTCTGGCTTCATGAACTTCATCTTCATCAGCCTTAATCTCAACGTTGATTTCTTTCCCCATGTCATGAATGGCTTCACGTAATCTCGAATCGTGTTCTAAAAACATATCACTTCTGGGAGGATGTTTTACTCTCTGATTATTAATTTTGTACAGTTCGGCGATTTTCAACATCCATTCCTCTGCCCATCTGAGCAGTCCGTGCTCTTCGGGATATTTTTTTTAATGTCAGTGAAATCTCTTCTCACATGAGCCCAGCAATAGGCCAGAAGAACCAAACCCAAACCGGCCAACATTTTGTAGGCAGAATACCTGTCTACATTCAATATTTTCAATTTCTCCTCAGGAATTTCAACTGGTTCTTTTAGTTGTACTATATCGGTAATCCCCAGAAGAGTTTTCGCAGGAACAGAAGCGCTTCTTGTGCCGTCAAGAACGAAAATAGCAACATCTTCAGATTTGAATCCCCACATATACCATAATTTTTTCATGGCGTCACAAAGCATGTACCAGCGAGTTTCATCAGCGTGCCATCTTATTCCATTTTCCAATTCAATAATAAGTTCTTTATAAAGAGGCTCCAAATAGGTTCCAAATATTGTTTTCAAACCACCGAAAACAGTTCCTGGAATCATATTGACTTCGTGTTGCTGCATGTCGAAAATTTGACGCTGAATCGGTATATGCTGTTGATATTTATCGATAAGAATATCAATCCATACTTCCAACCCATATTTTCCCTGCTGAATGAGTTTAGCCGGCATGGGAGCTGTTATTATTTTGGGAACGCCAGGGGCGTAATTCGCAGGAGGAGTATATTTACGCCTGATAGTACGTTCCACGTACCATTCGACTTTTTTTCTGATCGTGTATGATACTTCATCCATGCCGTTCTGTTCCGTCCAATTCTCCGCCGGAATTCCATGAATGACTTCTCCCTCAGGCAGCCTAATAATTCTATCCACAATCTGCAGCCCTTTAGGAATTTTCCTTCCATTTCCTTTGTGGCCATCCTGACCTCCGGATTTTCTCTTTTCCGTGTCATTGTCCTTCTCCGCTTCAGTCTTTTTTTCTTTCTCCCCAGCCGATTCGTCTTCCCGGCATTAGTGATTTCTGATTCGCTGATTTCTTCAACTACAATAGAATTCCTATCCTCAACTTTGATATCTGACAATTTCAGTTTCTCACTCTTCAAACCAAAAAGCATAGATGCGAATTTATTCGCTTTACCACGTTCATTACTCAATTCTCGTTCCAGTTGCCGAATTCTTTTCTCCAGGTCTTTATTCGCCTCTTTTTCACAATTCAATTCCCCTTTCTGCTGTTCAATCCGTCGCTTGAGTTTATTGAATTCATCCACGGCAGCATCAAAAATCTGACGGAATTGTTCGTTTTCCTTCTTCAGCTGCTCATTTTCTACTCTCAGTCGCGAAAGTTTGCATGTTTCCGGACATTTTCCGTAAGAATGATTATGTCTGATTGACCTTTGTGCTTTCGGCAACTGTTATTTCCCTTTGGTAAGATTTCTTTTTTTCAGACTCTCATAATTACACTGGCTGATTTCCTGCAGCAGGGCTTTAACTTTCCTATATCTCTCATTCATTTCTTTTGCCTCGCCGATTGATCCGGGCGGAAGATAAAGATTTTTAGTTCTACCTTCTTTTTTCGAACTGAGATAATAGCAGATATGTTTCTCCCCATTGTTACAGGTGCAGTTCTTTCCGCATTTTGAGCGATACATGACAACTGAACCAATAATAATATCAAGGTTGCTCATCAGTTCCTTTTTTAATCTCTCTCTTTTTTTCATATCTGATATAATTCCTTAATTTTTAATTAAATTGCACGCATTAATACACACAATAATGCCAACGAAAATTAAATCAATGAAAAATTCGTCTTTTTTATTATTTTTTCAGGGATGGCTAAGGTGGAAAGCCAGGAGAGAATTCTAAAGAATACTTTAGCCGATATGTACTCTTGATTTAAGAAAGAATGAAGGTAGTATAAATGGCAACGTGGATCACTGAATACGTACGTAGATTTTTCGATCCTGCCCGTGATCGGAATAGAAACTTTACAGAAACCTGTCGAAAACGTGATGACTGTCGGTATATATACCGAATTAATTATTGAAGAAAATTCAATGTTGATTTCTAAAAAATAGCTTGTACGGTTCAGTATCGGCGCCAGATAAGTTATCATTGCCAACAGTAGATTTTAATTTCTGGACGTTCCATAACATAGGAGAAGAGGGTGCCTGCTTTTTTAAACCTAACGTGGACAAGCCACAACCAAACAGGAATGATTTAACATTGAAACAAAGGGATGCTTCACATCAGGCGTCAGAAAGTAGTTAGAGCCCATTCGAAAAGGGCATTTTGAGTATAAAATTTCTATATTCTTCATGGAATTGGACTTGAATAAATTGCGTAACGTGTTATCTTGCAATAATTTAAAATCTAATTTAATTTACCATGGAGGCAACAATGATCAAGCAAATTCCAAATGACTCGGTGTGCAGCAGCAACCTATTCTTGCCGGTTCCGGATACGAACTTGAAAGAGCTCTTGTCTGAGGTTCTGGAAATGAGCCGTAGACATCCGGAAATTCTCGATAGCATTCGAAAGGATCAAGATGCAGTAGCGATAAAGAAAAAAGAGTTACGGCAAAAAGATAAAGCCTATTTTGAATCAAAATTCGAGGCCCTTCCAGAAATTTTGAGTGAAGTGGAACAAACGGAAGCTCCATCCCTTTATTTACAAGTGGGTCGTCCGCGAATGGAAGCCGAACGGGTGTTGATTTTTCTTGTCCTGCGAGGCGACTTCCATACCTTAAGCAGTTTATCATCAATTGAACGCTTACGGGATTCGGTCACAATTTTAGACTACTTGCAAAAACGTGATCTGCTTCTTCCCGGGATCACAACGATTGTTGAGAATGTAAATGCGGCGTCTAATGAAACACGAGAACAAATTCACCGTGCTCAGTGAGGGCTAATTCTCAGTGAGGGCCTGGACGATTTCAAGGAGCTGACATTCGACAGTACGTCCGTGGAAGGAAACGTAGAGTGGCTGACCGATGCGGGTATTCTGCTCAAGCTTATTGAGCGTCTGTTTAGTCTGGGTGGTAAACTTTCGAAGTATGGCGGTCCGTCACTCCGGGCATGGTGGATGGCAAGCTGGATTTCGTCTTTGCAAACGCTGCTGTTCAAGATCAATTCCATTGCCGGAAAAGCGAATAGTAAAAAGAGGATAAAGAAGTTCTATCGGAAATTTTTAAAGACAGCCTACAAAGCGCTGAGTTATCTGAAAAGGGAACTTGGAGAGATGAAAGAACGGAGCGCAAAACTCGATATGAAGCCAAGTCGTCGAGAAATGCTCGATGCCATTTTTAAGCAAATAGACGAGGATCTTGCAGATGGATATCATGTTCTTTTTTACTCGGAGAATCGGGTAATGAATGATGTCCATCTTCCTTCTGCGGAGAAGGTTTTGAGCATTTCAGATGAAGATGCAGCTTATATAAAGAAAGATCCTCGGCCCGCGAAAATAGGATATAAACCACAACTCGGTCGAAGCGGCAATGGTTTTATCCCTGTTTGTAAGGTTCCCAAAGGGAATGCCGCCGACTCGAAAGAATTTATCCCTGTACTTGATTTAGCCATTGAGAACACCAAGACGGCGCCTTCTTTAGTGAGCGTTGATGACGGTTATTCATCAAAGTCAAATTTAGAGGACGCAAAAGAAAGAGGGGTAGCCACTGTGAGTATAAGCGGCTCAAAAGGGAAACGGATTACGCCCGAGTCAGATTGGGATAGTCCAGCCTATCTTGAGGCTCGTCGCAATCGTTCAGCTGTTGAATCGCTCATGTTTGTACTTAAATATGTGTTTGGCCTGAAGCGTTTTCGACGACGCGGTCTTGAGGAAGTTCGCGCTGAATTGCTTGAGAAAGTCATTGCGTATAATTTTTGTCGGATGGGCTATATTCGTAAGCTCCGTCAAAAAGAAGCTGAAGCAAAACTGCGGCGAGTGGCTTAGGACGATCCCTACAAAATAGTGAAGTAAAAAAAACACCAAAGGGCTTCAACCGGGAGTACTGTGTTCAAAAATAATTATTTTTGGGTCTCAACGACAAGTTGCTCGCAGAAAAGCTGGCGAATCGGCAACGATTATGTCAGACCCATGTTTCACCGACATTAAAATCAACAAACTGCGCCAAAATGGCACGGCAAAAATTGAGCAATTTGCCTTTTCGAATACGGTCTAGTTAGTTTACGCTTTCCCCCAGAATATTCCTGAATATCGAATGTCGAACAAGGGATTATGAATAAACGAAGGAAAAAACTTCAAAATTCGACATTTCTTGTTGGTCCCGTGGGATTGATTGATATTATTTTTTTTGCGTTATCTATTACAGCATACTCAAAAGTGTAAACTATCCTGTAAAACATCTCAAAACAAACGTAAATAAAATGGAATTACTCACATCAACGTACAAAGAAAGAATTAGTGGTGTTCTTAGCTGTTTCGATAGATTGATAATAACGGGGACACTTCCTCAAATATGTTATGCCCAAGGGATGACATCCTACCTTTGCGGTCAAGGAGAACGTATTTTTGACTATCCCAAATTTGCGGAACCGTTTAAGAATCAATTGCGAGCCAATGCTCAACAGATAGCAAAAGACAATAATATTGAAATAGAATTTGTGGCGAAATCACATATCCGCAAAGAAGATTTAGTTAAAAAAGTTTTGGATAAAAAAGGGATTCATACAGGCTTGGTCCATATTATTTCAGCCATGGAAGCCTGTAGCAGTTATAAACATGGCATGACAAAGAGTCGGGCAAAAATTCCTCAAAGGTACGCACGGTAAATGTTTGCACTATTACTTCTATTTCATTGACCCTTATCTTGGTTACGGCTATGTCAGAGTTCCTACCTGCTGGCGCCCGTTTAAATTACAGATATATATTACCTAAATTGAATTAAAAGTTAATAACTATGTTCATTTTACCGCTTGATATTTCCTGAATATATGCTCAAATAACCTATTTAATCGTTATTAATAAAGGGTTATTGCCATGTCGTATATCGTGGAACAGAAAATCAAGGGTAATATTTACCTCTATCGTGTTGAAAGCTATTGGGATAAAGATAAGAAACAGTCTAGACAAAGACGGAAATACATTGGGCCAAAAAAAGGACGAAAGAAGGAAAGTAAATCAAATAACTGCAATATTGTCAACAATAAATTTGGAAATATTTTTTTATTGGATCACGTGTCGGGTAAGCTCGGATTAACACCATTGCTTAAAGAGCTTTTCGGAGAACCCTATAGAGATATCATGAACTTGGCATATTTCTTTATTTGTGATGACAGAGCTTCATATCTTTATCCATACTGGCTAAACGAACAACATTCACCCCTTGTCCGCCGACTTACCTCCGAGGACATATCAGCTGTATACCAGGATGTGGGTAAAAATCAAAGGGCTGTGACTGATTTCTTTGAAAGATGGGTGGCTCTATGTTCTCCAAAATCAGGTATTTATTTCGATATTACGTCAATATCAAGCTATTCTACTGATATTGATTTTGTGGAGTGGGGATACAACCGGGATCATGAAAACCTGCCCCAGATAAATATGGGAATCGTGTGCACGAAGCAAAGCGAACTTCCATTATTTTATCAGATTTATCCAGGCAGTATTTCAGACGTTTCGACACTGAATAATTGCCTGAAGCGTTTGGAATGGCGTGGCATAAAAGATGTTGTACTTATCTTGGATAGAGGGTTCTGCAGCAAGGCCAACATACTGAAACTTAATGACATGAGGGACAATATTTCTTTCATTCAGCCGATGACATTCAGCCTCAAATTAGTGAGAGAATTGATAAAGAAGCATCGTAAAGATGTCAGGAAAATGGAGAATGCATTTAAATTCAAGGAGGAAATTCTCCATCATCATGAAACGTTAGTTGATTTGGAAGGCAATGCCTTCAAGGTTCATATCTACTACAATGAAAAGGCTGGGCTTGACCAGCGCCATGGCTTTCTGGCACGACTATTTGACATAGAGAAGAAAATCAGTTCTCAAAAATTTGAATCGATGAAAAAATACTTAGATTTTCGCAGTGAACGAATTCCTGAAAAATTGGTCAAATTTTTCAAGTTAGACAGAAAAAGAATGGTAATTACACGCAATGCCAGAGCAATATCAGAGCATTTGGCGAGAACTGGCTATTTATTATTTTTGTCAAATTCTGATGCTCATAACCGTGATGGCATGCTGGAATACTATAGGAGTAGAGACATTGTTGAAAAAATGTTTGACGTGGAGAAAAATCAGCTGGACGGGAAAAGACTGCGAGCGCATACACCATATAGCGCTGATGGGCGTATTTTTGTTAAATTTGTGGCCTTAATTTTACATAGTCATCTCAGCAGAAAAATGAAAGCATCTAAACTATTCAAACAATATTCCGTCAGGGAAATGCTGGCTGAATTAAGTAAAATACGATGCAGTAAAATTAATGAAAAAATGTTGATTAGCGAAATTTCAAAATCCCAGAGAGATATTTTCAAAGCATTCGAAATTACTCCCGAAATGGTTACTCAATCCTCGTTATTAACTTCGACCGCCAATTAAGGTTATAAAGTCATGATAACCTCCAATAGAAAATTTTGCAAAATACTGCGAACTCAACCTTTTTAATAGAATTTTGGCAAAAAAGGCTTGATCCCAAATCCGTGAAAAATTTTGAGTGAAGTAGTGTAGTGCTTTGGTAAAGAAAATATTGTAAAAGTTCCGAGGGATACCCGTAGTTATCGCGAGAAATTGTGCAATATCTTTCTGACTGCGAGAGCTCGCTCTAGATAAGCTCGGCGTAAGTCCTTCGGGTACGAATTGGATCAAGTTTGAATAAATGCGCATCCAGTATAAATGAAAATCGTGGGCGAAGTCCTTCTGCCAATTTTATCTATTAAAATTACTACCGTAATTTCCGTTTTCCCATTAGTTTTTTCCTCCGAAGGACTAGCGTATTTTTATCTTCCAGCAACCATTCAAATTCTTCACCTTTCACCAATTCCATTGCATCAACAAGAACTACCGGCACAGTGACAAAGAAGGTGTTATTTGTCGGGCGACTTACTTTCTGTAACTTTAACCTTATATCCCATTATTTCTCCTATTTCGAGCAAATTTCGATTTTTCAACTTGGTATAGATTATAAAATATATTAATGTCATGAGAATTCAATCTTTGAAAGGAGTGAAAATGACCAGATTACAACAATGCACGCGAGGAATCCCTCCCTCCCTTGAGGCTGAACCCGGATTTTCATCAAATCCTTGTTCGTCTGAACAGCAAGGCCACAGTCAGCAAAAATATATTTATCCGCAGCCGTATGCTTTTACACATTCATAACAAACCGATCAATTTTTCTCAGTTTGGCCGAGAATTGAATCATGACCCTGATACTATCAGCAAATGGCACTACAGATGCTCTGACGCCAATTATCAGTGGGCCGAACTGGTCAGAAACACTATTGAAGGACCCGGTCATGCCGGAGAGTTGCTGCGCAAAGAACGTCTGGCCGAACAGCTCCTTAGTGATTCCCCCCGTAGCGGCGCCCCTGCGACCTACTCGGCAGAACAATATACGCTGATTGTTTCTCTGGCCCTTATGCCCCCATCTGAATACGATCGACCGATCACGCATTGGACAGCCCGAGAATTGACAGATGAAGTTCATTTGCAAGAAATTGCCCCCGGCATATCTTCACGACAAGTCCAGCGTTTTCTCGATCAGGCTGATCTGAGACCACATCGGAGTGAGTATTGGCTTAATCCGAGAATTGATGATCGGGAGGAATATGAAGACCAGGCCAAAAATCTCTGCGACCTATATCGTCAAGCCAAGTCTTTGGCCAAAAAGGCAATTCATCTTATATCTACGGATGAAAAAACCGGCATCCAGGCATTGGAACGGTTAGCCGAAACCAAGCCGATGCGTTCCGGGCAACCGGAGAAAATCGAGTTTGAATACACTCGTCATGGAACGCTTTGTCTGATTCCGTCATTTGACGTTGCCACAGGGAAAATTGTGACTTATCATCTTGGTGAAACCAGGAAAGAAGTGGATTTTGCAGCCCATATAGAAGCAACGATTGAAAGCGCACCGAAAGATGAGTGGATTTTCATAAGTGATCAGCTTAACACTCACAAATCAGAGGCTCTGGTCAAATTGACAGCCCGTCTTATCGGTTTCAAAGGGGAGCTTGGAATTAAGGAGAAATCAGGCATTCTTGAGAATACCAAAACACGCGGAGAATTTCTGAGCGATTCGAGCCATCGTATCCGATTTGCATATACTCCCAAGCATTGTAGTTGGCTTAATCAGGTGGGAATCTGGTTTGGCATATTGGCTAAAAAAGTGATCAAACGCGGAAACTTCTCTTCCAAAGACGATCTACGCCAAAAGATCGTCGAGTTTATTGACTACTTTAACCGGACAATGGCCAAACCCTACAAATGGACCTGTAAAGGAATTCCCCTGACAGTCTGATCGAACGATCCATATCATCAGGAAAAATCTTCGGATTGCCGGGGAGCATTCACCTCTGCCTGCATACTGGCAGAAATCGAGTCAAAGTGTCGTCGGAAGAGACTAAATGACTCTGCTGCTCCGACTAAGAAGAGCTGTTGAATTTTAAACCAATGAATTCCGACGCTACAGAACAAACGGGGTTTCGGCTTTGATATTTATAGTGAAACGCATCAAACCGCAGGCAATTAAACCCGAAACAATATTAAAGGGACATCGGAAGTATAGTTGGAAAAATAATCTGTGCATGTACTTGTCTAACATCGGCGCTACACATATTATGGTCTGTCGCGGTCTTCGGTTATTTGTGATTTGAGTAAAGATTGTGAAGTGTCCTGCTGCCAAAGAAACCAAATCGCATAACAAAATTGACAGCGGCGTCAAACGCTTGTCTTTCACAGATAGACTGCCACGTTCACCGGGTAGCTTGACGACTTATAATATTGTGGAAATCTTAGACAAATCCATACCCGGAATACATGAATTCGTACCCGAAGGACTTACGCCGAGTTTATCTAGAAAGCATAGTATCCCACTAATGGGCTTTCTGCGCACCCAATATCCTAGTATGATTGAACTAATATATGGCAATATAACCCACGGAAGAAAAATCAATGCTCCCAAATTGTGACTTGGCGCCATCAATAACTTTCCAGTAAAAACTACTGCTGTAGCCGACGCCCCTATATTAATTGCGAAAGTGATGGTCATTCATGTGATTTTTAAGATATTCGTTCTGAATGATTTACTGGCTATATGACCAGAGTGCGGAACGAACTGCAGCTTTATAAACAGTTAACCTGCATTATGCTAATGCAGGTTAAGTTTATTCTATTGATATTTATAAAATTCCTTAAATATAGGTTACAACAGACAGCATAAGGGCGAACTGATATGAGTTTCTGAACCGTAAAAATCCATGTAGATTTCTACAGCGCTGATGGATTACCCAGTCCAATAGCGTTTAAGCTAAGGGGCTGACAAAAAATAACTTGGCCCCGCTGAGCGGGGCATCTCATTTTCAGGCCAGATTTGAATCCGTTTCGGTCGAAAAATCATCGAAATAGCGTGCTGTTCCTGTGGTTTTTCTTGGTCAACGTAATCAAATCTGACCCAAAACTGAGCGCAAAAACAATAATGATGCAATTCGGATAGATTATACCAAGTTATTTTTTGTCAGACCCTAAGATGGATGTTTGCCGAAGGAATTCTCAACTATTATCCGTGAAAAACTGTTTAAAGAGTTCTTCGGCTTTTTCCCAACCCTCCTCCGTTACTCCAACCGATTTAGCTTTTCCTTTAGGATTGCTTAGGTAGCCCTTTTCGTACAAACGATCCATCGTATCCCAATCAAACCCTTTCCAAGCTCTAATATCATATTTCTCTTGCCACATCACCAAATACAAAAGAGCTAATGTAAAATCATCTACTTTGTCTTTATCGAATTCCATATGTTGCTCCGGTTAGGCTATTATTTTTTTTTATTGCGAATGCATATTTCACGCAGTTAGCCTGATTAATTCATGCGATTCATCGCGAGAGCGCTTAACTCGCTTATAATAAATTGATTAGAGAAATTTTCACGGCAAAAGTGAATTTTCATTCACTGAGATGTGTTGTGAGCTAATCGGCTTATTTGAGCAGAGATTAGGGCTCGCAGCAGAATACTGATGAATTATTCAGGTTAGTGCATTCCATTGATTAAGATTTGAATTTCCAATTCTCCGAATCATCGTTAAATTCATCTAACTTTCGAAGAGCATCTTCTACATTTTTCTCTTCTGATATTACATTTCCGTCATCGTCGCAAACGAACCAACCTCTTGCAACCTTTGGATCATCGGGGTTAGGCAACCATATAAATTCGTCCTTGTTATCTAGGCCATAGACGAATTCCAGTCCATCCTTATTGGTAACATTGATTCTTGGCTTAATTTTCAGATTGTCACGATGGATCTCGATTTCCTCCCCATCGCATGGCCCACCGCACAACATTTTTTTGATGATGTCATTCATTTTTTATCTTAACGGACTATACTGATTCAATCTTGGGTTAACTGCATATCCGGCCCCATCCTTACGTTGCGGGATCTCTTCAACGCTTGATTCGGATTTCTAAATTAAACTTCAAAACTTTTGATCTTCTCTTGGCAAAGCTCTTCAGTGAGAGCTTCTAACTTTTCTACTCGACTTGCCAACCATTCAAGCTCTTCAGTGTTGATTTTGTAATGTTCAGAATAACGCGCTTCAACATAGGCATGTTTTAACAGTTCAAAACAACGACGATGTAACTTTGTCTCCTTCGGGAAAATAGCAGCGATAGGTTTAGCTTGAGATATTGCCATTGAGTTAAGTTGTCTTAAGTTATGTGTGTTGGGTTTATAGTTGGTAAGCACTAACAGTAGGCAAACATATAAACGTTCTGTTGCTTGGTGTAGCTCAAAAGCTGCTTTTTTATAACTGCTTCTTGCAAAAGCATTTTCGTAATCAATAAAAAATTCATTTGCGCTATCAAACCATTGAGCATAATTTTCTTCAGCAATGGCTTTATATTCTGCTGCTATTAAATTTCCATCTTCCGCTAATTCTGTACGATCTATTTCAAATAGGGCAATCCCTTCTCGTTTGATATCAGTAAAGAAATAATGCCCTTTTCGTAGGTGATTATTCACGTCAGTCAAGGTATGTATCAGGATATTAAGAGTTGGCTTAATTCGCAATGCAATACGATCTTCTGCGGTATTCCATATCTTATACTCTTCCACTAATTCACGGCGGTTAAGGATAACTAAAATATCATAATCACTAACATACCCATTCGCAGGGTCTTTTACCCATTTACCGGTGGCATGACTTCCAAATAAGATGATTTTTACAATCCGGCTATGCTTTTTTTTACCACTGGCAAATCCAGTGATTTGTTCGAATTCGTCGCGCAACACAGCGACGATATGAGCCAGTTCATTTTGCTTTGAAGCGGGTAAGTGATCGATATTTGTTTTCATTGTTCGCCAGTACTAAAAATGGTCGATTCCATGTCCCGGGCGTTGTCGAGGTATACGACCCATAAAGATGGCATAATTATATTTTGACGATTTCTTAATTGGTATCTGAGTTCAGAAGAAATAATTAAAATCCTAAATCCGTGAAAAATTTTTGATTAATTAATGCAACATATTTCACGGATTTAGGTAAAATGTAAAATATTGCTATTATAATGTTGATCAGTGCCAATGCCGTTATGTTTTTTACGGTTAATTTCACCGTTATCTTACCATTTAATTCATGGGAAACTCTGAGTAGCAATCAAGTATATTTGATCGCATATAGCAACCAATTGAATTTGTGGTCATTAGTTCCTCGTAAACGTCTGCCGGGACCTTTTTATATCCCCATATTTCACCACTGGTAAATACTACTTCCAATATTTCCTCACTCGGATCATAGCCAGCAGCATAAACCATACTGGAATCAACTTTTGTAAGTGTTTTTATCATATTTCTAATGCATGTTTCGCGCGGTTAGCCCGGTTTTTTCAACAAATTTTCTTGTGAAAAATCCGGTTTAGGAACTGGAAATAAATAAGTCCTCGAAATAGCCCTCAGATTGGCGTCAGATTGGCTTGAAGCGATTGAACAAACCCGCAGACGTAGCCATAGCTACATTGAGGATTTTGTAATTGAGTTTCAACACAATATGATGTGAAGATGAGATGATTATTTCGATGACTTATTTATTTCCAATTCCTTAGTTTAATTTTGAGTAAATGTTGATTGAAATTTTCGAACTTGCCGCCTGTTATCTGTGACTTAAGAATTCTTCTGGAGACATCTTGATGTCACGG
>WLWD01005032.1_pt1 | contig 23489 bp, 17 predicted proteins | sample 6712731 | NCBI WGS metagenome assembly WLWD01 (sample SAMN12718690, study PRJNA576275) | sponge metagenome | isolation source: marine sponge | host: Mycale hentscheli | place: New Zealand: South Island, Marlborough, Capsize Point | collected 2014-11-01 | reverse complement strand
AAAGAGGATGATTGGCCACGGGTGAATTCAGCAGTAGGTATGTTGGATAAGGCGCCGATGTACATTGATGATTCCGCAGGGTTGAACCCTCTCGACCTAAGATCTAGAGCGAGACGATTGCTGAAGGAGAATAAGAGTTTGGGGTTGATCGTCATTGACTATTTACAATTAATGCAGGCAAGTGATTCGAATGAAAACCGAGCCACTGAAATTTCCGGAATTACTCGGTCTTTAAAAATGTTAGCAAAAGAGCTCCATGTGCCGGTTGTTGCGCTATCTCAGCTCAATCGAAGTTTGGAGCAGCGACCGAATAAACGCCCCGTCATGTCTGATTTGAGAGAGTCTGGAGCCATTGAGCAGGATGCTGATGTTATCCTGTTTATCTATCGAGATGAGGTTTATAACGAGGACACTGACCAAAAAGGAGTGGCAGAAGTCATTATCGGTAAACAACGTAATGGTCCGATTGGAACGACGAAGTTAACTTTCAGAGGGGAATTTACTCGCTTTGAGAGCTACGCCAGTACGGGGTCTGAATATTCCTGAAGGATGATAAATCAGGTTATTCCCCTTATTGGTTGTCGTATTGAGATTGGTATTGATTGTTCGAATTTGACTCAACTCTTATGTTGGGTCTTATGACTGATCGATTGGACGGTCGATTGATTGGGTTGAATATCTTTTTACTTACTTACCGTTTTAATTTGAACTTTGACGCTAGACGTTTGTGGTTATGACTGAGCTTGTTGACCAATGGCGGGCCCAAGCGCTGATTGACACCCAGGCTTTAGAGCACAATGTTGAAAAGATTCGTGAACGTTGTGGAGCTGCGCGGATTATGGCAGTGATCAAGGCGAATGCGTACGGACATGGCTTGCAAATAATAAGTGGTACTATTGCCAATCACGTAGATGGGTTCGCAGTTGCGACATTGGCTGAAGGAGTAGAGTGTCGAAAGGTGCAGAGCTCAAAGCCCATTGTTGTTCTGTCTGAGTGGTGGAATGCTGAACAGCTGGGTGTTTTCATCGAGTATCAATTGCAACCCGTCATCCACAGCGAAGAGCAACTAGAGTGGATTGCGGCGCATCGTGGTGATCCACTTAGCTTATGGCTAAAAATTGATACAGGGATGAATCGGCTGGGTATATCCATTAACGAGTGGAAATCAGTATGTCGACGATTATCGGCACTTTCATCCGTTAATAACATCACTATTTTGTCACACCTTGCAAATGCCGATGATGTGTCAGACGGTTTTACTGATCAGCAGATCGCTACTTTTGAGTCCATTGTGGGAGAATCTCAGCACGATCACAGCCTTTGTAATTCTGCAGGGCTTATTCAACGACCCACATCGACTTACCAATGGGTGAGACCAGGCATGATGTTATATGGCGGATCACCGGTTGTTGATCAAACTGCTAAGCAACTTAACCTCAGACCAGTGATGCATCTTAAAGCACGTATTTTATCCACCAAGGAAATTGCAAATAATCAACCAGTGGGATACGGCGGAACACGTATCACCTCACGAAAAACAATAATCGGAATGGTGGGGGTTGGGTATGGCGATGGATATCCGAGAGTTGTGGACGATCGGGCCTGTGTCATTGTTGGTGGAAGAAGGGCTCCATTGATTGGACGGGTCTCCATGGACATGATCACCATTGATATAACCGATCTTCCTAGCGTTAAAATGGGCGATGAGGTAACTCTATGGGGAGCCGGCTTGTCCGTAGAGGAAGTCGCCGAATGGGCAGGTACCATTCCATATGAGCTGCTTTGCAAGGTCACGATGCGTATTCCACGGGTTATTCTGGAAGTATAAAATTCAAATATGTCAAAGCGTAAAGTCGTTTTTAGTTGCACTGATTGCGCCGCAGAAAGCCCTAAATGGTCTGGGCAATGCGGCGAATGTGGTCAGTGGAATACCTTGGTGGAACAAACCCTAAGTGCCGTATTGAATGCGCCGAATCAACGATTTGCGGGCTTTGCTCCTTCCTCGGCGGTAAGGAAAATTAGCGAGGTCGATATTACTCAGGTGACTCGCATCCCTAGCGGCAGTGCCGAGTTTGACCGGGTTCTGGGAGGCGGTTTAGTTCCAGGTTCTGTGATTCTCATTGGGGGTGACCCAGGTATTGGTAAGTCAACGTTACTGTTGCAATATCTATCCTCACTCAGTCAGCAGCTACCTGTTTTGTACGTCAGCGGCGAGGAGTCTGCGGAGCAGATCGCATTGAGGTCCAAGCGGTTGGATCTGAAGGGTGAGAATCTAAAGGTGATGGCAGAAAATCGATTGGAATCATTGCTTGCTGCTGCTGTTAATGAAGCGCCCTCAATTTTAGTTGCTGATTCGATTCAGACCTTTTACAGTGACGCTTTAACCTCTGCGCCTGGTAGTGTTTCGCAAGTAAGAGAGAGTGCTGCTAGGTTGGTCAGATACGCCAAGCAAAGTGGGTGCTGCGTCATCCTTGTTGGGCATGTAACCAAAGAAGGTGCGTTGGCTGGGCCACGTATCCTTGAGCACATGGTCGATTGTGTGCTCTATTTTGAAGGCGACAGCTCCAGCAGTTTTCGTATGATTCGTGCGATTAAAAATCGATTTGGTGCTGTCAATGAAATTGGCGTGTTTGCCATGACAGAGCAGGGGCTAAAAGATGTGACGAATCCTTCAGCCATGTTTGTTAATCGCCAAGGAGCGTCGAAGCCTGGGAGTGTTGTGTTAGCGACACAGGAGGGCACCAGACCTTTGCTAGTTGAGGTCCAAGCCTTGGTTGATGATAGTGCCATGGCTAATCCACGTAGATTGTGTGTCGGGCTGGAACAAAACCGGCTTGCGATGTTGCTAGCAGTAGCTCATCGCCACGCGGGTATGTCGTTAAATGGATATGATGTATTTACCAATGTTGCTGGCGGTGTGAAGGTGTCAGAGACTGGCGCTGATTTGGCGTTGTTGATGGCGATTCTATCAAGCATCAAAAACCGCGCGGTGGGAAACGATCTTGTCATTTTTGGTGAAATAGGATTGTCGGGAGAACTTCGGCCGGTACAGCGTGGTCTGGATAGACTTAGAGAGGCTGAAAAGCTCGGTTTTAAACGTGCGCTGGTCCCCCACGCAAATCGGCCTAAAGGAGAGAGGTTTGATTTGGAAATTCTGACCGCTAAGAGGGTTGACGACGCATTGGCTATTTTCGATAGTGCTTAGATTGCCGTATAATATCGCACAACAAATGGAAGGGCCTAGGGTAACAAGGTGCTTATCAAAATTGCCAGTTGTTCCCATGTTTTGGATTGGTTCAGGATAACAAGGCGTTTAATCGTTTATTTAATTACACAGGAAATGTTATGTTCAAGAAGTCATTAGTGACAATGTCGGTTTTGGGGGGATTTCTCATAGGCTCGTTGTCTTTTGCCGACTCAGATTACACTCTGGATACAGAGTCAAAAAAATTCAGTTACTCAGTTGGGATGAAAGTTGGACAACAAATACTCCAACAATTTCTAGATCCCCGAAGCGGTGTGGAACTTGAAGCCTTAGCAGAAGGTGTTTTGGCGATGATGAAGAATCAGACTCCGTTGATCACAGACGAAGAAGCGAACCAAGTAATTGAGAAAAGGCAAGAACTTGAAATGCAAAAAATTGCAGCAGAAAGTGAAGCCTATAAAGCACTCGGAGAAGCGTTTCTTTCAGAAAATGGGAAGAAGGAGGGTGTCACTACTACCGAAAGTGGGTTGCAATATAGTGTTGTAAATCAAGGAGATGCTGCTGGAAATAGTCCTGGCCCTGATGATACAGTCGTGGTTCACTATGAAGGTACGTTAATCGACGGAACCATTTTCGATAGTTCGTATGAACGCGGAGAGCCTGCAACCTTCTCACTTAATGGCATTGTTAAGGGGTGGACAGAAGCGCTCCAACTAATGAAGGTCGGAGATAAATGGAAAGTTGTTTTACCGTCTGAGCTTGCCTATGGGCAACGCGGCGCTGGGGAGCAAATCGGCCCAAATGCCACGTTGGTATTTTTGATTGAACTCCTTGAGGTCAAAACCTCACCAAACTAGTGGTAGCGCCGACTGGTTGGAGGTTCTCTATCAGTCGGCTTTTTATTGCGTTTTGCCTTTAATCGGAGCATCATTTTAACTCCTTAGATGTAGAAGTTTAGACCAAATCTGACACCGTATTAAATCAATCCGAGCGAAGCGAGGGTTGATTTAATGAGAGTTACCCGTTTTGATGTAGTTACCAAACAATATCAAAACACAACGAGGTAACTCTCAATGATCCATACTAACGAAAAAGTCATCAAGCATAAAGTCGGTTTACTGAATCTGGCTGAAGAGCTCGGAAACGTTTCTAAAGCCTGCAAGGTGATGGGATTGTCGCGCGATACATTCTACCGATACAAAGCGGCGGCGGATGAAGGAGGAGTCGAAGCGCTTCTTGATCGCAACCGTCGCAGCCCGAACATCAAGAACCGAGTCGATCCTGCTGTCGAGTCCATCGTGCTTGATTACGCACTGGAAGAACCTGCCCATGGCCAAAGCCGAACCAGTAATGAACTGCGTAAACGAGGTACCTTCGTTTCACCCAGCGGAGTTCGCAGTATCTGGCTGCGACATGGTTTAGCGTGCTTTAAAGACCGGTTAAAAGCGTTGTCTAATAAAGTGGCTGAGCAGGGATTGATTTTGACTGAATCCCAGGTCGCGGCCATGGAACGTAAGAAAGAGGACGATGTGGCCTGTGGTGAGATAGATACCGCCCATCCCGGCTATCTGGGGTCACAGGACACCTATTACGTCGGTACCTTCAAGGGGATCGGCAGAGTGTATCAACAGACCTTCGTGGACACGTATTCCAAAGTGGCTCATGCGAAGCTCTACACGACCAAAACACCGATCACCGCAGCGGATATGCTCAATGATCAGGTGCTCCCGTTCTACGAAGAGCACAGCCTTCCCATGCTGCGCATTCTTACTGACAGGGGAACCGAGTATTGTGGTCGAGCCGATCAGCATGATTATCAGCTTTACATGGCACTGAATAACATTGAGCACACGAAAACCAAGGTGAAATCACCGCAGACAAATGGGATATGTGAACGATTCCACAAGACCATTCTTAACGAGTTTTATCAGATAACCCTACGCAAGAAAATCTATGATTCAGTTGACGAATTACAGATTGATCTTGACGAGTGGCTTATCAAGTACAATACTCAACGAACTCATCAGGGTAAAATGTGCCTTGGGAGAACGCCGATGGAAACACTCATCGACGGTAAAGCGATCTGGAAAGAAAAGTTTGTAAACTAAACTCTATCTGACAGACAGCTACTGATAAACGGGTAACTGTCAGCTCAAGTCTGAACTTCTACAGATAATTCAGTTCATTCTCTATTTGAAACCCCAATAGTACCGCTTTGGTTTGCATGATTTCTGGAAATCGATATCGCTGACAAAAGTAGGTCTTGTTTGTGATTGTGCAACCCTACGTCTGTAACTTTGATTTAGGTTGAGTCATTATCGTCGTTCCACACGATATATCGCTTGTCGGCATTGCTCCATTCATCGTCAATCTCGACGAGGATGGCACTGACAAGCCTGAGTAAAGATGCCTCATTCGGGAAGACCCGGACAATCCGGGTTCGCCGTTTAATTTCCTGCTGGATCGGACGCTCAATTCCATTCGTCGTTCTCATCTTTCGATGATGCGATTCCGGTAAATTGAACACGGTCAATCCTTCAGGAACGTTATCGAGCAGCCATTGCGATAGCTTCGAGCAGTCTGACTCGTAACGGGCCGCCAGTTGCTCCAACTGAGCGCGGGCCGATGCCTCGTCCGTCGCATTCCACACCGAACGCAGTTCACCACCAATCCGACTACGAACCTTTGCTGTCGGCGCATGATTGACCGCATTTTGTGCCAGGTGGAACTGACAGCGTTGCCACGGTACACCCGGAAACACGGCACGCCTTGCCGCCTTCAAACCCGCGTGATCATCACTGGCAATGTAGATGATGCCATGCATGCCTCGTTTCACCAACGACTGTAAAAACTCCCGCCAGTTGATCTCGGCTTCACTGGTGGCAATCTGCACACCCAGTACGCTTCGTCGACCATCCGGTAGTATTCCCACCGCACTGAGCACCGCGGCATCCACCACCTCATGATCCATCCTGACCCGTTCGTAACGCGCATCCAGTACCAGATAACGTATCTCGCCAAGACCACGATCCCGCCATACTGACAAGGCATCGTCCAGCAAAGCCGTTGCACGGGACACCTGAGTCGAAGATATTTTCTCAATACCGAACAGATCCAGTACCTTCTCCACACGGCGCGTACTGACACCACTAACGTACATCTGAGCCACACACAGCATCAACGCGCGCTCACTGCGTCGTCCCTGTTCCAGACTGTGCGGGTAAAACCCGGACTCACCGTGATTACGCGTCTTGGGTATCGACAGATTTAGCGTCCCAAGGGTCGTGTCCACCTGTTTGGGTTTGAATCCATTGGCATGGCCACGGCGATTATCACTGCGTTCATGGGGCACCGCACCCAGAAACTGGGATCGTTCGATCTGCATGGCCTGATTCATCATCGCGGTAATGACATCACGAAATGCCTGCGGGCCATGTTGAATCAATTGTTCCATCACTACTTCATATAGGTTAGGGTAATCAGGTTGGGTCATTGGGTTGTCTCCACATTTGCGTAAGTCACAAACATGGAACGACTTGATGGCTCAACATTCAACACCTAATCCAGAAAAACCGGCTTTGGCTTCGTTCGCTACGCTCACTTCGCCTAAGCCAAACGAACATCGCTAAAGAAATAAATTACAGACCTCAGGGTACACTACCTTGTTTGTCCCTGATTGCAGTACGCTGAGGTGCTGAACAAAATTATTTAGAAAGGTAGGGTTTGTCATACCAGTTTTCGCTACTAAGAATGTAAGCCGCATCAAAGGCATTCGGCGATTGTTGATATAGCGCCTCCAGAATAGCCATGGGTATCAAAGCATTTTTTACAACGCTGATATTTGGCTCCATGATCAAGATGTTTGGCGGATCAGGTAGGGGGCCAAGATCACCTATCGTTGCAATAAAGTCAGGCTCCCAAATATAGGGCGCAATTTGTGCGGGACATCCATGGATCACTTCCATGAACTCTTTTTGCTTGGCGTGCTGTGGCAACAACCACATGACGTCCTGAACTCGCTCGTGGAGACCGATAGGGAGATTGTGTTTTAAAAACAAACCCTCCATGTCCATGAAAAGCGGATTGCCGCAACGCAAGCCAACGACATTGGCACCGCTCGCTTCTCTAAGTAGAGCGTTATCATGCGCTGATATCGAGAGTCCGGCTTCGATGATTAAGTCCAATCGGAAACGCTTTTTGACTACATCGGTATAACTTAGTGTTTCGTAACGTGTCTCGCCAAATTCGATGGTGGTTGAAGGCGCTGATGGCTGATCTGGGTGCGAGATGAGAAAGACAGGTTGGTGCCCCATCTTTTGGAGGAGGTCGAAATAAAATTTAATGTTCTGACCAATGCCATTGCTCCACCAGCCCTGATTGAGGCCAATGGTTTGGTCAAATGTGATTCCAATGTGTAATTTCGTCACTGACGTGTTGTCCGGTTTAATGCAAAGTGTCCTAACTGGTGCTGTCTCTTGCTTCAGGGTTGTCGGAGTATAAACAGATTCTAACAGGGAGCATAAGTTGGATTGTTGAGAGCCTCGCATCAATAAATTTTTGATGTTACCCTCAGCTTTTACGAGGGGTATTCATGTGTTCACAACTTAGGTTGTTTCTGTGCTACCTATGTTGCGAATTCATCGTCTTTGCTACCTCGTATGCTCAATTAATTTTTTAGTGATGTAACCCCATTTTTAAGAGGAGCCGGGTGCACGACTCTCAATCTAATCTGCAATCAGCTATCGCGATGCTCAATCAAAAGCGATACGCGGAGGCTGAGCATCAGGCGATGAAAGTCAAGGCTGGTGATGCGTTGTTCTCTCGCGCCCTGGAGGTCGCGGCGGTATCCATTGAGCGCTTGGATCGATGCGCAGAGGCTTTGATATTGTTGGAATATGCGTTTTTCATTGAACCCACTAATGCGAATATCCAGTATAACCTTGGTGTCTTTTACGCCAAGGTTGGTGACGAAAATGCATCCATGATGGCATATCAAACTTGCCTCAGGATCAAGCCGGATCACGTCGATGCACTTTGGAACTACACTGAGCAACTTCGTATAAAAGAGCATTTCGACGCAGCCCTATTGTTGCTTGAAAGGTTGGAGTCGATCTTGCCTAAACATCGTTTGGGTGATTTTCATCACCGTTTTGGAGTAACGTTATTCTATCTTGGACATATGGATAAGGCTCGTAGGGCTTTTGGGCGCTCGTTGGCCGTTGGTGGTAGTGAGCCCGCGGTTACTCAATGGGAATACTCGCATCTTTTGTTGGCTCTTGGGGATTGGCAAAAGGGCTGGCTGGCATATGATTATCGATTTGCTGCGGGGCATAGAACTAATGTTGTTTGTCATCATTATCCATATCCGCTTTGGCAAGGGGAAAACCTAGAAGGGAAAACGTTATTGGTTCATGGTGAGCAGGGGTTGGGTGACGAAATTATGTTTGGACAGATTCTGTTTGATATTGAAAAGGAAGCTGGTCAGATTGTTTGGGGCTGTCGACCGTCACTGGTGAGGTTGTTCGCCAATTCACATCAAGCAATCGATGTGGTTCCTCATCGTGTCATTGTTGCTCCAGCAGATGTCTCGGGGAAAGAGATTCATTATCACGTTCCGATTTGTAGTCTTGGACGTTGGAGGCGAACCGAATCCGCTGATTTTGAAGTATCACGGGGCTTGCTGAGAGCAGATTCAGAGCAAGTAGTCGAGTTCGACCGAGCGCTGGTTACATCGATGAATGGCGTAAAAAAGTATCGTGTGGGTATCATGTGGGGGGCTAACCCTGCCTTGGGTGTTCGTTCTGCTCGTCAACGGTCTGTTCAAAAAAGTATCCCCATTGATTATTTGAGACCATTAGTCCAATACTGTGATCAGATTCAGTTTGTCAGCTTGCAGAATAAAGAAGCTGCAATGGAAGCAGCATCTTTACCTCAGTTGGACATGATTGATTTCGCCGACACAGCCGCTTTGGTGGAAAACATGGATCTGATTATTAGTGTCGATACGTCTGTTGCTCATCTTGCCGGGGCGATGGGAAAACCAGTGTGGGTGTTGTTGATGCATCAGGCCGACTGGCGATGGATGCGTGAGGGAGAGAAGAGCGTTTGGTACAAATCAGCGAAACTGCTTCGTCAGCCTCGACAGGGCGACTGGGGTTCAGTGATATCTGATCTATGTAGTGCGCTTGACGAGTGGTTAAGGATTCTAGAATGATATGCGGCGCATTGACATTTGCTAAAATGATTTGACTGTAAAGAAATAATGAATAGTACTGAGAATGAATTTACATTCAATGTGTTAACTACAACTCGGTTTGGACGTATGTTAGTTAACAAGAATGATATATATATTGGCCGTTCGCTCATCCACTATGGCGAGTACTCCTGGGAAGAGGTTGTTGTGCTTGGACAATTGGATTTGTCAGATTCTAATGTTATTGAAGTTGGGTCGAACATAGGATCCCATACCGTTCCGCTATCTCAACGGCTCACTGGAACGGGTCGGTTGTATGCGTTTGAACCACAGAGGCTTGTTTATCAAACGCTTGCTGCAAATCTGGCGTTGAATCAATGTGACAATGTTCATGCTTTTTGGGCAGGGGTGGGTTCGAAAGTTGGGACGATGCAAATACCTGAACTCTCTCCTCGCCAGGCCTTCAATTTTGGTGGTGTCGTGGCAAATGAAGGAGACCAGTCTGCGTCGATGATCGAAGTGCCCTGTATGACGATTGACAGTTTGAGATTAGATAACTGCGCTTTAATAAAGATGGATGTGGAAGGAATGGAGCGAGAGGTGATACTTGGAGGTGAAAAAACTATTAGAGCTTTTCGGCCTGTTTTATATTTGGAAGCGGATCGGCGAGAGAAGCTCCCTTCTTTGATTCGAAAGTTAAAAAGTTTTAATTACGATCTTTGGTGGCATACGCCGAGCCTATTCAATGTGGATAATATTTTCCACGAAAGTGAAGATGTCTTTAATGTGATATCAACAAACATTATCGGGTTTCCAACAGAGAAAAAAGTACCCGTTAGTGGTTTGAATCCAGTGGTCGGCGAAGAAGGCGGGTTTCGATAGCGATGCAAAGATGGAAGTCTGATTCCGGTTTTAGCAGTAAGGTAGAGACGAGTGCCTTATATTGCGATAGTTTTGCCACAACTAAGGGTAAACAGCGCTATGGCGCTTAGCAAAGGTAGATATATCAAGTGAGCCGCGCTTACCGAATTCGATTGCTGCTGGATAAGTCTGATTACTATCAAGCTCAAGGTCTGGTGGGGGAGGTAGAGGAGTGCTTGCGACAAGTTCTGGAACTGGACCACACTAATTTACATGCCATCAGAAAGTTGGCGGAGCTTAGGTCTTTAAAAGGGCAGTTTGGGTATGCTATCGCACTATATCGGTTTCTATTGGTAAATGGTTCATCTGAATCGGAGAGTTGGCTAGATGATTGGAAAGGACTCATCGGTACCAACCTAAAAGCCGGTTTATTGGATGAATCTGACCAGAGTGTAAGAAAGCTGACCTGCTCGGGAGTTGAGTCCCATGATGTCATCTGCGAGTATGTGAAAATGCTTCGCTCAGGTGGTTATGATGAAAGAGCGCAAGTTTGGATACAATTGCTTGACCGCGATAGAGTTGCAAAATAAAGTGGATTAGAGAATATAGACCTGTTTTTTGAAAAGGCTATTCTGGTGTAAATGGGGATCAAACGTGGCATTGTGATGGCCTTCTGTTGCCGTAGATGTTTTGGGGATTGTTACAAACTTGGAACCCAAAAAAATGACTATCGGTAGTATGTCGATATTAGCGTGCCGAATTTTAGTTTTGACAGCAAAATTGATAATGTTGTTTCGGCTATTCCTTTAGGTAAATTTTCCATGCTCCGAAAGAAAAGCCAATTTCTGAACTATTATATTGAGAAATAACAACAAGATATACGCGATGTTTATAGTAGATTTTTTTTTTGATGGTGGTATCCTTTTCACACACGCTAGCTTTGTAAGTAGAGTGTCTGGATGTTTTAGGTAGAGTGTTGGGTAAAAGAATCCCGGTTCGCCTGAAAATTCCAAATTAGCGAACCCAGATTCTGGAAACGGTGAAAAAGCAATTTTTTGATTGTGAGATTCGATATCACAATTTAAGCGAGACACAGTTTAATTATAATCTTTAGATTGGCAGCTAAAGTTCTCTATAATGAAGCCCGAAGCCTTATGAAAAATAATAATTTAGATCAAACAACTTCCATGAAAAGCAATAGTTTCATTGGAGCTAAGACAGCTGATCACTTAGAAACCAATGCCGGTTTTCAGCCAATGAAAATCGCAGCAGCAGTCGTCGTTTCACTCAATATTGCAGCGATCAATTCAGCAAATGCACAATCACAATTAGTGTATAGCACTGATGGTGCATCGGGAGTAGCCCCACATGTTAGTTCATCAAATACGGTTGCTATTGGATTTGGAACGACTACCGGAACCCTTGGTGGATCTAACACTTATGTAGGTAGTAATGCGGGATCAAATGTAACAGGTACTACCAACGTATTTGTAGGTATTAATGCTGGCTCTGGAGTCACAGGTAGTGGAAACGTCGCCATTGGTGCAAATTCAGTTACGGCGCTGAGTGACTTCACTGCTCCTACTATTGATACTACAGTAACTATTGGCGCGGTTACCGTTGCAGAGACGACCTCAGCAGCGGGTGGTGAGGTGTCGCTTGGTAGTGTGGGTGGAGAGAGATTGCTTACTAATGTTGCTGATGGTCAAATTACTGCTACCTCTACTAATGCAGTAAACGGCGCCCAGGTATTTACCGCAGTGTCTTCCTTGGATTCGTCTATAACAGTGAATTCCGCTAATATCGCGACCAACACAGCACAAATAGCTGCATTGGCTTCTGGGGCTGGTGTAGCAGGTGTTTCAACCAACTCAGCAAATATTTCGATTAACTCTGCAAATATTTCGATTAACTCTGCAAATATAGCTACCAATGCAACGAATATTGGTGTAAACGCCGCTAATATTCGTACAAACGCAAGTGGAATATCCTCCAACGCGGCGAATATCTCGGCTAACGCAGCGGGTGTTGCATCCAATAAAGCTGCCGTAGAAGATCTGAAAAAAGAATCACGTGGCGGTATTGCGTCACTTGCCGCACTCAGCAGTACTACTGGCCCAGCTTTAGCTCCTGGAGAATCAGGTGCGGGAATAGGAGTGGGTTACTTCCAAGGCGAGTCTGCGGTTGGTTTTGACTATACCCGGCGTTTACAAGGAAAGGATGGAGAAGGAAGGACTTACATTCAGTTTGGTTTAGGAACTAATATGGATGAAGTTGTATATAGGGCTGGTGTTTCTTGGAAATTTCGAAAGAAGAACGGCGGTCAATAGTATTCTTCTAGTAGACTGACTACCCTTTAGTATCAATCTAAAAAGCCCCTGCCTTTTTTGGTGGGGGCTTTTTTTTTGTAAAAAGAAACATTGTTAACCACTCTAATAACGGTTTCCTAGATGGTGGTGGTTAGTATTTTGATCACAGTCCAAATTCTCTTATGCATGGGGACTGCTCGGTTAGCTTGGTGACTTTCTATTTTTCGAATGAGCTCAATTAACGATCAAAAAACCTCTCTAGTGAAAGCCATTAGGTGGAACCCTGATGACATTCAGTCTCGATTCGCTCTAGCGTGTCTATTCCAAAACTCAGGTCAATTTCATGCAGCAATTCTGGAAGGTAGTGTAATCTGAGGTCTGTAATTTATTTCTTTAGCGATGTTCGTTTGGCTTAGGCGAAGTGAGCGTAGCGAACGAAGCCAAAGCCGGTTTTTCTGGATTAGGTGTTGAATGTTGAGCCATCAAGGATTGTGCAACCCTACGTCTGTAACTTTGATTTAGGTTGAGTCATTATCGTCGTTCCACACGATATATCGCTTGTCGGCATTGCTCCATTCATCGTCAATCTCAACGAGAATGGCACTGACAAGCCTGAGTAAAGATGCCTCATTCGGGAAGACCCGGTACAATCCGGGTTCGCCGTTTAATCTCCTGCTGGATCGGACGCTCAATTCCATTCGTCGTTCTCATCTTTCGATGATGCGACTCCGGTAAATTGAACACCGTCAGTCCTTCAGGAACGTTATCGAGCAGCCATTGCGATAGCTTCGAGCAGTCTGACTCGTAACGGGCCGCCAGTTGCTCCAACTGAGCGCGGGCAGATGCCTCGTCCGTCGCATTCCACACCGAACGCAGTTCACCACCAATCCGGCTACGAACCTTTGCTGTCGGCGCATGATTAATCGCATTTTGTGCCAGGTGGAACTGACAACGCTGCCACGGTACCCCCGGAAACACAGCACGTCTCGCTGCTTTGAGGCCCGCGTGGTCATCACTGGCAATGTAGATGATGCCGTGCATCCCCCGTTTTACCAGAGACTGTAAAAACTCCCGCCAGTTGATCTCCGCTTCACTGGTCGCGATCTGCACGCCCAGTACACTGCGTCTGCCATCCGGCAATATACCCACCGCACTGAGCACCGCCGCATCCACCACCTCATGATCCATCCTGACCCGTTCGTAACGCGCATCCAGTACGAGATACCGAATCTCTCCAAGGGCCCGGTCACGCCAAACCGATAGAGCATCGTCCAGCAGGGCCGTCGCACGAGACACCTGAGTGGAGGAGATCTTCTCAATACCAAACAGATCCAGCACCTTCTCCACACGACGAGTACTGACCCCGCTGATGTACATCTTTGCCACACACAGCATCAAAGCACGTTCACTACGCCGTCCCTGTTCCAGACACTGTGGATAAAACCCGGACTCACCGTGGTTACGGGTCTTGGGTATCGACAAATTCAGTGTCCCAAGAGTCGTGTCCACCAGTTTGGGTTTGAATCCATTGGCATGGCCCTGACGGTCGTTGCTGCGTTCGTGAGGGGCGGCACCCAGAAACTGAGACCGCTCAATCTGCATGGCCTGATTCATCATCGCGGTAATGACATCACGAAAAGCCTGGGGGCCATGTTGAATCAATTGTTCCATCACTACTTCATATAGGTTAGGGTAATCCGGTTGGGTCATTGGGTTGCCTCCACATTTGCTTAAGTCACAAACATGGAACGACTTGATGGCTCAACATTCAACACCTAATCCAGAAAAACCGGCTTTGGCTTCGTTCGCTACGCTCACTTCGCCTAAGCCAAACGAACATCGCTAAAGAAATAAATTACAGACCTCAGGGTACACTACCCAAAAAAATCATAGTACTGGGTATTATATGGTGAAAATCAGCATTACCGCTAAGTTGTTGATCGCTTTTGGTGCCGTGGCGCTGTTGTCACTTTTCGCCGCTGGTGTGGGTATTATTGGCTTCCAAAGGATATCTACAACCCAAAATTCCGTTATCAATCAGGCTATTCCGGTTCTTAAAGATGCTCACGATTTAACTCGGATTAACTCTAAAATTGGCGCTTTCGCTCAGCGACTATTGGATGTTAGCGATAGGCAGCAATATGAGAAAACCAGTGAGTTGTTGAAGCAGCACATGATTTCCTTTAGGGCACTAATTGACCGGTTGGCTCATCAGGGTTTTGCTGAAGAGTACTTGCAGTCAATTCACCAAGTGTTCAACCAGATCAATTTGATTCTGGGAAAGCAGAATGAGTTGGTAGGAAAGCGGCTCGAAGTTAAAGGGAATATGACGGAACTTGCTGAACGGCTTATTTTTAACACTGCTCAGTTAAACGAGCTCTCCAATTCACTGGTGGCGAATGCTGCTACAACAACTACCGCAGTTGCCTCTAGTCTCTATGATTTGGTTGAACAGGGAACGGAACCTTATAAACTATATGATGTATTTGATCGACTTATTGAAGTTGATATTGATGAAATGGAGAGGATGTTTGAGCTCCGCCTACGTAGTTCAAATCTCAGTTCAATTGTGAGTCAGGTGGTTAAGGAAACAGAACAGGTAGAAATTAATGTTTTAAAGCAGAAAACCATTGAAGTGGTCTCGATACTAGAAAGACGCGTCAATGAAATCAATGATCCTCAGAGGAAGTTTAAGGCTCTTTCGTTGTTGCGAAGCATGCGTTTGGATTCTGGCCCTCTCAATACACTTAACCTATTCAAACTGAGGGAGCAAGAACTGGCTTTAGAAAAGGCATTGTCCGAATCTGATCAGCGTTATCGGGTAGAAGCATTTAAGTTGAATTCAATTGTCAGTGGCTTGTCGAATTCCAGTGGGTCCGTCATGGGACTAGCAACGCGGAAAGCAGAAACTTCACTGCATGAGAGTCGACGATTATTTATATTTATTGCCATTTTAGCGGTTACGCTCATGCTATTAATTTTATGGCGTTATGTTCACATCAATGTCATTAGACGGCTTTTGTCACTGAAGGAGGCAACTGTTGCCATTGCGGGAGGAGATCTAGGATACAAGGTCGACGATTCAGGTAAGGATGAGCTCAGTAATATGGCGGACGCTCTGGTTCTTTTTAGAGATAATGCCAAAGAGAAAGAGAGCCTCGATAAGGAGCTACAGAATTACAAGAACAATCTAGAAAAAACAGTTAATCATCGAACTAATCAGCTGCGATTGGCCAATGAACAACTGGAGCACGAAGTGGCTGAGCATGCGATCGCAAGGCAAAAAGCGGAACAGGCGAATAAGGCAAAAACGGATTTCATGGCAACAATTAGTCACGAGCTAAGGACGCCACTTAGCGGTGCGCTTGGAACACTGAATTTATTGCATGCCACGGGGCTTACCCCGAAGCAACGTGAATACTTGAATGCTATCGACACAGCCAATTCGTTGTTACTGGATATTCTGGATAATGTGTTGGGATATTCTCAGGTGAGAGCGGGGAAGATTGATGTTGAGCAGGATAATTTTAATCTGTACGAATTAATGAATAATGTTGTCAATGTGATGACAGCTTCCGCGAAGCAACGGGAAAACGCGATTGTCCTAGAGTTAGATGACAGTGTTCCTGTTTGGCTGAAAGGTGATTCTGGAAAGCTAAATCAAATATTGATGAACCTGATCGGTAATGCAACCAAGTTTACTGACAAAGGAACGATCACGATTACGGTGCGGAAAATCGATTTTGGTGATGAGGAAACTAAAATACAATTTGAAGTTATCGATACTGGGATTGGGGTAAGCGAGGAAAAACGAGAAGAGATTTTTCTAGCGTTTACTCAGGGTGATTCGTCTACCTCAAGACGCTACGGTGGGATAGGACTCGGTTTGGCAATTTGTAAAAGTTTGGTTGACTTACTCGGCGGAAGTATTAGTCTATATAGCATCATGGGTGAGGGAACTACTGTTTGTCTGATTTTGGATTTCGAACCATGGGATGAACGTTTGGTACCAACAATCCCTTCTGCTAGGTTGGATTCTTATCCTGCTAGTGTTCTGTCTCCAAAAACAGTGTTGTTGGTTGAGGATGACGAAACTAACCGATTAGTTGTGAAACATTATCTTGAGTCCTTGGGGCACAATGTTGTCGTGGCTGAGGACGGAGAAGTGGCGTTGAAGATAGTTGGTGTGCAACTATTCGATATTATTTTGCTAGATATTAGTTTGCCCGGAGCTGACGGCATGGCCGTCGTCCAAAAAATTAGACAAAGCGAAGTTGGGCTTCCCACTCAGCTTCCGGTGATTGCGATGTCTGCCCATGTGTTTCACGAAGAAGTAGAGCAGTATCTAGAAGCCGGAATGAACGGATTTATTGGGAAACCGTTTACACGTGATGATTTAGCGTTAACGCTTTTTGAAACGTTGGAACGAGTGAATGAATCGAATTACATCAATCAAGCTCACACCAAAGACATTAGTGGTGATGCAGTAAAGAAACAGCTTGCTAATGACCAATCATTTGCCGATAGCCCTGCGTCTGCTAAACATGCTAGTGCCCCGATGCCCCCTGTTAAACATCTCGATGGTCAGCCCTTGCTAAATCAAGTATTGATTCGGGATGATGTGCTCCTCCTCGGCAGTCAAAGGATGGAAGAACTGGTTTCAATTTACAAAAAGAATATGGCCAGTGATATCGAAGAAATGAGGGGGCACATCATTTCAGATAATCAGACGGCAGTGAGAAAGCTAGCTCACAGGATGAGAAGTGGAGCAGGGAATCTTGGGCTGGTGTGTTTTTCCCAATTGCTTAGTGACATAGAGAATGGAAAAAAGAAAGAAGGGACGGTTATTGAGGAAATTGTCGACTGTAGCAATATCTCTGTTCAGGCATTTGATGATTTCGTCGAATCGATAACTGATTCGCAGAACATATAACCTTCACCATGGATCGTTTTAATCAAGGTAGGCTTTTTCGGGTCAGTTTCCATTTTTTGCCTTACTCGCCTTATCAAAACGTCGATGGTTCTGTCGTTTGGGTTCCAGCTTCGATGGGTGATGCAGTTCATCAATCTTTCTCTTGAAAGAGTTTGCCCTGGATGATTGGTAAAGGTCGTGATCAAATCCAGCTCTGCTCTAGTCATTTCCATCTCTTCTCCGTTAGGGGAAGTTAGTGTCCGACGAAGTGGGTTAAGTCCCCAGCCAGCAAAAGACCTTTTATGATCAACGGCTGGTGCTGCTTGGGCTTCAGTTCTTCGCAATAGGCCTCTTACCCGGGCGAGTAGCTCCCGAGCATTAAAAGGTTTGGTCACGTAATCGTCAGCGCCAATTTCCAAACCGATAATTCGATCGACATCGCTGTCTTTACCTGTGACAAGAATAATTCCGATATTCGAATTAGATCTGAGGTCTCTGGCGATGGAAAGGCCATCGTCATCAGGAAGATCGATATCAAGTAAAACCAAGTCTACCTCCCTAGTTTGCAGGTACTTTCGCATTTGATGAGCATTACCTGCGGTAGTGACACAATACCCTTCGGTTTCGAAATATGACTTCATTTTCGATTGGGTGAGCTCATCATCCTCTACAATCAGTAGATTGGCTTTGCGATTGTTTGCAGAACGCGGCATTTTGTTGTTAACAATTTTTAACAAAAAAGGTTATATTTTTAACAAAAAGTGTCTAACTCATTATTATATGACCTCTATCATAACGCAGGTTCGTTCCTGAGTGTATGAAGAGATAGTTGAGAACGATGTATAATACTTTTTTGCACTCGGAGCTGGCACCATAAGAATGATTAATTCCCCGGAGGAAGTTATGCAAAGAAAACTAATCACTGCGACGGCTATTTTAGCAACCGCAGGTTTTATGAATGTCGCGTCAGCGGCCGTACCTGAATCAGATGATCCAATTATCATTGTTCAGAACAACTGGACCAGTCAACTGGTTTTATCCAATGTTGTTGGTAATGTACTTGAGGGCATGGGGTACACCATTGAGTATACCCCTTCTGACACCCAGCTACAGTTTAATGCGATAGCTGAAGGTGACTTGCATTTCCAAGTTGAAGCATGGGAAGGATCTATGAAAACTCCTTTCGAAAATGCGGTTGCCGAAGGCATGGTAGATGCTGGTACACATGATGCAGTTACTCGTGAAGAGTGGTGGTATCCATCATATATGAATGATATCTGTCTTGGTTTACCTGATTGGAAAGCGCTTGATGCTTGCGCTGAAAAATTTGCAACTGCAGAAACTGCACCAAAAGGTCGTTTTGTTGGTCCGCCTGCGGATTGGGGTAAGCACTATGCTGATCGTATCGAAGCGTTGGAAATGAACTTTACTGCTATTAACGTAGGTCAAGCCGCAACTCTTTGGGCTGAGCTTCAAGCCGCTTATGATCGCAAAGAACCGGTTGTTCTATTTAACTGGACTCCAAACTACATCGAAGCCGTATTTGATGGTCAGTTCGTTGATTTCCCAGAACCTGAGCCCGCATGTTTTGAAGATCCAGCTTGGGGTCCAAATCCAAATGCGGTTGGTGACTGTGGTGCAACCCATGCAGGTTGGTTGAAAAAGGCAGCTTGGAGTGGCCTTGCTGAGCAATTTCCAGCAGCTTGGGGCGTTATGCAAAAAATCAATTTCAACAATGAGCAGATCGCTGCAGCATCTTCACTCGTCGACGTTGACGGTTTGTCTCCAGAAGAAGCGGCAGTTAAGTGGATCGAAGCTAACGCTGATGTTGTCGCCTCATGGCAGCAGTAAGCGAGTGATTCGATAGTTATATGTAGATCAAATAAGTATAACTAGTGACATTTATTTGTTTATTAAATGCACGTTGTAATATTCCCGAGTATAGTTAGTTTCTATACTCGGTTTTTCTTTGACTAGCGGATTAGTTAGTTCTAATTTTTTTGTTATTGTGTTTTCCATGAACCAAATTTTCATGAGCTAAAAGTGAAGAGTGCATTCGTGTTCTCTGATGAAGGTTGCAGTTTTTCTCTTCCTTTGAGATCAAATAAGACCTGAAAAGGTGAATCTGTGCAACTACAATTTCAGTAACCATTCTAAAGACTCCAAATGAACAACGACGTACAAATCTCTTGTCGCAATATGTGGAAAATATTTGGTGCGAACCCAGAAGATTTTCTTGCTAGGCATAATGGGCAACCTTCTGATGAGGCTTTTGAGAACGAAGGTTATATCGGCGCTGTTCGAGATGTGTCTTTTGATGTTCGAGCAGGTGAAATTCTGATCATCATGGGTCTGTCGGGTTCTGGAAAGTCCACTGTGATACGTTGTATTACTCGTCTCAATGACCCTACTGCGGGGGAGATTGATTTCGAAGGGAAGAATATACTCAAAGCTACCCCGAAGGAGTTGATTGAAATAAGACGACACAAGATGGGGATGGTTTTCCAAAACTTTGGTTTACTTCCACACCGATCCGTTTTGGAAAACGTTGCTTTCCCATTGGAAGTGCAAGGGATAGAGAGAGTAAAGCGAACGGAGAGAGCAAAAGAGATGATCGAACTCGTGGGCCTAGGAGGACGGGAGGATTACTATCCTCGAGAACTATCAGGAGGGCAACAGCAGCGAGTCGGGATAGCAAGGTCCCTGGCAGTGGAGCCCGATGTATGGTTCCTAGATGAGCCATTTTCTGCCCTTGATCCATTAATTCGTATGGAAATGCAGGACGAATTTATTCGTTTGCAGAAACTACTTAAAAAAACGATTGTTTTTATTACTCATGATTTCGAGGAGGCCACTCGTTTGGCCGACCGTATTGGTATTATGAAGGATGGTAAACTAGTACAACTCTCAACCCCGGAAGAAATGGTTTTGAATCCAGCGGATGACTACGTCGCAGAATTTGCCAAAAAGGCACCTCGTGGAGGAATTATATCCGCGAGGGCGATTATGGGACCGGTTGTGGATAGGGCCTCTATTACTAACGGAGTGGGCGTCGAAACGAAGATCGGCGATATTGCTGCTCAGGTATTGAATTCCGAAATTCCGATTGCCGTGGTCGATGAAAGTGGAGCGGCAGTGGGTTCCATAGATCGAGCCGCGATGACAAAAGCGTTGTTCGGAGATGAGGAATAATGAGCGTGTCTGCCAATGGACCGGATTCTAATGTAGTGAAAGTCGGTCTCGGAAACTTCTTGGGAAAACATTCCCTGCTGACCCAATTAGTTGGGGTTACCGCCATTGGGTTACTAATTGCAATGCTGTGGGATGGTGCCACACGTTGGCCGTCGGAGTTGATTCTTCCATTGAAGGTATGGTTGACAGACTTTTTCAAATGGTTGGGGAAGGATGCGGCTATTGGTGACTACAAGTTCAAGGAGTTTACCCGATCTATTTCTTGGGTCTTGGCTCAACCATTGAAGTGGACTGAATACGCTTTGTACCGGGGCATAAAAGTACTGGGATTACCGCCGATTCCTTGGGTCGCTTTTGTCATTGGGGTGGGCATATTAGGCCATTGGATAGGTGGGGTTAGATTAGCCATTTTCTGTGTTGTTAGTTTCGCCTATTTGGCGATCTTTGGGCTGTGGAAAGATTCAATGAAAACACTTTCCGTGGTGCTTGTTTCGGTGCCGTTCGCTGCGGGTATCGGCCTATGGCTTGGGATCTGGGTGACTCGATCACGCAAGGCAGCCGCTGTTATTACGCCAATGTTTGATTTGATGCAGGCGACCCCGCACATGGCCTACCTAGTGCCCATCGTCATTCTTTTCGGTTTTGGCCAGGTCCCAGCGATGATGGCGACGGTTATCTTTGCAATGCCTCCAATGGCAAGATGTGTCATTCTGGGTATCCAGACGGTGCCTAGCGAAGTCATTGAGTCAGGAAAGATGTCAGGTTGTACTCAGAGGCAGCTTTTATGGAAAGTGCAGTTGCCTACTGCGAAGCGTACTTTGATGTTAGGTCTGAACCAGGTTGTCATGCAAACCTTGGCAATGGCCGTCATTGCATCCTTGGTTGGGGCGGCTGGTCTCGGTCAAAAGTTATTGTTCTCATTACAACAATTGCGACTTGGTGCTGCGGTAGAGCAGGGCCTCGCGATTGTCTTGATTGCCGTGGTGTTGGATAGATTGACTCAAGCTTATGCCTATCGCCAACCTCAACATCTCGCGACGCACAAAACTTGGTTTCACAAACACGCGCATTTTCTGACCTTTCTAACTGTCCTTGTTACTGTATTTTTCTTGGCTAGCTTCTGGAAAGAATTAGCGATCTTGCCAAAAAAACTAACCTTCACCTTGGGGCGTGACTTAGATCATATCGTTAGGTGGATTTCAAAAGAGTCTTACGACTATATTCGACCAGTGAGGGACTTTATCACAGTATCTATGCTGATTCCGCTTCGGGATTTCTATCTCTGGTTGCCATGGACTGTGGTAATTGGCGTGATTGGTGTGGCAGGCTTTCACCTCGGTGGCTTAGCGGTGGCAGGTCTAACCTGTTTTCTGATTAGTATGATGCTGGTAACCGGCTTCTGGGTTCCCGCGGTACTAACAGTTTACTTGGTATCAGCATCGGTAGTGATTTGTGTACTTATCGGTTTACCCATTGGTGTCTGGGCGTCTCGTTCTGAACGCGTTGCTAAAATTAGTATGTCTATCTGTGACACGCTCCAAACCTTTCCGTCCTTTATCTACCTAATTCCCGTCATCATGCTTTTCAAAGTGGGTGACCTATCTAATATTATCGCTATCTTAGCCTACGCCAGTGTCCCGGCAGTGAGGTATACCTATCTTGGACTAAAAAGGGTTCCTGAAGTTTTAAAGGAAGCTGCATTGGCAAACGGTTGTACGCCCATGCAGAAGTTTTTGAAGGTAGAACTTCCATTTGCTTTGCCAGAGATCATGTTGGGTATCAACCAGACCATCATGATGGCGTTAGCGATGACGGCCATTACCGCATTGATTGGCTCTCAGGATCTTGGACAGGAGATTTATCGAGCGTTGCCCACTGCTGATACAGGACGAGGTATTCTAGCTGGATTAGGTATCGCTTCTATTGGGATCATCGCAGATAGGCTGATTGGCGCTTGGGCGAAAGAGCGCAAGGCAATATTGGGAATAGGATAACAGTGGATTGATGATCTAATAATGATAAGTATTGAGGCAACTTTGTCGCTAACTTCTGGTTTTGCTCAGATTAGAAGCAACTCGGAGATATAACGAAATGTCCATAGATGTAAATAGCATTGTTCGGATTCGCGAACCTGGTCTTGGTCAGCATTGGTCAGGAGAAGAGCGGTATGTCATCAAAGGTGGGGGTGTCATAGCCTTGCCCTTGCTGCCTGGTGATGTTGTTGAGCTTACAGATCCCGAAGGCCTCCAAAAGGCCCATGTGCTGGCATTCAATTCAACCAGTGAAGTAGTAACGGATCAATTGGGGTTAGTGCCAGATATTCGTGGAACGGAAATCGCCAAGATGCTGAATAGCTTGTCACCGGCGGCTCAAAAAATAAAGAGAAAGCTGAATTCTTTTGCCATTCATCTAGATAACGCTGATGTTGCTCAGGTCTTAAGTGGTATCCCTGGTGAAAACACGAAGTGCACATTTACTAGTGGGGTAGAAGCCATCTGTCTGATTTGTGCTCCTGCTGCGCTGATGCTGGTAGATCAACAGAATCCACCCTCTGACCTTATCACTGTGGTTACCAGAGCAAACCCCGGGACGATTATTGCCAATGAACTACCTGATCCATTGGGAGACCAGTCGCTGGATTTACGAGTAGATGCGTCCACTGCTCAAGCTTATGAAGTGAAAGCAGGGGAGTACATACAGATAATTGACGTGGATGGTAGACAATGTTCTGATTTTCAGTGCTTCGATAAAGCGAATCTGGACCAAGGGATAGAACGTTGTCTGGATGCGACCACAACACGCGCTTTAATGGGGTCA
>WLWD01005315.1_pt1 | contig 23499 bp, 11 predicted proteins | sample 6712731 | NCBI WGS metagenome assembly WLWD01 (sample SAMN12718690, study PRJNA576275) | sponge metagenome | isolation source: marine sponge | host: Mycale hentscheli | place: New Zealand: South Island, Marlborough, Capsize Point | collected 2014-11-01 | reverse complement strand
CCTGTATGAAGCCCTGCTGTTCATCACCTTGGTCTCACAATAACCTGAAGCTTATGAATTGAAAGTGTATGTAACAAATGCATTGCTACTATACAATACACTAGCAAGTATTCTGCCAAACTGTGGCACTTGATATATTAACTTATGAAAACTATAATTGCAGTACACATAAGTCCACTTTATTTCATTTGCTGACCTTGTTTTTATAAATACACACAACACCATCACGTTGTTTCTGACAACGATTTACCAACCTTGCACAGACCAGTCAGTATTTGGCAATGGTTTACCAATACGATTTATATAAATCATTCATGAATATACCACTGCCATCGTCGCCTTTCCCCCACTTAATCTTCTGTATTCATCATGAATAAACACACCACTGCAAGTCATCATTACGGATGACACTTTACCAACTGATGACACTTTACCAACCGACGACACTTTACCAACTGACGACACTTTACCAACCGATCACAACTATGAATAATTCATGAATACACACCGTCGTCATTGTTGTTACTGACAGACAAGTGCTTTATTATAATATTGATAAAGACAATGAAGACTTACACAATGAACGCATAGCCTGCCATGCCTGTAGGTTTAGGTAATGATCATTATAATCACTCAGAACAAGAAGGGTTTAGCTTCAATTGTATGACAGCTTCAATTTGTATGATATACTCAAAAAAAAAATGACGGGGTTATAACTTTCATCATTACTGAAAATACCTTTTTTAGGTAGCTGTTCGGCCACATCTTGTATTTTTCGCCGAAACAGCCATCTTTTCAACAGCTCATCCAGTTCACTCTGTCCTAAAAAAATGCAAAAAACAAAACAAAAAAAAAGAAGCCAAAGTGAAACTACTAAATACAAAGCAATGTACTATATATAATATGAACCAATTCCCATAACTAATAACACTTTAAATAAAACGTTGTTGGTATAGTTTTTGTATCGTTGTCAGTAATGTGTTCAAAACCAGTGTTAATGTGTTTGCTCCACATTGGTCATTTTCTCAGTCCCCCTTTATACTTTCTCCTTTTGCTTGATAAGATAATTCATGTCAACCTTGTCTTGGGAGCACGGACCTTTGTTTTTGGGGCAATTCAATTGGCAGAGCATTTATTTCTTCTATCCCTTTGGACCCATGCAGGGGGAGATTTACAACCTTACTAGCCAAACTGAGAGTGTCCCAAACATATGAATTATCTGAGGGCACGATCTATTCCCTCCGTCAGTGTCAGAACCTTCTGGTAATTGTATGGTTGGTATTGCACCGTATCAAACATACAACATATAAATTGGTGATTGTGTAAAAAACAAAAAAAGCTTACAAGTAGACAAACTGAGAATTACTACCGTTAGCTAATTAAACTTGTACAATGGCTCAGTTCGCCGGTGTCTATTTCTCGTACTTCTCATCAAATTAGGCATCGAAGATCAGCCAATGAATTGTTCTCTTCATAACCAGTAGCAGCGCACTGTGGTATCCAGCACGGTCAAGTGCACAGTCCATTTGAGGGTGTGGTCCAATCAAGGAAACAGTCTATTCAAAGGTGAGGTCTAATTAAAGGCACAGTCTATTCTAGGGTGTGGTCTAATCAAGGTCATAGTTTATTCGAAGGTGTCAGGGGCGGATACAGCACTAGCAACAGGGAGGGGCCCAATTATATTTGGGTCTAAACTCACGAAATTTATTAAAATTTTAATGATTGATTGTACATGATTTGGTATTTACGAGTGAAATGCATAAGTTAGCATGCAGTTCAACTGTGAACTGCATTGCCCGAAATGGTACATTAGTCCTTATAATTTTTCAAAAAAACTTAATTGGGAGGGGGTGGGGCCCTGGATCCTCCACTGGGTGTGGTCTAATTGAGGGCATGGACTACTTGTGGGTGTGGTCTAATCAAAGGCATAGCTTGAGGTGTAACCAAAGGCATAGTCTATTTGAGATCTAATAAAGGACACGTTCTATTTAGGGTGTGGCCTAATCAAGAAAATAACGGGTAATTTAAAATGTCAAGAACCAGAAACTATGCATAATTAGGCAACACATCATAATTATATGACACTTTCCCTCCAGAAAATTGGAATAAGACCTGCCTCACCAAATTTAGACAAGTATGTAAAATCTAGTCACACACTCATACTACATGTATCTATATTCATAGCACCCAGGAGTAGTTGCCACTACACTATGGAACATATTAGTAACCACTTATTGCTACTCTCAACCTTTAAGAGACTTTTTAGTGCATTCAATGACTACGCTTAAAAGACAATGACTATACTTCAAGTAATTAAAGAGCAGTTCTTCTGGTGATTTTCTCATGGCTGCCATTACGAACAAGAGAGTGAAGAGATCCAGCTGGTTTATTATTATCCATTGGATACAATTCATTGGTATGTTATACTATAGCTATGAGGAGTGCAGCTCTATAATTTGAAGCTTCCGATCAAGTCCCTCCCTTTGATTTGAACCTTAGCAATCTCAAGTGGCATTAGAGAGTGATTGTGTTTTGTTGCTGTTTTGACTTATAAGTGGGAAAGCTACAATCTGAATCTACTATAAAAGCTCAAATTTGTACACACCTGATATTGTCTGGTGCACTTCTCCCGTATCTAATAGTGAAAAAATTATTTAAAAAAAAAAGAATAAAGAATAAACTTTAATTATATTGAAACCTTCTCACTTAAAGGGGTCTAGAGAAAAGCAAAGGGAAAAAATGTGAAAAAATATTAGTTGTCACCTGGGAACCGAAACCAGGAACCCTGGCTTTAGCCACCAGTGCTCTCCAACCACTGAGCTTACTGCTTCCTGCAGTCTCGTACTCAACAGATTACCAATTTTGTTCGATTCCCCGGCGACAACTAAGATTGTTTTTCACATTTTTCCTTTGCTTTTCTCTAGACCCTTTTAAGTGAGAAAGCTTTAATCTAGTTTTTATGAAGGGTCAGAACTTGATAACTTTAATTATTTCTGCAATTACAGGAGTGGCTCAATGCCAAGACGGCCAGTGCCCTACACTTGGAACTAATCAATCCTTTGCTCTGAATCAATATTCCACCAATGAAGGCCTCTTCTTGAATTTCAATTCCCCATCCCAGTGCACAGGGAAGGTGACTGGATGGCGATTCTGTCTATACAGTTCATTACCTACAAGTCAGTCACTGTCACTATTCAGAGCAACTTTTGTTATATACCGGAGACAGCAGTTGTCCAGCAGTATCTACAGTGTTGTGCCAAGAAGTGATTTTGTAACTACCATTACTAATGCAAATTTACAGCAGCCCTTTTCTCAATTTGGCTGCCTGGAGGCCATGTTGGAACCAGAGAATTGGTTTAATATACAAGAGAATGACGTCGTAGCAACTTGTATTAGAATTCAGAGAAATCTTTATTTAATGGGTAGGGACTCCAGAGATGGCAATGAAGTGCTACAAGATGAAACAGCTGAATCTTGCTCATTATCTGCCATAACATCCGTAGACATTGACAGGACCGATGAAAGGGAGCGAACCATGCACCTGTCAGCCATTGTAGGTATGCTCTATACACACTGGAAATAGCAAATCAACCCATGAGTAAAAATAAGTTATTATAGTGAATGAATAAAAAATTAATTGGTGGATCACTTGACTTGTTGACTAACTTGTTATCGTATATGCATTTAATAATTATAATACAGATTCTACTGATGAAGACACTTGTAGAGCAGGAGACAATCCTCCTTCATCCATGCCTGCGTCTTCCGATAGCCTCAGAGGAATATACGTCAGCAACCAGGCTCCGGTCTCCTGCGGCACCCACATCACCAAGTGGCACTACTGCTACTACCTTCAGTCTTCCAGGCATTCCTCAGAGCAATCCATGACTGTGTCGGTCTGGTCCCTTGGTGCAGACAACAGATATAGAGTGAACCCTACCAGTATCAGGACTATCTCTGTGCCACCAGTCGAGACAGAAGCCAAGATATTCTGTATGCAAGAACACTTAAACACCACAGAGTACGTATCGGTATCCCTTGGCGACATGATTGGAGTATCGCTTCCTGAAAATAATCCAATTTCTGTTCTAAGAACTAATGGAAACTTGACACAATCTATTCTCTGGGCTCCAAATTTTGACAACACATCCTTAAATTTAATGTCGATAAATGGCATTAGCCTACATGTATACGCTACAATTGGTGAGTTAAAAGAAAATTCAGTAGCTAATACAATAATGAATCAAGATTTACACAACAGACAGCTATAAGCAATGACTGTTTTATGTTTATTTCTAGAATATCTGGGAAAAGGGCCTTCACCCACTTCAGACCAGGTACCTACTAGTACAGATTTAATATTAAATGAAGCTTCTACCATTTCAAAATCGGAACCCAGTGCAATTCCAAGTTCAAGTCCAATCAATTTATCTCCTACTGTAGAAGCACCAAATACCAACTCACTGGATTTTATAAGTGCTTATGAAGCAAAGAAACCGAACTTCTTCCTCATATACACAATCACTGCTCCAGTGGGAGGTGGACTACTGACCATGATATTGATTGGTTTATTAGTTTGCTGCATAATAATTTGTAAACGGAAAAAACGCAAGAGGACAACCATGTTAAATCGACAGACTGAAAATGTTTACGATGACATACTAGGAAACAGTGAACAAGAATTTGACCACGTCTACATGTCACCAAACGTCGCATATAATTCCAGTGTTTCCAGAAGCAAGCGTTTTTCAAGTAATTCCAACGCTTTTGGAGAACTAAATAAAGGAAATTGCGATACTGTAATATATGAAGACATTCCATTAGAAGATTATGATTATATTTCACGATATGAGTTATGATTTCATTGCAAACGTCAGACTATGTTACACATTTGTACTTTTTGTTAAATAGATTAAAATTCAACATGTACATTAAGGTTCTAACTATTCAAGTTCAACAAATATGTATCAGGACTGGTGAGCTTTAATACTCCATCATTAAAGTAGGATAATACTTTGAAACAACTAAAAAATAAGATGTCAGTATGACACACTACATTACTAAAATTCATATAGTTTCGTCAGAATTTTTTTTTCATGTTAAAAAAAAAAATTCTGTATCATATTCTACCCATTCTAACTTCATACCTGGACATATTATAAGCTTGGGTCTATGAACTCTCTCCTAAACAGTGTTCTAACATTATCCTTTGTTCTAGGACTTGCCCCAGTGTTATTCATTTTTCATTTCTACTCATGCAGTAGCCTTGATAAAAAAAATGTAATTATCTGATAACTTTTGAACGGTGACATATTTTTTTGCCAGCCTAAATTAACGAGTAATTTATTATTTATCAAAATAATGGTAACAAAAAATCAATCAATAAATAAACTCCTCAAAATATGTGTCTGTATAAAAAAAAATAAATAAATAAAATTAAAAAAAAGCCACCAAAACTCTTTTTAAGAGTAAGTTAACTTGAGTAAGAATTTATAAGGAACTACAACCTTGTTTCACTATGTTGCTTAATAAATGTATAAAATTATCTCGACTAATTATAGTAACTACGTTTACTACAGAATTTGGACCAAACTTTGACCTCTCACCTATGAGGATATTATAACACCTTATAATTCACAGCTGCAATAACAGCAATGCCTATAAGGCTCACAATATTTTATTTAATGGGAACAGAACAACAACAGCAAAAAAAAAAAAAGAGTGATAAAAAGTGTCATATAGATTAAGGATTATAGTTTTAGTAATAGTCAGTAATGGATCCGATTATATTCCAGCTTATAGTGTGTCTACTCATAGCTCCTGCACCTCCTGGTAAGCTGTCCAGGTCAAGTACGTTAAGTTGCCTGCATTAGTTTGAAAATACTTTCATTCTTTGATGATTTGTATCTTAGAGTCTTATGCTTGAAAGACTTGAGACCCTCTAGAAATAATATGCCATGACGAGTTTCATTTCTGTTATTCCACTGGCCTGATAATAATGTAGAATGTAAATGCAAGTTCTTGAATTCGCCATGTCTAGTAGTAGTATTGCGCTGTTCACTTTCATACTGCAGCAAGCTGGAATTAATATTTCTTTAATCATTTCTAGTGAATTCCAACAATTGCCAAGAAGGTGCATGGGTCAAAACTATTGAGTCCTATCGACACCGCCCAAGGTCTACTTATCTAAACAAGGATAACCCAATCTCGTGCAATGGGGTTCTCCACAGCTGGAAATTTTGCTATCAGACTGGCCGACATAGAACAAATACAATAACTGTAGCTATTTGGTCTTATCAAGACAGAGAACCTGGCTATATTGTTCAGGTAGGTAGTGTCTTCACCTTTCAAATAGAAAGTGACATGCCCAATATTACTATATGTTCTAATTTAACAACGGGCCATGTCCTAGTGTCAGAAGGAGACTTCATTGGAGTATCATTTTCTAACCACCCCCCACTGCAAGTAATAAGCATAGAATCCAACCGTACATCACAGCTATTGAGAGCACGGAAAGTCGATGCACCAAGAGATATTAGGGAATCTGAACTAAGGGTGGTTACCAATGTAGCTTTACAAATATTCCCCTGTATCTATACTACCAGCACGACAGACAGCAGCAGTTCTCCTGTTTCACCTTCTCCCACAGCTCCATTAACTTCTCTTAAAGTCAATTCTACTAGTTCTTATTCTGTTCTTGCTCCACCAACGAATCTTGAATTTATGTCAACCAATCCTTATACATCCATTTCCTATTTCACAGCACCAAATAACCTCACAGAATTGCAAGAACTGAGTACTAATAGAAACAGCAGCAACAGCAAGAAGACCACTGCATCGACTACCCTGTTGGTTGTAGTAGTGCCTGTGGTTCTCGTGGCTATAGGGCTAGTTATTTTTATCATCACTATAATATTATTCCTGTTGCATTTTGGAATAAGAAGACTTTGTCCCAAGCCTAAAGTTACAATTTCAGCTACTAATGCAGCCTTTGAAAGCAGCTACTACAATCTATCAGCAACTCGTTGGACAGGAGATATCCAAAGCTCACAAGATCATGAGTACGACCTACCAACATTCCCTATAGCACATGCTAATCCTCAACTATCCTGTCAGAATTCTGAAATTGTTACTGTTGCCAATATAGCCTACACCCAAGTTTCAGCGGGAGCCAAACCTGATGTGACTAATTCCAATTCAAGCATGGTGTATAATGAGCTGTATGGCAACTTCAATCCGGACAAACATAGGCTTAATCAATAAACATAAACAATAAAAAAGGTTTTTATTTTTTTGGATCATTTGTCTAGCACTCCCCTTTTCTGAATAATGACAAAAATATTTTATATGCACACTAATAAAATTTACAAAAAAAAAAATGTAGGGATGAGATTATTACTTTTATATTTTGAATACAATAACATTACTGATGATGACTAGTCAGAATTGAAACGTCCGTTTATGGATAAATACTGAACTACATCTACTACTAATTCAAGTTAAAAATATTGAATTAATTAATTTATATATTGGAGTAGTATTGATGGAATTATATGAATTGTAAACTATGTTAACTCTTACTTATAATCCTTATTGCTGAGTAGTAAACATGCACATCAGTCCACTGTCTCTATTGAATTATTCAATTTATCATAAGCAAAACAAAAAGAGTTTTATAAGAATACAAACTTGCTTATATACTTGACAAAAACAATTGCATTGGAAATAATTAAAAAAAATAATCATTAATCTTCATAAATAAGTCAATAAAACAACATAAATTGTATATATATATCAATATGGAGATAAGAAGCTTAGTTACTTCTCTTAATTGTAAATATTATGACAAATGATGGCCACTGATTGGAAATGTTTCGATGTAGACCCTTTTAGACACCAAGTATATTTTATACTTCACAATTTTTCATCAAGAACAAAAATGGAACAAGGCTCATAAATAGATAGAATATGTTACCACCACAATACTTTTGATAAAATATTCAATATTGTGTCCTAATACATAGGTTAATATGAACACTGCGTTGATAGTACATGGTAAAGTGTGGCCAACTATTTAAGCTACCTTGCTAGTGAATAGCAGCAATAATAACAGTACTTATAAGTTTACTATAACACTTGCTCAAAAGGATGATACACCGTCATATGATACGTCTAATCAAAAATCTATAGAGAACCAAGAAATGGATTTTACTATTCATCAAGTGCAAAAAAGTGTACTCATTAGTCTCACACTGTTAGCATTGCCTGGTGAGTTTTTCAATGTCAGTGTCATTGCCCCTTTCATTAATCTGTATTTATAACCAATAGCTAGCTAAGAATATACTTAGAAAGGCCTCAAATGACCCCACAAGATTTCCTTTACTATTATCAGACCATATTGATTGGTATTATAAGACTGGTAGCTCTTATTTACACCCATGCAGCAGTGAGCTCCAGTAATTGCCCAGAGATAGCCACTGTCCAATCTATAGTGCCATTACAACAGATCTCCAGCAAGACATTTCTAAACACGGGCAGTCCTATCTCTTGCAATGGAATCCTTCATCGTTGGAATTACTGTAATTATGCTGAGAGAACAAATACATACTCCATGACTGTGGCATTGTGGTCTTATAAAGAACGGGAAGGAGTTTATGTTGTTAACTCAAATAGCATACATAGAATTACTCAAAGAAATAAAAATCCTTATAGCACTTCATGCTTTGTTAGTCCAGTAACTAACTATGTCCTAGTATCAGAAGGAGATATTATAGGAGTGTCATTTCCAATCTCATTCCCATTTCCGGTAATACATACTGAGAAATGTCTTAATTCCAACTTAAGTTTTGTGAATGCATCCCGACCATCAAATATAAGTGATTCTGAATTGGTGCTCGTTTCACAAGTGGCTCTACAAATATTTGCCAGTTTTAATTCAACATTACCTACTTCTACTGCCTCAACGACACTTCCAGTTCAAACTACTACTCTTGTAGTGGAAACATCAAGTCTTCCAGTTGAATCAACCAGCTTTCCTGTTAAAACTACCAGCCTTCCAGTTGAATCAACTAATCCACCAGTTGACTCTACAAATACTTCTGGTACAATGAACACCAATAAGCCCACTTCACCATATTATTTGCCAACATCAGCTCCACACAATGAAAACAAGAACATCACCTTCACAAGCGGTAGTACAACCAACTCACAGCAAGTGCATGAGACAGCTGATGACGGCAGTACAAACAGTACAAGTGAAGAGAACACAGCCACATTTACAAATCTATTAGTCATCTTATTGCCTACGATCCTCGTTGCGATGTTAGTGGCCACTCTAACTATTGTTGCCGTACTTCTGCTGTGCATTAAAAGGAAAAATCTTCATCGTAAATCCAAAGTTACCCTGTCGGCCACAAATTCACACTATGATAGCAAGCGCTACACTTTATCGGCCGAATATATGAACGGCGACATCCAGAACTCACAAGATGTCGAGTATGACTATCCTATCATCACAAGCTCATCAGTAGATCCTCGGCACTCTAGCACAAACCTTGAGAAACGAATTGTCACCACTCCCAATGTTGCCTATAATTCAACCCGGATGAAGAACAAAAGCAGCCAAGATGATCTTAGTTCGAGCATGATTGATAATGTACTGTACGGTGGAGGTCGCAATCTGGTCAGTGTAACAGATGATGTGTTGTATGATAACTGTGACTTAGAAAATATGGCCGACGGTGCATTGTACGAGAATCATCATCATCATCATAACAAACACTAGTTTTTGTAATTTGTGTGTGTGGTAAATGAGTTATTTTAGTACTCAGGTTTTTGTATCATTCAATATTATTCACCAAGTATGCTACAAAATAGTCACAATAGCATACATTATATAGATATTATATACATGCCACAAATAACCTCCCAATTCAATAATTATATTTATTGCAGCTTTGATATTTTTACTTCCGCATCACGCGAGCGTTCTGTATTCTCCCATATTGTACGGTTTATATTGTACGGTACACTACGCATGCGCGTAGCGAGTAAAATCAATGAAAATTGAATTGTAACCGGTTGAGAAAAAATATCAAGGCAGCAATAAATCACTTATCACACTCGTCGTACAATATGGGAATGATATTTTACTCTCACGCCACATTTTCACTCGCCTTTGGCTCGTGAAAATATTTTGCGTGCTCGTAAAATATTTTCCCATATTGTACTCTGACTCGTGCTATAAGTATTATATATATACATAAACTTATACATAACGCGGATTTGTATATGAATGAGGAAGTTGTACTAAGTTTTTACCAAATTAAAAAGTCAGCCACTACTCTGCCATACAAACATTCTCCACAACCACTTGTAAAGAAGCCATATTTAGTTCACTATTACTCCAGCAATGAGTATATGAATATATTTAATGGTATTTCCTGTACAACCAAACACTAAACTTTCACAACATTGCAAAGTAACCATTCGTATCTAGACGATCCATCTATACAAAATTAAATCGTTTTACGTTAAGAACAAGTCTTCATTTATTTTCAGCAGTTATTGCTGTTGGCTACCAATCAAGAAGAAGGCAACTTCCTTCATGCTGCAGTTTCATTCACAGAGTGAGTTTTTGTATAGTTAGTAAACTAGAGGATAGTTAGTAAACTAGAGAATAACTTGCAGTCAGGCTACACCCAAAGCCACCCACAACCCTCACATGTAAATGAGTGGGACAATATATTTGATATAAAATATGTCAATGGAAGTTCTAATAGTTGCTTCCATTATATTAGACTTCTAACCCCACTCGATATTGTCTTTTTCTTTCTTCTCAAGCCAGCCAGAAGAGAGAGCCCACACACTCTGTTTCTTTTTATCAGACCCTTTCCCTATCTGTGGTTGGTAAAGGGTCTGAAAATGTTAGACTTGGGAATGATAAGGAGTAATTCTTGCTGCAGTTCTTAATGCATGCAATGATGGATAGTAGTATGTACAATGAAGTCAAGAACAATATAGCAATAAAGTAATAGTCTCCATTAACATCTAATAATCTGGTACAAGACCACATATATGTCTTTGAAATAATCTGATATTGTTGCAGGTTGAGCACACAACATCACAGAAGAAGAAAAACAGACACGATGCAGGTCACCACAAACAATACCTCCACTAATAAAGAAGACACCCTTCCTGGCGACATAGCTATCACACTCTCCTCCACCATATTATCGTTCATATTGGTGCCCTTAACTCTGATCACTGTGGTCTTCTTGGTCTGGCTGTGTATTGAAAGGTTAGAGATTCAGAACTACTGTGCTAGACATCAGGAAAAGGCCACTGGTAACAAAGCTAAAGTTTCTACTGTGAACAATGAAAATAATACTAACATTATTATGCCAACAGTTGAAAAAGGACCACTACAAAGTTATACTGAAAGTATGGTTTACAATACAATGTATCGAGAAACAAAACTGAACTCATGCAGCACTGTAGAAGATAGTCATGTTTATGAACCTGTTCAAATGCCTGCCATAGTGGAATAAACAACTATAATAGTGTTCACCCACATTCACCTACACTATTAGCTAATGTAGAGTTTTCACATCAGACAGATCTACAGTAATATAATGTTTTACTAACTAAAGAATGTCAAGGATAAAAAAGAATACTTGTGTAAACTTGTTATCTCACATTAATTAAGTTGAAAAGTGTAAACAACAACAACAACAATAGTGTTACCCAATTTTTCAGTTCTACTATTCCTCCTAGTGCTCGCTGTTTAATTAAAGGACATACTTTGCTTGGCAATAGCTGACTGTCTTTTAGTACATTTGCTTTTCTTTCCATCATTAATAGGAACAGAAAATTCTAACTTGAAATCTTCAAAAGAGCCAAGGCAGTTAGGATTAGCCCTGTAGAGTCAACAACAAATATATATAATAAAACAACAATCAACAAACAGTGATTCAAGTCACAACTTTACCAATTTGATTGTAAGACATGCTTTTAAAATGATTGTGTGTACACCGTTAAATCCCCGAGTTATTAATTCTTTGAAGGAAAAAAAAAAGCAGATAATCATAAGTTAGATACGTTTATCTCTCAATTAGAGTGTCACACATGGGTTCCAGTCTATTCGAAATAAACATCTTATATATAAATAATAAAACAATAAAGTTGACTGTGTGCAAATGAAGCTAAAAATTAAGTGTTCCTCATACCAATTTGAAATGCTCCAAAGTTCCTCCAAGCTGGTCTGTAGAGAACCATTCATCAGTCCTATCCTACAGTACCAATAGCAACACACGATTCTCGATTTAAAGAAAACACATGATTCTCGATTTAAAGAATAACTTAAAATACACTCCCATGGCATGAATACTACAGCTATTAGCAATATTAGAGACACAAGAATCAAATTACTTGTAAATGTTTCATCAACTGGCTGTAACTTCGGCTAAAGAAGAAAAAAAAAAGAAAAAAGAAAGAAAAAAGAAAAAAGAACAACAACAAATAAACACTCACTGAAAATCGTATCCTATTCGTAAAATGCTGCTTCGCTGTGCTCATATTTAACCATACCACTGATTTCAAAGCTAGGTGGCAGTTTATGACTTAAAGTTATAGAAGTACATCAATTGATACAATACAGTGCTTCCAGCTTAAAGAGTGGAAACTTTGTGAATTTTGTAACAGTTATTTAATCTACTATAATTTTTGAAGTGTATATGATGAATGCTTGAAATTCGGAATACTAGCACATTAATATCATATCAACCTTCCCACAAAATGTTTTGTGGTTATGTGGTTACTTCATTAAAAAAATTTGGTGCCATAATATGCTTTGATTCCACAAAAATTTGGCAAATTAATCAAAAAATGTGTTTAAGCCAGGAATCCAGCAAATATATAGTTATATGTCTAAGAGTCTGGCATAACATAGCCAAGTAGGTTAAAATTATTACATATAAATTTCATAACCTAATCTTAAATTTTGAACTAATTAGTAGCTTTTTTGTTTAATTTTTGCATTTGTACGGTAAAGATCGTCAATTTGTGACGTTTACTGGTCTTTTCAGCGAATCGTGTACGTAAACGTGACGTAAAAGCAGTGCACCTGCGCACTTTGTTGAGCGCTTTAGTTGTTGCTACGCCTGCTTTAGGTGAACGATCCCTTGTTTCCAAGTTCGCAACAGCTGTTACCGTAGTTCTGGGCCATTGTTTGAGGTAAATATTTTAGCTAATCAAATGTATACTGCCGTGCAATCCATAATTTATACGCAAGATTTTATTTTTGCTGGCAAAGTTTAGTTAGGTATGATTATGCTTGCAAGTTTCAATACCTTAAATTCTTCATGGAGTCTCTAGAACTTGCAGACTGAGTTTGCACTTCAATGAAATACTAGTTGTAAGTGAATTGCCAATACTATTATCAATAGCAACAAAGGTTTGTCTTTATTATTGTATTACTACTATAGAAAATGAAATTTCAGAACGACTCCACAAGTGTCATACCCTTTCACAGTTACGGCGAAAATTTCCTGCCTTCTGTTCAGATTAGCTGCAATACTTCATTTACCACATATTATTGATTGCCACAGTTGTATTTTCCCCCACAAATTATTGTTATTTTGATGATCATAGAGTATGAAACTATTGATGAAGCTGACAATAAAGGTTGAAAGAATGGAAAACAAAGTGGGCAAGAGAGAGAGTAATTGATGGGAGGGGAATGGAGAGAGCAAATAAAAGACAGGGGAGATTAGAGCTAGCATCGTGTCTTCTTTGGGGGCCTTTAATATAATCTTACGTTGCTGTGCTGAAGCCTCCTTATTAATCCAGAGTAGGCTTCATCCAGGGTAGGTAGTGCTCCAGACAGAGAGACGGCAGCACCTGAACAATTAACTGGTAAGCATTAGTTATTTCTAAAATACGCGCACTGCGGAGGTATGTGGTAATATTTTAGTGTGTAATGTGACGATTTACCGCACAATTCTGACGTCAAATAAAAAGCACTACTGTCTACGAGAGATGAGCGGTTCTCAGCCTTTCGCTATTAATATTATTATTCTAAGAGTTAATGTATGCTTTAAAACCATTAATAAATTAATGTACAACTTTTGAAAGGCTAAAAACTATTGCATCAAGGTGTTATCAAAGTTTCCACTCTTTAAGCTGGAAGCACTGTACTGGCAAAGCTATTTTTCCATCAACACAAACCCCATCCCTTTCTGAACTTGTGAAATTACAAATTACCTCTTTCTTTCTTTCAAACTGTTTAATGCTTTTGCTTCTTGGCTGTCTGAATTCTACGAGCACAACATATTATAATAACTCAATTTTTTTACCCACATGTAGCTATGAACATTGCATACCTTAATGACTTGTACGTCATCACAAACTACACCCATCCAATCCAATGCATTGAGCTCCTCCTAGTAAAATACAGAGTTTCTTATTAGAGTGCACTATAACATAGTAAGTGTGCTATAGCTAATACACAAATCGAATCAATCAAGATTTGAATGATACAGTTGAGTCCATCTCATTTGAATTCTATAAGAGCAGCATACCAAAGTTCTGTAAACCGTGCATATTACTCTCATGAAATGGTAGCTTCTTTTAAGCTACAAAAGGTTCAGTGAGTGATTACTAGCCATTTTAGTAGCTGCGTGCCTTAGTCAAGAGATACATACTGGTATTTCAGATGGTTAGAATGGCTAAATTTTGCTATTCTTGATAGTTACAGGGAAATAGATAAAAGAAAAAATTCTATATGTAAAATAATGGTCATACAGGTATATTATGCTTATACAACATCTGAGTGAAACTCGCAAGTTTTTCTTTACTAAAAAAAATATATATATATAACTTTTATAGCTGTGATGCCTCAAAACCTGTAAATGGAAATGGGGCAAGAATAAAAAGTATATGTTCCACTTCTTGATAGTACGTAGCATTGGCTCTGATTTCGACTTTGAAAGGTGATGTATAGTGTTAAACCTTTGAGAGAGCACAAATGCAGGACTACAATAATTAGACTAATGATTCAGCCATTCTCGGCTGAAATAATTATAACAATAGCTAATGTTCTCATTCTAACAGCCAATATTATATTAATTAAAACTTAACTTGAGGTTTCAACTTCTTGCTGAAGTCCTCTTCAGGGGTCAACTTGAGTTGTAATGAACAAATATTGGCAGTTAGAAAAAGAATAATTGCTATTATTATAAATGGACAATACATTGTAGCACTTTTAATCGGTGATTCCATTACAGTGAGTAGATGGCTAGGGGAGAGAACAAATGATCATACCTTGCTTGTCGTGTGTGGCCCAATATTAACAGACAATCCACACAGTGTGTGGTACTTTCAGGTATGAGCAGTGCAAAAAAAAAAAAGCTGCTTAATTCTGGAGTTTGAAATTGGAAACATTTCACTTTCTGCGGACTACAAACTTTCTAATGCTGCCAACCCTGATAACATTCAATATTAATTTTCAGAAATGCAAATTAATATAACTGAAATTGAATATCAAATAGTTGACCTAAAATGAAGGTATTATTAATGAACTAATTAACTCACCAAATGTGAAACAACAGACTTATAAGAGACTAAAGCAACATCAGTTTCATTCTTCACAGTATCTGGAGCTGGCAGATAATTTTCTCCATGGTAACAGACACTACAAGTACATATAAAAAACCATTATATACAGAAATAGAAATAATAACATGATAGGTAAACAAAGAAATCAAACATTAATTTAGCAGCTATTCTATAACCACCCAGCAGATGGTGCGGTCAGGAACTCATGAAAACCGAATGTACATGCATGGTTGTTGAAATTGTGACAGGTTCTGTCCAACTCTCATTCTTACTAACAGCATGAGTTGCAGGTTAAAACTTCAGTAGCATTAGGGGCAAGATGGCTACAAATTTACCATTGAGAATGTTTACAAGGTAATGTCTGATAAGTAAAACTGCCCTCATTTAAAAGTTTGTAACAGTTTTACTTGTACAAGCTTAACTTCGATAGACTATGTGTACCTACAATTTTAAGATATGATATTATATAATGACAAACAGGATAAGCTGTGACTTTTACACTGGGAGTTATCAATACCAATAGCAAACACTATGGCAGAGCTATGCTTTGGACCACCACCACCACTAATAAAAGAAAATACAATAAAATTACTTTTTAACTTTTCTAAAATTATAAACACTCATGACCATTGCAATATTGTTGAAACATTAGTCTTTCATAAAATATTTTATGACTAGTGAAAATCAAAATATAAGGAATAAATAAGCTTACTAAATAGACTGATTGAATTAATTTGAGAAGACTAGTAAAGAAATCTATTACATACCAATACGTGAGGTAGCTCCATACTTCCAACAGAGATATCCATTCAACTATTGCACTCTCATGACAAACTACCAAAAACGACCCCTGTGAATGACAATCCCAATTCCATCACTTTCAGCATAAAATTGACACAATTATACAGTATAACCTTGACAGGCTGAGAATTAATCATGTCTGACTTCTTTCCTGTCTTTCTCAAAATTGCTGTGAATAAAGTGATGACTTGTATAGTCTTTCCAAGTCCAGAATCATCGAACAGCAGAGCACCAGTGCCAGAGATATAGCGTTCGATAAGAAATTGTATTCCTCCTTGTTGATAAACACGTAAATACTGATTGACACAACTTGGAATCTAAGAGAAGATAACAATGTCTTACATTAAGAAGCTATCGGGTCAGTTTTCTTTAGCACAGAAGCATTTGTCAGCTATTTCATCTTTTTGAATCCCTCAAACTGGAATATATTTAGAATCATTGCAATGTTACTTCTGAGATTCAAACAGATACATATGTACGAATGTTATAGAATTCAACCATGACCAATTTATCAAATCAAAGGTTACTGGTTTCACCTTCTCCTAAGCCAACCCCATCGCTTAGAACACACGCACACACACACACAGTTATGATATATTTCTTCTTCTATTTTTCCACTCAAAGTTTATACTTCACAAGTTGGTCTGTATTAGGTTATCACCAGAAGTATTGGAAGAAAGTGATAGAAATGGAGAACTATAACTCATGTCTTATTCATATCCACTAGAACTAACCCCCTCATAGGTAGCTGCAGAGCCCAATATATCCTGCATGGGGTCATGACCAGCACTAATCAAGGATTTTCAATTGACAGAGAAGGCACTAAAATGACTCTCTGCATTTTATTGAGCTTTATAGCTATAAATTAAGCAAGCTGAATTAAAAAACCTAAATGTGTCCTCTTGTCAATATGGCGGCCATAAGTTAAGTTTTGCACACATAGAAGTTTAAAAAAACCTATTATTTATAGCAATTTTAGAGTTTCTGATAGTGATGCTAGTAGAGAAGACAATGGACAGGTTTAATTATAACTTGCCTGAATTGGAGGTGAGACGGCTGGAGATGACAACAACAATGGGCGTCTTGGCCGAATTGGTGGATATGAGAAATTAGGTCTACAGAATCTCTCATCAAAGTCTAAGAACAGAAAAAAGTAGAGAAAAGAAAAGGTGACCAAGTTAGTACAGTTGCATTGCATATTAAAAACTAAAAATATACATAATATTTAATAGTTAAATCATGAATTCGAGGAATTTTTGCTGATAATCATCCCAATCCCAAGGGTGAAGCCTGAGGAAAAGGATTGTTATCTAGCGATAATTCCTAGAGTTGATGTGGTTTAATTGGTGAGTGAGCGAGACACTCTCAGGGGTAACACAATTGAAAACCGGGGATATTTGTTTGTTTATATATGTGTGGATGTACGTATGCATTTTGTACTTTGACCCTCATGTTTTTTGTGTTTGCTTCATGGTCTACCCCTTCCCATATCCCCATGCTAAACAGAAACTTTCGGTTTAGTGATTCCGTATCATTCAAGAAAAATAATTGTCTACCCTGTCGTAGTAGGCTGTTTCTGAATGACACAAGATGCACTAAGGTCTTAAAAACTTACTGTTAGATTCAATACTGTGCAGCAATTCTTTAGAACTTCTTGTTTTTGCGAATGGTTACTATGGTATTGAAACCCTTTACCAGGTGTAATAAAGAAAACTCTACCTTTTTTTTTAAGTAGTTGCGAGTGTTTGTTGTTAAAAGTTACTGGTAATTCACATAGTCAGAGACTACAGAAAATATCAGTACTCGGGAAAGTAGTTCTGTTTGTTAGCTAAAGTAAATAATGGTCACAACGGCTATGTACTTATATTTTTAGAAAAGGACTGATAGATTCTTTTGAAGTGTTTCGTTTATGTACAGGCTTGCTCGCCCTTTGTGCTCAAGCACATCACTAGTAATTTTATACCTACTCCAATAAATTTTTCTCCGTGTCAGTTCTTTAGCTATACAGGGATGGAATAACTTAGTTTTATAAGTAAAAAAACTAGACTTTCATTCGTAGCTAAAAAAAATGATAAACCATGATTATTTCTGCATCTCACTCTATTTTGTCAAAAACAAAACAAAAACTTCTGCGTGCAATTTAAACTCTCTTTGTGATACAAAAAATCTTTCCTGCAGGCAATTGGAAGGAAATAACACAGCAGAATAACATTTTTTAATCCATGGCTGTAACCACAGCAACTATGGTATAAACACATACATGTATACATACATTATATAATATGTACACAAACAAACAAACAACCAAGTGGTTCTTTATACTATTTCTGACTATCTAATCAGCCCCCACTAACATGCATAATATATGAACTACATATATAATAAACACAATACACAATAACAACACCATTTACCAGTTTCTGGTTGTCTTATTACAGTTATAATATCCTCACTGGCTAATCTTCTTCCAGACGGAGACACTGAAGAATTAAGTGAGGAATCATCAACACAACTCAAGGAGATGCCTTTACTCTCATGTGTTCCAATCCCAGAGTCAAGATACCTGGAGTGCGTAGCTATAGTTTTAGCCTGAGGCACCGATGGAACAGCTATAGCTGCAGTGGTGACTGGTGGAATTGATACAGTCTTGCCCGTACACAGACTTTCTCCAAATAATAGATCATCCAGAGTGTAATTATCTGGGACACTCGGCCTATTGCTATTCATAGCTGGACATTGTGGTAAGCAGTCTTTCTTATTAGGTTGTGCCTTATGGGGATCACTGCATGTTGAATTCAGGGTCAAGTTGGTATTACTATTGTTTTCACACGAGTCCGGAATCACGTTCAAGTCATTACCACTGCAAATAAACCATTGTGTGTGTGTGAGTAGTATTATATGTAACCATCTACAGGAAAATTGGGCACAACACAAGATAGTTTTACTCCTTTAAAAGGCATAAAAAAAGCCTGCTCATTGAAACTATTAGGCAGTGTATTGCTATGAACTTGGAGAAGTCATCACTTGGATGCCAAGGAACATTTAAGTGCAAAAAAAAAAAATTGTTTTGATGGGTGTTCAGTTGTGTCAGACTTTTTTGTGCATGGTCACATATATTATGCATGTATGTGTACATATATATATATATATATATATATATATATATATATACATATACATATATACATACACACACAGTACACAATAGACAGTTCTATTCCTTACTCTGGTTTTTACGACCAGTTGTCTTAATTAACGAAACCAAAAAACTACAACATACAAATCGCAAGTGGTCGCATCACTGTCAGAATCAGAAGCCAAAATATCCATTCCCGTAAGTTTAGTAACTTTCTTTATACAATAGTTGAGTCACAACCAGAGAGAGGACTCCAGCAATTTGTTAACCCTTTACCAAGTTTAAGTTACAGTTAGGTAAAGGTCGTTCTCTAGAAGAACGCTTCGTTAGTCTTTCGTAAGCGAGCACAAGCGCGAAAAAAGCACAAGATTTAGCGTCTACCGAAACATTCAGAGAGGAACGAATTTATACGTGGCAGTTCGCTATACCACAATATAGCTAGCTCCATATTGGTCAAAAATGGCAGTCAAGCCCAGAGTTATTTTTTGTCTGATAATAATAACCTTAACGTTTGGGAAAATTGAGGGACAAATTTGTATCACCAACTTCCTGGCACAGCCTGGTGCCCACGTGAACGCTGCCACTTTAAACTGTAACTTGCAGGGATCAACTGTTCAGATAATGTGTTCGATACCAGTAGTTGGATTTAGGCTTATATGGCACTACACCAACAATCCAACTCAAGTAGGGACTAGTACAGGTACTGTTTTAAATATTACAGATGTCACTGGAAATGAATGCAACATCACCTCTTGTGCTCTGGTGAATGCTGCAAACTCAATAACAACATCTACGCTGACCATTAAGTCATTTTCTGATAGCAATGCTGGGTACTACTGGTGCGAGAGATCCAGTCAGTCATCAAATAGTCCCTATGTTGTCCTACCCAGTCAAATCGTAAACATTCAAGAGGCACCAGAGGGAGTGGCCACGTGCCTGAATGGCGTGTATGCTTTCACAGTGCAGACTCCTGGCAATACCACTTCAAACTGTGCATTTGGGGATTCCTCTCTAAGGACCAACACGATTACTATTGGCATTCGATATACATCTTCTACACCAACTGCTTCAACAACAGTGGCTACAACACTGGCACCTACTACTCAAGTGACAACTGTGAAGGAGACAACAGAGACTATGGCTGTTGAAGTAGTAACTACTGATGGCACTGTTGACAGGATGCAATCCAGCTTGACTCTGCTCTTGTGTGTCGTTTTTGGTATGAGTCACGTCATGTAATAAAACTGTACAGTTTTAATGTATTTCATCTTGTTATTGCAATAAAATTAAAATATTTCTCTTAGTCTTCATCAACACTTGCTTTGTACATCACCAAATCAAGGCAAAAAAGGGGGCTGTATCTCTTGAAGTCATATGACTGCTTCCAAATACAAAATACATCATCATTAGCTATGATGCAAGCATAATTATATTGAAACAGTGATCACTCACTGCAAATGGGTGCCCTATTCTAAACCAGTTCTTCATGCTTATCACTATGCATGATGGCAATCAAGTCAATGCTATTCCCTGAGCACTTTCAGGGGAAACCTTTCGACGCCGACTCTTTTCAACAACACTCAGGGCGTTTTTTTAGAATTCAAATTTGATTATTGAATTTCTACCGCAAAGCAACCTCAAAAGCCGTAAACAAATTAGCCAGGCATCCAAAGTAGGTATCTATAGTCTTATGACAAGCTAGGGGTATCCCAGTAATTGGGCATCCCCCTGCGTTAGTCTGGCGTCGCCGTCACTTTACCACCGCACAAAATTGATAGTAGGAAAAGGGTCGACGACGCTAGACTAAACCCGGGTATTCTTTTTTTCCGGAATTTTCAGTATAATTGGCGAGCGAGCGTAGCGAGCGAGACACTTACAGGGGTAACACAATCGAAAATCGGGGATGTTTATTTGGCGAGCGAGCGTAGCGAGCGAGACACTTACAGGGGTAACACAATCGAAAATCGGGGATGTTTATAAATTTATTTGTATATATGTTTGGACGTACGTATGTCATTTTGTACTTTGAGAAACCTCGCGTGGTTTGTGTTAGTATGTGGTCGACCCTCCCACATTGCACGAACCAAATCCTCTGTTTATCGATCATTACCCGTCTCACACCCTAGAAATTGGAATTGTTTACCGTTTTGAATTCTTTTGCGGGTGCAGTTAAAACTTGAACTTAAGGGACTTCCATTTCTATTCGAGTTAGTGGCGGTGGTAAGTCAATGCGCTCTTTGTCATGGTTATAAGCCATGCGCAACAGTATTTACTTGAAAATACATTGTCCACTAGACTACTGAGAAGGTAAGTCTGTGTAGGTGCATGTCCAGTTGTGTCAAAGCATTGTGTGTTACAACCACTAAAGAATATCACAAAGAAAACTTTTAAATAACGTGTATTGTTTTGTTGTTGTTGTTTTCTTTCTAAGCAGTTGCAGAGAGTTGTTACTATGGCACTGAAATACCTTTACCCTGTATGCTAAATTTAAAAACTGGACCTTATTTTCAGTAACTTCAGTGTTAGAAGTCAAAATCATTCATATAAAAATAGTATAGTCTTTAGGCTCGCTCGCCATTTGTGCTCAAGCACATCACTAGTTATTTATTTATTTATTTATTTGTATATATGTTTGGACGTACGTATGTCATTTTGTACTTTGACCCTCGCGTTTTTGTGTTAGTTATGTGGTCGACCCCGTCCCAAATTGCACTAAACAGAATCCTCTGGTTTATCGATCAGTACCCGTATCACCCTAGAAATTGAATTGTTTACCGTTTTGAATTCTTTTACGGGTGCAGTTAAAACTTTAAGGGACTTCCATTTCTATTCGAGTTAGTGGCGGTGGTAAGTCAATCCGCTCTTTGTCATCGTTATAAGCCGTGCGCAACAGTATTTACTTGAAAATACATTGTCCACTAACTGCAAGGTAAGTCTGTGTAGGTGCATGTCCTGTTGTGTCAAAGCATTGTGTGTTACAACCACTACTTAGCTAAACAATGTCACAAAGAAAACTTTTAAATAACGTGTACTGTTTTGTTGTTGTTTTTTACCTTCAATTCAAGCAGTTGCAGAGAGTTGTTACTATGGCACTGAAATCCCTTTACCGTGTATGCTAAATTTAAAAACTGGACCTTATTTTCAGTAGCTTCAGTGTTAGAAGTCAAAATCATTCATATAAATATAGTATAGTCTTTAGGCTCGCTCGCCATTTGTGCTCAAGCACACCACTAGTAATGTAAGTATGAATTAAAAATATTTTATGCTACTGGGATTCGTAAAAGTTATATATCAAGTGCCACTGTATGGAGGCAGTGGAGTAAGAAGATGAATAATATTGGGGGGGGGGGGCAATTTATAGAGAAACATGTTAGCTAAGGGTGAAAATTCCATTATCTTGTGTTGGTTTGGTGAATTTAAGCAGCAACTTTAAATTGTCTGTTTAAACTGTGCATGTATATAGCTACAATGATTAGGACAAGCTAGTGAAGTCAAAAGTGTTGTGGCAGACTCGGAGATGACAAGCTGATGAACACACAACTCACTCAGCCACTTGTCATTCCAGCATAGCCATAACATACAACACAACATTCCGAACTATCCATTAGTAGATTCACACACACAATATATAAGACTCATTCATGTAAGTAGTCTACAGTCTTGCCAGTATCAAAGTGAAAGATCAGAACTGCCACAGTGTATATATTTACAGATTGGAATCATTGCTTTGTGAATAACTATTTGAAAACAAAGTATTTAAGTATTTAGAGAAAACTACTGCACCAAGTGTTTTTAGCCATAGTTAAATTAAACCAAACTTAATTTTGTAGCAGCTGCTAAATAAGTGATGTATTATAGTTTTAATACATATATAAATCAGATATAATATTTCTATCTAAGATCAAAGCTGTACAGCATCTAATGTAGTATATAAGCATGGGCAAATA
>WLWD01004829.1_pt1 | contig 23499 bp, 10 predicted proteins | sample 6712731 | NCBI WGS metagenome assembly WLWD01 (sample SAMN12718690, study PRJNA576275) | sponge metagenome | isolation source: marine sponge | host: Mycale hentscheli | place: New Zealand: South Island, Marlborough, Capsize Point | collected 2014-11-01 | reverse complement strand
CCCCCACCAAGACCATGTGCTCGCCTTCATGGCACTGTCTGATTAGTCGACATGAACTCCTCCCCTCACATTTACCATGCTTCTATGTTTCACTCACACACACTTCTAGTTGGGTTCAGTATTTTTCCATTTCTGTGTACACTGTCAACCTCAGTCTGTTGTGTAATCATTATCCCCTTTCCTTATTTCTTTTTGTGAAAGACATCTTGTCTTCAGCAATTTCTTTTTTGTCCTTGTAGTCCCCTTGATGTGTGTTTCTCAATTATAATCTTTGTGTCATAGTGAAGAACTTTATTATTTGGTAGTCAATTTCCGAGGGTGTGACTAACAGTGAGAGTTACGCCTGACTGATACCAGGAAATATCACTCGCCCACATAGCGCAGGTGGTAAGATCTATTAGCACTGAATATGACATTCTATGAGATCTATTAGCACTGAATATGACATTCTATGAGATCTGTTAGCACTGAATATGACATTCTATAGATCTATTAGCACTGAATATGACATTCTATGAGATCTATTAGCACTGAATATGACATTCTATGAGATCTATTAGCACTGAATATGACATTCTATGAGATCTATTAGCACTGAATATGACATTCTATGAGATCTGTTAGCACTGAATATGACATTCTATAGATCTATTAGCACTGAATATGACATTCTATGAGATCTATTAGCACTGAATATGACATTCTATGAGATCTATTAGCACTGAATATGACATTCTATGAGATCTATTAGCACTGAATATGACATTCTATGAGATCTGTTAGCACTGAATATGACATTCTATAGATCTATTAGCACTGAATGTTACATTTAGTTTTACATTTCATTCACTTCCTGTTAATTTGTCTGTTATCATGTGCACATTCAGATCAAGCTTCAGTACAGATTCAAGTCACCTAACATACGGGCAGATCAACTTCAAATCAATTAGTCAATTTCATCATACACACATAATAGAGATCAACAAGTTAATCATAGTGCAGTTAAGTTACTTGCCAGCTTGGGCTAACCCTTGTCTGGGAAATCATTTAGGGATATATACACACACACACACACACTGGGTGGAGCTTTGTCCACCCACACACATCCATGTAAGCACACAATCATTTGACTCTGCTATGCTTGCATGCACATGTAAACACTACATTATAGAAATACAACCACAAGAAGATATATACCCGATGTCAACTACTACTGTACTCTCACCATTAGCAGTAGGCGTGGCTGGGCAGGTGTAGTAGCCTGCAGGCAGTGGGCACTGATAAACAGAAGGAGCTGGATATTCCGTGAACATTGGGTAGGGATACTCCTCCCCTTCCTATGCACACACACAAACAAACACACATCCTAATGGGAGTGAAAATGATAAAAATGAACTTAACCTTACCTTACTCAAGAAATGAGGAGGTAAGCTCCTTTCATTAGGACCTCCTATGAAATAACAGGAGACTAAAATCCTATTCCTTTCCAGTGAGCAGCTGTCCAGGATGTGGCTGGACCTGAGGAGAACATGACACAGCACATGTGTGATGCATCCCACATGTTAGAGGAGCCACACCCACCCACTTACTCCTTGCTGCCTTCTTTGTCAGTATTCTTCTTCATCAATTCCCTGGAATGATTAAATAGTCAAAGCCAACAGTCGGTAAAGTATGGTTGTGATTTCACACACATTCTAACAGCACATTTACAGGCTAGTCATTTTGGTAGATTGTTAGTATGTTAAACGTGATGTGGAACAGTATCAAATCAAAAAGCTTTGTAGCAATTATTTTAGGGTCAAACCTTAAAATGACTAACCAATAAAAGTGTGTTATTTATGTGGGTAGTATTTGTACATAAGCTCATCAACATTCCTGAGATATAATTTGCTGGCCTTATCTTGTTTTATTCAATTTAGAGAGACATACACTGTAATTAAAATGATACATATAACATTATTTTTATGGAAAAGTTTTAGATGGCTAGGCAACTTACAAGTCAGTAGAGTTATGTTTCACAACATTAATTTATTTATCACATTATACTATCAGGAAACAGACACCTCCTACTACCTCATGGCTAGTTCTATTTGATATTGAGGAACAATCTGAACTCCTCCCCCTCCCAAAGTCAAGTTCAACCCCCCCCCCCACCCCCCAAGAATTTTAAAAGTAATTGTTAAAATAATGATTAAAAAAAAAAAAGGAATTAAGTAGTTAAGAGCGAAAGTCATTCCAAAACACCGACAACAAGATAAGTGCATTTCATCCCTTGCCACCTTCTAACAAATATAGCAGTGACTGAGTGACGATACATATAATAAAAATATACCAATTGGCATGATTATTCCACTCTGCTTACTAGGCAAATGAAGGCAGGAAAGTTATTCTCCTTATGCTATATACTATCTACTGGGTGGATGGGATCAGATCACGTGTCATGTGACACACAACAACAAGGTGTGATGCCCTAGTGTGTTAATGAGCAGCAGGAAGTTTGTCAAATGAAACAACTCAACAGTACCTTTCTCTCATCTCTAAAGTTCCATTCTTCTGTTGCAAGAAAAGGGAATTGATGAAATGATATTTTGATTCCAGGAACAGAACAGAATCAAGACAGGTCACAAGGATAGACAGAATTCTAAATTAAAACACATACAAAAATGTATATTGACTCTTTGGACCTTCATCAATTTCAGCAATAAAAGTTAAATAAGGATATCGTGAATCTGCTATGTTTAAGAATCTGAGGCCTAGCTACTCAAGGCCTAATGCTGCCAATCTGAATGTACATACATGCTTTAAAAAGTATAGTAACTGCTAAAACCACAAGAAAACAAAAACAAAACAAATGTGACGATAAAGCCTAGAGAGTCGCAACAAGTGTCTGCTAAGATTTGTAAATGCTGTGAAGCATATGATTCTACTTGAATAGACTCACAAACTGAGCTACTCTCTACCTCCCTACCAATAGTATGCTGATATGTATATTAGTAATTATGTGAGCATAAGATTGGCGAGAGAACAAACCAAGTGAGACACTATCATAGGTGCACAAATTTAGAGCCAACTGCCGCCGGTATACAATGGATGCCCGTGTGGTGTGGTATGTATATTACTTATGCACGTGATGGATAAATGGAATTGACGACCACTAAACATTTTAGGCCTTGTAAAGCTAAACTATTTTGCTAAAGCACTTCTCTAGCTATCCCTACACCTTGAATATAAATAGAGGCACATGTGATTCCTATCACAAACAACATAGCCCAGGTTGTAAATAGTGAGAAGTAATTCACATATTCCTGTACTAAAGTGCGTCCAGCTTAAGAGTAGAAAGTACGGATCTTAAATTTTAGCCCTGCCCTATTTGCAATGGCTCCTGTTCAAGATATTCCCACTTCTAAACGAGTGATGGATTGCATCCAGTAGTAGATAGGTAGTGCAAGTGAGCAGAAGCTTCTCTGACACTACACCACCTGTAGAGGTAGTGCAAGTGAGCAGAAGCTTCTCTGACACTATGCCACCTGTAGAGGTAGTGCAAGTGAGCAGAAGCTTCTCTGACACTATGCCACCTGTAGAGGTAGTCATAAATATAAATCACTCTAGTCACCCAAGCCTCCGACCAACTACTTGCTGAAACTTCCATCTCCACATGATTCACTCGCATGTTTAGCTGCCACTTCAACTCTGAATGCGCATGCTCTTACATTATGACGTCATGCATATGTAGTAAATGGAAAAGGGCCTTCACAAACGGCATTATTTAAAAGCTAATTTTGCATAAGTGAACTTGTAGACAAATAAATAAATATTACAGAAAACACAGTTTTCCACTGTTGAAGCTGGACGTACAGGATGCTGGTCTGACCACTGTTGTCCGCAATACATACACACACACATTAATAGCAAGCAACATATGTACCTCAAACCAAACCAATGCTCCTCCAAATAGTTGAAGAGTTGATTTCTCTTCTCCAATGAATCCAGGAGAACTAGATCAGTCATAATACCCTGTAGTATATAAACTACTTAGTACCCTATAAAACTAGAGATCATACATCACAGTACTAGGTCTGTCCTGGTATTCATGTCCACATCATCTAATACAACACGCCTTACCGAGACACTTGAACACTTCGATAAGTGTAAACTGGGTGTGGTTTTCATAATGGCTTCTTGCAAAGCAGGAAATGATGATAGCACATTCAGAAGGTTGACGACTGCCTGGAAAACACATGCACACACACACACACCTTTAAGCTACATATGAGTGTAAACCTGACGAGCGTAGCAGTGATTAGTAGTGTTGTATAGACCTTCTGTCCTTGCTACACTATTCCAGAGGTATATTGACCACTGTGCACTTGAGCACATGATCTACTATTCATACATAGTCATCCGTTGCAAACACTTGAAACATATATACTCTAAACCATCAATAAAATTCACCCAATGCAATACTAAAGTGAGTCATTAGCAATAACCTTCGTAGGTACAACTATTAGAATAATAATTGGAAAGTGAAATAACTATCCTTTACCTTATGAGCTGCTCTATCTAGGGGATCAAGTGGGTGTGACCGGGGTGCAGTCATCTTGTAGTCATCAGCATCTGGCTGTCCCTCTAACACACACCATAACTTCTCCACCAGCATACCAATGAATCCTAACACACACACACACAAACACACATGTATCATAAGTAGAGACATAGGTCAGAGTTCACTCCCTCACCACAGTTGATGAGTTCTGTAATACCGGCCACTGTAGAGGCTAACTGAGTCACCATACACCCATAGCCAAACTTCTCATACTTACTCACCTATAGTGATGTGTGTATGTGTGTGTGTGTGTGCGTGCGCGCGCGCATGCACCAGTATTTGACAGTTCTGGGATAAACATGACTACAGCAACTCCTGCAATCATACCAACCCTGCAATCATACCAACCCCGCAATCATACCAACCCTGCAATCATACCAACCCCGCAATCATACCAACCCCGCAATCATACCAACCCCGCAATCATACCAACCCTGCAATCATACCAACCCCGCAATCATACCAACCCTGCAATCATACCAACCCTGCAATCATACCAACCCTGCAATCATACCAACCCCGCAATCATACCAACCCTGCAATCATACCAACCCCGCAATCATACCAACCCCGCAATCATACCAACCCCGCAATCATACCAACCCTGCAATCATACCAACCCTGCAATCATATCAACCCTGTAATCATACCAACCAGCTTCAGATAATATCAGTAAAGATATGTGCACAAGCTCTTCAAGCCTTTTTATGAAGTATCTTTACATACATATTTACATAGTAAGTATATTGACAACCCATACTGTGGAAACTTTATAATGAACTCTATTAGCTTGTCTTGTCATCACTGTGCCATTGAGCATACCACCACACCATACTCTCTAGTAGCTTGTCTTGTCATCACTGTGCCATTGAGCATACCACCACACCATACTCTCTAGTAGCTTGTCTTGTCATCACTGTGCCATTGAGCATACCACCACCCTATCTCTAGTAGCTGTTTTGTCATCACTGTGCATTGAGCATACCACCACACCATAATCTCTAGTAACTGTCTGTCATCACTGTGCAACTTGAGTTACACCACACCATACTTCTAGTAGCTTGGTTTGTATCACTGTGCCATTGAGATACCCCACACCATACTCTCTCTCTAACTTGTCTGTCATCACTGTGCCATTGACATACACCAAACCATACTCGCTAGTAGCTTGTTTGTCACAACTGTTGCCATGAGCATTCACCACCACACCATACTCTCTGTAGCTTGTCTTGTCATCCTGTCCATGAGGCATACACCACACCATACTCCTAGAACTTGTCTGTCATCATGTGCCATTTAGCATACCACACACCATTACTCTCTAGTAGCTTGTCTTGTCATCACTGTGCCATTGAGCATTACAACCACACCATACTCTCTAGTAAACTTGTTTTGTTCAATCACTGTGCCATTGAGCATACCACCACCACCATACTCTCTAGTTAACTTGTCGTGTCATCATGATGCATTGAGCAATACCACCACACCATTACTCTCTAGTCGTTAACTTGTCTTGTCAACACTTGTGCCATTGAGCATACCCACCAAACCATACGGCTCTAGTAGCTTGTCTTTGTCATCACTGTGCATTGAGATACAACCACACCATACTCTCTAGTAGCTTGCTTGTCATCACGTGCCATTGAGCATACCACCACACCATACTATTAGTTTAGTACTTGTCTTGTCATCCACTGTGCCATTGAGCATACCACCACACCATACTCTCTTAGTAAATTGTCTGTCATCACTGTTGCCCATTTGAGCATACCACCACACCATACTCTCTAGTAGCTTGTCTTGTCATCACTGTGCCATTGAGCATACCACCACACCATACTCTCTAGTAACTTGTCTTGTCATCACTGTGCCATTGAGCATACCACCACACCATACTCTCTAGTAACTTGTCTTGTCATCACTGTGCCATTGAGCATACCACCACACCATACTCTCTAGTAGCTTGTCTTGTCATCACTGTGCCATTGAGCATACCACCACACCATACGCTCTAGTAGCTTGTCTTGTCATCACTGTGCCATTGAGCATACCACCACACCATACTCTCTAGTAACTTGTCTTGTCATCACTGTGCCATTGAGCATACCACCACACCATACTCTCTAGTAGCTTGTCTTGTATCGCTGTGCCACTTGAGATTACCACCACACCATACTCTCTAGTAACTTGTCTGTCACACGGTGCATTGAGAACACCCCCACCACACCATACTCTCTTAGAGCTTGTCTTGTATCACTGTGCCATGAGATACCACCAAACCATACTCTTAGAGGCTTGTCTTGTCATCATGTGCCATTGAGCTACCACCACACAATATCTCTCGTAAATTGTCTTGTCATCACTGTGACTTGGATACCACACACATACTCTCTGTAGATTGTTTTGTACACTGTGCCATTGGGCATTAACACCACACCATACTCTCTAGTAACTTGTCTTTCCTCACTGTGCCATGAGCATACACCACACCATACTATCTGGTAGCTTGTCTTGCATCACTGTGACATGGAGCATACCAACCACACCTACTCTCCTAGTAACTTGTCTTGTCATCACTGTGCCATTGAGCATACCACCACACCATACTCTCTAGTAACTTGTCTTGTCATCACTGTGCCATTGAGCATACCACCACACCATACTCTCTAGTAACTTGTCTTGTCATCACTGTGCCATTGAGCATACCACCACACCATACTCTCTAGTAGCTTGTCTTGTCATCACTGTGCCATTGAGCATACCACCACACCATACGCTCTAGTAGCTTGTCTTGTCATCACTGTGCCATTGAGCATACCACCACACCATACTCTCTAGTAACTTGTCTTGTCATCACTGTGCCATTGAGCATACCACCACACCATACTCTCTAGTAGCTTGTCTTGTCATCACTGTGCCATTTACCACCACACCATACTCTCTATTAGCTTGTCTTGTCATCACTGTGCCATTGAGCATACCACCACACCATACTCTCTAGTAGCTGGGCTCAATGCTGGAGTGACCTGGACCCTTTACCTGCAACTTCAACTTGTACCTCCGATACATGTGCTCCATACATTCAGACATCAAACCAGACTGCTGCAGTAACAAGATACCCTACACAAACAAACACACACACACACATACACTGTATATATATTCTCACACATGCACATGTACACACATCAGCTCACACATGTACATGCACTTGTACACATGCTCACACATGTGTCAACACATAAACACTTTGCAATGACTTCATATTGGTAACAAATGAGTTTCCATTCCTGTGTACCCACGCCCTGCCTGACAGCTTAGTGTAAGTGAATACTCACTTTGGGAGTTGCGGCAAAGTTGAGTAAGTTATCAATAAGTGAGTCCTCCAGCGAGTGGTAGGATGCTTCAGCGTGGAGCAGCAACTGCTGAGAGATACTCCCACCTTTATGAGACTGGCCACGCCCAAACTAACATGTACACAACATGAACATCACATGCACACAAATCTACTCATGTAACATGAGAATACTGCACACTAACTGATGTCTCTCCTCACTCATGTAACATGAGAATACTGCACACTAACTGATGTCTCTCCTCTCATGTAACATGAATACTGCACACTAACTGATGTCTCTCCTCACTCATGTAACATGAATACTGCACACTAACTGATGTCTCTCCTCACTCATGTAACATGAGAATACTGCACACTAACTGATGTCTCCCCTCACAATATTTGGTCCTACATGTGTCAGTACATGTGTCAGTACATGTGTCAGTACAGGTATAATAGCTATGTATAGTGTTAAGCTAAATAATTACAAGCTAACTCCATTAAAGCCGTTCTATTGTCTCTCACACACTCACATTTCTCCATGCCTTAGCCACATGTGTGTGCAGATTACTGTGTTCCAACACTGACAGACCATCTGCACTCTTGTAGAGCTGTCTGCACACAAACAGCCATGCAGTGGCCACAGCTGGGGACACAAACTGCACCTACAAACATACAAACACAAGAAACCATCTCATGATAACTATAGCCAATGATTTCACTTTCATATTTAGAGAACATGTGGAAATAATAATTCACCTACACTAATTGAACACTAAACTTTTCATTATCCTAAACTGAACACTACAACACTTTCCCTATGAACTGAACGCTACAATACTTTCCCCATGAACTGACTGCTATGGTGAACTACTTGAACCCAGAAATTAAATAGAACAACAGCTAAAATAGTAAGAACAATAGTGCTAGTTCCAAAATACTCAAACACCACAAAAAAAATTCAGACTTTTCAAAGTACTACTAGTCAGATCACATGAGCCCTGTTTCCAAACTTGGTTCCCATTCTTAACCTGGTTCCCATTCTTAACCTTGGTTCCATTCTTAACCAGGTTCCTATTCTTAACCTTGGTTCCAATTCTTAACTTTGGTTCCCATTCCTAACCTGGTTTCCCTTCTTAACCTGGTTCCCATTCTTAACCTTGGTTCCCATTCTTAACCTGGTTCCCATCCTTAACCTTGGTTCCCATTCTTAACCAGGTTCCTATTTTTAACCTGGTTTCCATTCGGTTCCCATTCTCAAACCTGGTTCCCATTCTTAACCTGGTTCCCATTTTAACCTTGGTTCCCATTCTTAACCTGGTTCCCATTTTAACCTAGTTTCCATTCTCAACCTTGGTTCCCATTCTCAACCTTGGTTCCCATTCTCAACCTTGGTTCCCATTCTTAACCTAAATCCCATTCTGAACCTTGGTTCTCATTCTTAACCTGGCTTCCACACCTACAGTACATGAGGAAATACGAAATGTCAATGACTTCTACTAGGTTCTCATTCTTAACCTTGGTTCCCATTCTTAACCTGGTTCCCATCCTTAACCTTGGTTCCCATTCTTAACCAGGTTCCCATTTTTAACCTGGTTTCCATTCTTAACCTGGTTTCCATTCGGTTCCCATTCTCAAACCTGGTTCCCATTTTAACCTTGGTTCCCATTCTTAACCTGGTTCCCATTTTAACCTAGTTTCCATTCTCAACCTTGGTTCCCATTCTCAACCTTGGTTCCCATTCTTAACCTAAATCCCATTCTGAACCTTGGTTCTCATTCTTAACCTGGCTTCCACACCTACAGTACATGAGGAAATACGAAATGTCAATGACTTCTACTAGGTTCTCATTCTTAACCTTGGTTCCCATTCTTAACCTGGTTCCCATCCTTAACCTTGGTTCCCATTCTTAACCAGGTTCCCATTTTTAACCTGGTTTCCATTCTTAACCTGGTTTCCATTCGGTTCCCATTCTCAAACCTGGTTCCCATTTTAACCTTGGTTCCCATTCTTAACCTGGTTCCCATTTTAACCTAGTTTCCATTCTCAATCTTGGTTCCCATTCTCAACCTTGGTTCCCATTCTTAACCTAAATCCCATTCTGAACCTTGGTTCTCATTCTTAACCTGGCTTCCACACCTACAGTACATGAGGAAATACGAAATGTCAATGACTTCTACTAGGTTCTCATTCTTAACCTTGGTTTCAATTCCTAATCTCCTGCAAGGATTGTCAGGCACAAGTAATCAGATATAATGTCCAAATATTACCATAAACCCACTGCTGACCATAAACCCTCTGCTGACCATAAACCCACTGCTGATCATAAACCCACTGCTGACCATAAACCCACTGCTGATCATAAACCCACTGCTGACCATAAACCCACTGCTGACCATAAACCCACTGCTGACCATAAACCCACTGCTGACCATAAACCCACTGTCTGGGACTCCATCTGACTCCCAGACAGAAAGTCATTAAGAAGGTGGCCACGCCTACTTCACACCTGAACTGAATCTGTTATTGTCACATTGTCACATTTGTTTATCTGTTGTAACCGCCCTTGTCAGTTTATTTCTGATCGTAGCTGTATTGTTTATCTGTTAAGTTTTATTTCCTGCCACCCTTTACCTGAATCTCCTCTTACGCGTGCGTAATGAGATTCATGGTAATTGCACACCCATCACAAACTGAACTCAGTCATGCCCTATATATATGTGCTTGTGTTTTGTATACTTGTTAACGCTCAAAAAAGCTCTATAACCAAAGTCTGATCTTGTTCGCTCTCCGCACATAACGGCATCAATTGCTGCGCAGGAGCTGTTATATCTACCCCATCATTTTTGGTCCTTCGAGCCCAGCGACGTCATCTCCGCTGAAGCTGCTGACTGGAAGTTGCCACACCACACCTCTACTGGGAGTTGCCGTTTCCACGTCTCCAACACTGCGGAAGTGCCGGAAGCCGAACTTCTGCCACTCCTCCCAATCTGCCATATCTGCCACTCCTCCGAATCTGCCGCGTCTGCCGTTTGTCTACTTCTCGTCTACTTCTCACCTGAGACTTAACAAATTCTGCATCAAGCGAGTCTTCTAATTACGCCCGGACTTTAGCTGCTACTCCACCCTAAGGTTGCTGACAAGCTTCGATTAACACGTGCGAACTGCATCTCCATATTTGGTCATACACCAATTTACACTCGGATATTTAGTTTTTTCCAGCATCATGACTGACACAGAGAACGTAGTTGCCTCTTTGGAGTCCTTGCGCCACAAGCGTGCGTACCGACGTGGCCAGGTCACTAAGGTAAAAACCAAAACCAACCGCCTTCTGGAACAAGACCCTGAAGACATTGATCTGAGAATTGTGGAGAACCTCCTACTTGATCTGACAACCCACCTGAACATGCATAACGCCATCCAGACTGAGATGGTGGAACTATACAATGCCCATCCTGCTCATGCTGTGGACGAGGAGGAAGAATGCGACAGAATCGCTGACGCCCACCAAGCTGTAAATAACCTGCTCCTTGACGTCCAACAAGCTGTTCCGCTCTGGGGAGAAGCTGCAATCCTCCTCAAGCAGATTGAGAGAAAGCTTGACACACCTCATGCCGACTCTCCAATGTTCCGCTCCTTAGTGGAAACCTTACACACAAGATTTACGTCTCTGTCTGGAGCTGCACAGAGATATTACCGTTCCCTACCACCTCTCAAGGAGAAGTGCGAATTGATTGAGCGGAGGCTGGACAACCTGATCCTGTTAGTTGAAGTTGGCTATAAGGACACTCCCACACCTGCTGCGCCCATGCCTACTGCTCCTTCCTTCCCCTCCCACCATCACTCTGCCCTACATCTTGAACTCCCTCAATTTGATGGCGACCCATTCAAATGGGCTAATTTCGCCACCATGTTCAAGGCAACCATTGCTTCGAGAGCCAAGGGTCACACAAATCTGGAGATCCGAGGTCATCTCATCAAGGCCGTCAAACATCCCACAGGCCAGAAACTGCTACAGAATCTGCCATCTGAAGACATGGACATGGACTCCATGTTAGCTCTCCTGGAGAGCAAGTTCGGGGCCCCCGATGTCCTGGGTCCTCTTATCATCTTGAAGATAAACGGTGTGAAACATTTCAGGCTAAGTCCATCTGACATTGATTGTGTGCATGACAATTACATATTACCCTTTCAAAGGTTTTGTGCATCTGCAGGTGATTCTCTCAGCACCTACCTGGCCATGGCTCTCACAGGGCTCATGGATGCGGAGTGTAAACGCGAGTGGCTGCGCCACAAGAAGCCAGACTCCAAGCCTGATATGGAAACCATCCTCAAATTCGTCAGGTACTGGCAAAAAGAGTTTGTAGCAGACGATGCCTCCATCTCGCCAGCTCCCACACCTTACCTGTCCAACACTCACAATCAAACTATGCCTCCGAGACCGACATCTTCTACCAACTTCAGAAACAAGACTCAATCTGCCAAGAATCTGTCCAATCACAGACGTGCTCCGCCACAATGCCATGCATGCGAAGACACCCATCAGCTGTCCAAATGCAACACCTTCCTCGCGTATGATGTTGATCGCAGGAACAAGCTCGTGAGAGACAAAAAACTTTGCCTGAACTGCTTCAGCGACTCTCACGGGTGCAAGACCTGTCCTAGCAAGTTTTCGTGCCGCACTTGCAACGGCAGGCATCACACCACCCTACATCGAGAGAGAGATACGACCACTCCTTCAGCCGCACCCACTACGGCAGCGGTGCTCACCACTGCGTCTGACGTCCCTCCATCTCGCCAAGTGAGATTCCTGTACTCAGCGCAAGTTGTGTTGCAGAACGGGGACAGGACTCTCAGAGCTAGAGCTCTGCTCGATAGTGGAGCAGCCATCCCCATGATAACAGAACATCTGGCGACTGAACTCAAACTTCACCGTGTACACGACCCCATCCCAGTGAATGGCATTACGGGAACAACACAGTGTAAGTTCGTGGTGAAATCTGACTTACTTTCTCTTGATTCCAGATACTGCTCCAAATCCATCACCTTCACTGTAATCCCATCTCTGGAGCCACTCCGCTCACCCAAGAACCAGGCCGAGATCCTATCGAGGCCCGAGCTGAGACACTTCTACCTGGCTGATGCTGACCTGGGTGGAAAGGTCGACCTGGTGCTTGGCGTCGAGCAGACGTCAGACCTGACTACGGGTAAACCCTTTCAGATAGGCAACCTTCGCGCTCTGCCCACACTCTTGGGACTTTGCCTGTCGGGGCCTCTGGAGTCATCTGATCTGCCATCTGTCATGACCGTCGCTCCTCCCACCAACCTAGCTGAAGACTTATCCACGCTCTGGCAATTGGATCAAGTCGACGAAACCTCCCCCCTCACTGATGCTGAGACATCCGCCGTGACGCAATTCCACAAGTCATGTAAGCGGGTGGAGGGGCGGTACTCTGTTTCCTTGCCAAGGGTAGCTGTTCAATCATCCTTAGGCAATAGTCGTAAGCAAGCCATGTCTAGACTGTATGCTAATGAAAGATCTCTCTCACAGAAAGAGAAGCTGACTGACTTTCACGATGTTCTAGACGAGTACTTTGTGTTAGATCATGCAGAACACGTTCCAGATGCTGAACTGAACAATCCCAACACCTACTATCTACCAGTCCATGCGGTAATCAAGGATAGCTCCACCACAACAAAGGTGAGAGCTGTGTTCGACGCCTCAGCTCGCTCCACTTCAGGTGTATCTCTCAACGACCAACTGTTACCTGGCCCCAGCTTGTATCCTCCCCTACCTGACGTCCTCACTCGCTTCAGATGCCACAATGTTGCAGTGACGGCAGACATCAGCAAGATGTTCAGGGAGATCTTGCTGAACCCTGAGGAGCGAGACTGGCATCGGTTCTTGGTCAGAACTAAGGATGGACTGATCAAGGATTCGAGAATGAAGAGGTTGACTTTCGGAGTCAAATCCTCCCCCTTCTTGGCTTCACAAGTGCTGCGTGAGCATGCCACTGCTCATCTGTCATCACACCCCATCGCTGCAAATACTGTGTTGAACGACTTCTACGTCGACGACGTCCTGACCGGAGCTCCCAACGTCGAGGACGCTCTACATCTTCAACAGCAACTCTATCAACTCCTTTATAGCGCAGGAATGAACCTCCGGAAGTGGAGAACGAATTCAGACCAACTGAGAAGCCTAATTCCATCTCACCTCTTAGAATCTGACACTTCTCTCAAAGACATCCAACCTTCTCCATCAGCTCAAAAAGCTCTGGGTGTCCACTGGGATACCCAAGCCGATACATTTCACGTCGCCGTGCCTGATGTGCATCCCGCTTCTCAGCCGGCTACTAAGAGAATGATAGCCGCCGGAACTGCCGGTGTGTTTGATGTACTCGGATTATTCTCACCTGTCATAATCTGCGCACGCATCCTCTTCCAAGATACCTGGAGGCTTGGTCTCACTTGGGACGAGGAAGTGCCAGAGGCTGTCAACACCAAGTGGCAGCAGTGGTTGTCTGACCTTCCTGTCATCCACAACCACCCAGTTCCCAGGAAGCTGTTTCCGCACTCATCTGCTCCGGATATCAAACTTCATGGTTTCTGTGATGCGTCCTCCGTTGCGTATGGAGCAGCCATCTACGCAAGGACCATCTCACCTGATCAATCTGTCCACACTGTCTTAGTCATCGCAAAAGCCAGAGTCCTTCCGACCAAGCCGATGACTATTCCCAAGGCAGAGCTCTCTGGAGCTCATCTGCTGGCTAAACTGCTATGCCACACCCTTCATCTGTTCGATCTCAACTCTGAAGATGCTGTTGCCTGGACCGACTCGCAAATCGTGCTCCACTGGCTCCCCAAACATCCTAGTCAACTGAACCGTTTCGTAGCCAATAGAGTATCTGCCATCAATGAATTGCTCCCGGCTACACCTTGGCGTCACGTTCCATCACTCCAGAATCCGGCCGACCTTGCCAGTCGTGGAGTTCGTGCGCATGAACTGTCTACATCCTCTCTCTGGTGGAATGGCCCATCCTGGCTCCGCCTATGTCCTGAACACTGGCCCCCCCCCTTCCAAACCAAACCCTCTATCCCAATCTATTCTGTTTCCCTCAAACCTTGCCTCACTCTCCCACCTGAACGTCTTTCCTTTCTCAAAACTCTCTGGTCTCTCAGCTCAAACTTTTTTTATCTGGTACGAGTTGTGTGTTTTCTCTACAGGTTCTTCAACAACTGCAAGCTGTCACGTGAACGACGAGTATCTAGACCTATCACATTTGATGAAGTGGTCGCCTGTAAACATAAACTGTATCAACTGTCTCAAGAAGAAACTGTACCTGAACTGTTTCCTGTCGCAAGAAAAAAATCTCACCTGCCCAATCATCACCGTATGTGCAAATTCCATCTTTGTTTATCTGCTCATGGTCACCTGCAGGTTCAAAGCCGTGTCAGGAACCCAGACTCTCCGAGAACACCTCTATTACTGACTGTGCTCAGCCTCAAGTCTGACCTCACCAAACTGCTGCTCTCATCCCTACACAAGGTCTATGGTCACGCTGGTGTCTCTGCCATGGCCTCCATACTGTCCTCCTCATTCTACATTTCTGGTCTGCGCAATCATCTCAAGTTTGTCAGCCGCTCCTGCACCGTGTGTCAGCGAGCATATGCCCACCCCATCTCTCACTCGATGGGCATGCTGCCATCATCACGGACTACACCTGCCCCACCCTTTGACAAAACTGGTGTCGATTTCGCCGGTCCCTTTATGTTGAAGAAAGGCCACACCCGCAAACCTGTGCTAGTCAAGACGTATGCTGTCGTATTTGTCTGCCTCACCACAAAGGCAGTACATCTTGACATCTGTTCTTCTCTATCAACCGAAGACTTCTTGGCCGTCCTCCAAAGATTCGTTGCCAGGCGTGGCTGTCCATCCCACATCATGTCTGACAATGGCACGAATTTCATAGGCGCCCGGGAGGAGATCCGGGAACTACAGAAGTTACACGGATCAAAAAAGCACGAACAATCCATCAACAACTTTGCCATCTCTCATTCAATCAACTGGACTTGTCTGGGACTCCAAACCAACTGCGGAATTATAAGAACTATGCTACTACGAACTCAAGTTCACCCTTTACCTCACAATGTGTCATAATGATATTCATGTCTTAAACCACTCTTGTTTATCACACATTCACCCCTTATAAGTTGTACTACTTTATTATTATAATGTTGCTAACCTCTGACAAACAGTAAAAGACATCTTGCTGGCGGTTGCGCTCTTTTGCGTGCATCGGGCAAGGCTGAAAGCTCTTGCGGGCCATCGGCTGCGTTTGGTGTATTACGCGTGCGCCTTGTCAAGTTGGCATCCTGGTCCTTCTTCCCCACGGGAGTGCGTGGACTCGCTAGTTGCATGCGCTCTCGTTCATGGTCCTTCGAGCCGGATCTACGACCTACACTACTAGAGCCACGACGAATCTAAGGTCCTTCCTTCTATAGTGAAACCTCGACTTCATCACGTTGAACGTCAGCCCACACGACTGAAGCTACCAAAGAACCTTCCTCTCAGGAACTACTCCATCAAGAAAGGATCGCTTTATCAACCCTGCAGCCCTGCTTTCGCTGCTAACAACAGCCCTTGTACTACGACTTCAATCAACACCAATTAACATCTCACTGATTTTACACGAGCTACTACTCCATCCTTTTTCGACCTACTGCAGCTACTCGCCTTTCTTCACGATTCATCCATCGACATGAATGAGGAAAACAGTCTTCAGTATGAGCGACTTCGACGCAAGAGAGCACACCGACGAGGACAAGTCACTCGAATTCAACACGCCGTAAACGAGGTGGCTGAGAAGAGATACAGTGACATACGCATCTCGGAACTCAAACGCTTGAAGAATACTCTGGAAAAGGAAATAGAAGCTCACGAAGCTCTTCATGATCAGATGGAAGACCTCGCCGCCGTCGACGATGACCTCCTTCGAGTCGAACAAACCGAACGCGACAAACATGAAGTAATCCATTCCGAACTGATAGAAACCCTAGGTGATCTTTTCACCAAGACCGAACTATGGGGTGCAGGGATGGACTTACTGTCGGACCTTGAAGCTCTGCAAGCGCTGAAAGAGCCCAGCAAGCCTCACTTCATCAAAGCATTCGCCGAGTTCAGGAAAGGAGTCAAAGAGTTCAGTCATCAATCTCACGGCTACTCCGACGACGAAGCCATCCCCTCAATCATCAAGACTTTGAGAGAAGCCATCACCAACCTCAACCTGGAGTTAGAAAAGGCTCTCTCCAAAGAACCTACGCCAACGGTTACACCCACCACGACTACCGAACCTATTTCAAGGCCCAAGGCCGCCCCTATTAACGTACAACTCCCAAAGTTTGATGGAGATCCTCTGCAATGGCGCCACTTCAGCAACTTATTCACCACAGCCATCCGGACCAGAGCCGGCGGTTTTAGTGAACTGGACAAAAGGTGCCTACTTGTAGAGTCTCTCATCTCCCCAGAAGCCAAGATGGAGGTAACTAACGCCCCAGAGGAAGCCTCTCTCGATGAGCTAATGGAACTACTATGTCAACGTTTCGGTCGACCTCAGACGATCGTTCCGATTCTTATTAGACAAGTGTCGAAGCCAGACTCCTTCACTTCAGACTACGCTGGACTTCAACGTCTCGTCCAACAGTTCTTCAAGGGAGCAGACTCCCTCAAACACTATGTGGGCGATTCTCTCTCCAGCTACCTCATGTATTCTGCTACTATGATGTTTACTCCTAAGCTAAAAGCGGAGTGGGATCAGCACGTAGTTCACAATGGCATCAAGCCAAGCATGGATGAGTTGAGAAAGTACATCTCCGCTAGATTACTTCAAACCTCAGCCTCAGACCCACCGATGTCTGCCTCGACGACACCTCCTCAGGTCACTCGTCCCACCTATTCTACGCCTCAACCTTCAAAGTCACCAAGACCCAAGCCTGCCTTCAAATGCAGCATATGCGAGGAACGTCACAGTCTCCTCCGTTGCCCGACCTTCATCGGCTACGACGTCGACAAACGCAACAAAGTGATCAGGGAAAAACGTCTCTGCATCAACTGTCTTGCAGAAGGTCATGGTTGCAAGTCGTGTCCATCCAAGTTCACATGCAAGACTTGTCACCTAAAGCACCACTCACTACTACATAAGGACAAGCCCGACGAGACATCTGTAGACTCCAGATCCATCGCCGCTTCCACAACCGATGTGGACTCGTCCATCCCACAGGCCAAGCCTTCATTCCCCAACACCATTGTTGTCTCCCTCCACCACGGTGGAAGGAAAGCCAGAGCTAGAGCTGTTCTTGACAGTGGAGCAGGCGTCTCCATGATGTCGGAATCATTAGCCTCCACTCTCAAACTCCCTCGCAATCCACAGCGAATGTCTCTGGGAGGAAGTTTCAGCGAAGGACACAGCAAGTTTTGTGTATCAACTCAATTGTACTCAGAAGATATGTCCTTCGTCTCTAAACCGATCGTCTTCTCCGTCGTGCCGAAGATGAAACCCATCAAGTCTCCTTCTCACAAGGATCACATTCTTAAGTTACCCTCACTCAAGAGTCTACCACTTGCTGATCCAGAACTAGGCGGTCCTATCGACCTCTACATCGGCAATATGGATTTGGATAGCTGCATCTATGAAGGTTCACTCAAGTTCGATGGTCTCAAAATTATCAATACTCCCTTTGGATGGAGCATCGCCGGACCTCTCTCCAGTGACGAAGAACCACTCGCCTTGATGACCACTGCCGCTCCAGACAACCTTCAGGAGGATCTTGCGAAACTATGGCAGCTGGATCAAGTTCCAGATGCACCCAACCTTTCACCAGAAGCGGACGAAGTCATACGAGACTTCGAGAAGACACACTCCAGGATCGAAGGACGATTCGCAGTCGTCTTGCCCAGACCCAAGCAACCTCCGCCACTCGGTGACTCCAGACCTCAAGCCTTCAAACGCCTCATCTCAAATGAGAAGTCCCTCAAGACAAAAGGGAAACTGGACGCCTTCAACAAGGAATTGAGAGAGTACGTCTCTCTAGGACATGCTGAAGTGATTCCATGGAACGAGCTAAGGCTCAAACCACACTACTATTTACCGGTTCATGGAGTCTTCAAGGAGACTTCCACAACCACCAAGATCAGACTACATCTGGTTTTTCCCTTAATGACACTCTGCTCACAGGACCCAACCTATACCCGCCTTTGCCAGATGTCATCATACGCTTCAGACGTTTCAAGATCGGAATGTCTGCGGACATTTCTAAAATGTTCCGTGAAGTCATGCTCGACTCCTCAGAAAGGAACTTACACCGCTTCATTCTTCGACAGGACGATGGTTCTCTAGCTGACTGCAGGATGCTCAGACTAACCTTCGGAGTGAAGCCATCTCCGTACCTTGCCACTCAAGTGCTACGTACCTTAGCCAAGTCCGCGGAAAGTTCTCACCCACAAGCAGCTCAAGCGATCCTCAAAGATTTTTACGTGGACGATTATCTTTCGGGAGCCGATTCGGTCGACTCAGCACACGCCCTACGAGTCCAACTCTGCGGCCTGCTTCAAGAAGCAGGTATGAGCCTCAGAAAGTGGAGATCCAACTCCACTGATCTTCTCGAACAAATTCCAGAAGACCTACGGGAAGCATGTCCTCTGTCACTCCAAGCTCCAAATCAAGCTCCCAAAGCTTTAGGAGTTCATTGGGACGTACAGACGGACACCCTACACGTTTCGACTCCAGTTCGACTTCCTCATCAAGAACCCATCACCAAGCGCATCATCGCCTCCGGCACTGCCTCAGTTTTCGATGTCCTAGGTTTATTTGCTCCAGCAGTCATCATAGCCAGGATTCTGTTGCAAGACCTTTGGCAGTTGTCACTCTCTTGGGACGAAGTTGTGCCTCAAGAACATCAAGATAGATGGAACCTATGGTTAGACAACCTTCCATCTATCACCAATTTCAGCATTCCCAGACGATTTTCAGACGTGGACAATCCTGTAATCTACCAAGCCCTCCACGGTTTTTCGGATGCCTCTTCCGTAGCCTATGGCGCCGTAGTCTACCTCAGGAGAGTTCACTCTGACAACCTCATCACGGTTACTTTGGTCGTTGCGAAGGCCAGAGTTCTTCCGCTGAAACCAGTCACAATTCCCAAAGCCGAGCTCCTAGCAGCTCATCTGCTGACCAAGTTAATTGTCAAGACAGCCGACGTCTTGGACATTTCAACTTCTGGTCTCTACGCATGGTCTGACAGTGAGATTGTCCTTCACTGGCTCGCTAAGGATCCATCGACCTTAGAGCGCTTTGTGGCTAACAGAGTGCATGCCATCTCAACTCTTCTGCCTCACAGCCACTGGAGACATGTCAGCACCCATGATAACCCGGCGGACCTAGCAAGTAGAGGTCTCCATGCCAAGGATCTTATTCTCTCCCAGCTGTGGTGGAAAGGACCCCCGTGGCTCAAACTCTCACCCCAGCAATGGCCTAGCTCCAAGTTTGCTAAGAGCAACACCGTCAAGCTAGAAGTTCCATGTCTACTGATCCAACCCAAGTTGACAGCAGAAAACAATGTCAGAAAAGCCTTTGCAGTAGATTTGTGGAACAGATGCTCATCATTCCACAAGTTGACAAGAGTATTGGCCTGGATTTTTCGCTTCTGCAACAATGCCAGACGTGGACCCACTGACAATAACAACTCCAAAACAATTTCCTCAACCGAAGTTCTTAAGATGAAATCTGTACTCTTTCGCCTCTCTCAACGAGAATCGTTTCCTGAAGTCTTCTCTGCGATCAAAGACAAGAAGCAGATCCCCAAGGGACATCCTCTTCGACGTTACCTGCTCCAGTTAGCAGACACCGGTCACTTACTGGTCTCCAGCAGAGTCAGAGACTCCAAGGATACCTCTCAACCCAAGCTACTAATTCCCCTCTCCTCCAAGTGCTCGTTGACTAAGCTACTAGTCTCGACACTACATCGAACCTACAGTCATGCCGGACCTACCGCCTTGACTTCTATTCTGGGCTCTTCATATGTTATCCCTGGTCTTCATAACTTGCTCAAGAAGATCAGCCGGACTTGCCCACAATGCCAGCGGGCGTACGCCAAGCCCTTGTCTTGTCAGATGGGTTTGCTGCCTGCATCCAGAACTACTCCAGCCCCTCCCTTCGACAAGACTGGAGTGGACTTCGCTGGACCTCTACTCATCAAACAAGGATACACCCGTAAGCCAGTCTTGCTCAAAACTTATGTGTCTGTGTTTGTGTGCTTAGCCACCAAAGCTATTCATCTGGAACTGTGTGCCTCTCTCTCTACCGAGGACTTCTTGGCCACATTCAAGAGGTTCGTTGCCAGAAGAGGTTGCCCCTCGGCCATGTTTTCAGACAACGGCACAAACTTCGTTGGCGCCCGGGAGGAAATCCGCGAACTTCAGAGACTCATAGAATCAAGAGAAGTTCGAGATGGGATCACAAGTTTTGCCTCCTCTCACGGAATCGAATGGCACCACATACCACCCAGAGCTCCACATTTCGGTGGACTCTGGGAAGCAGCAGTCAAATCGATGAAGACTCTGTTAAGAAAAAATATTAAGCCTCACCCACTACGCTTTGACGAGCTTTATACACTACTCACCGAAATCGAAGCTGTCCTTAACTCCAGACCACTGGTACCACTGAAGTCAGGAGACATAGAAGAGGAAGGCTTCCAGACGGCTGGTCACTTCCTTGTTGGACGACCGCTCCGGGCAGCACCTACTTCTCAGCCACCCTCAGGCAAAATCTCAAGCTTAAGAAGATGGAATCTCGTCTCAAGACTAACAGCAGAGTTCTGGGAACAATGGCTACAGACCTATCTAGCCTCCTGTGCCCAAAGAGCCAAGTGGACAAGACCAACTCGAAGCCTATCAGTAGGGGAAGTAGTCTTTCTTAAAGACGAAACGCTGAGAGTCAGAGAATGGCCTCTGGCAGTGATCACGAAAATCTTTCCTGGAACAGATGGACAAGTGAGAACAGTACAGCTCAGATGCAGAGGACAGACCTACACTAGAGCAGCAAACAGAACGATACCTTTCGTTTCTGATGATGTACAACACTCTACAGACTCCCCATCCACTTCGACCCCCCGGGAGGATGTCTGGGACTCCAAACCAACTGCGGAATTATAAGAACTATGCTACTACGAACTCAAGTTCACCCTTTACCTCACAATGTGTCATAATGATATTCATGTCTTAAACCACTCTTGTTTATCACACATTCACCCCTTATAAGTTGTACTACTTTATTATTATAATGTTGCTAACCTCTGACAAACAGTAAAAGACATCTTGCTGGCGGTTGCGCTCTTTTGCGTGCATCGGGCAAGGCTGAAAGCTCTTGCGGGCCATCGGCTGCGTTTGGTGTATTACGCGTGCGCCTTGTCAAGTTGGCATCCTGGTCCTTCTTCCCCACGGGAGTGCGTGGACTCGCTAGTTGCATGCGCTCTCGTTCAGGACTCATATTCCTCCCAGAGCCCCGCACTTTGGCGGTCTATGGGAATCGGCGGTGAAAGCCATGAAAACCATCTTAAGGAAACTGACTGCTCCCCATCCAATGACCTGGGAGGAGACTTACACTCTCCTCACTGAGGCGGAAGCTATTTTGAATTCCCGCCCCATCCTGCCACTCACCTCTGATGATGCCAAAGACAACGCTCATCTGTCAGCTGGACACTTCCTCATCGGGAGACCTCTCCTAGCTATGCCTAATCATCTGCCCTCCACCGGAAAGACTTCCTTGCTCCGAAGGTGGAACTTAGTCTCCAGGCTCAAATCAGATCTGTGGAAAACCTGGCTTTCCACCTACTTAGCCACCTGTGCTCAACGAGCAAAATGGAGCAAGCCTGGTCATCGTCTCCAAGTAGGAGACATTGTGTTCGTCAGGGACGAATCCTTCCAGTCCAGAACCTGGCCATTAGCCATCATCACTCAGATCCATCCTGGTGACGATGGTGTCACTCGTGCGGTCACCATCAAGTGTCAAGGCAAATTCTATCGCCGCCCAACCTGTAAGCTGATTCTTGCTGTACCTGAAACTGATGTGAAAGACACTCTTTCACCTGCTTGCCCCCGGAGTATGTCTGGGACTCCATCTGACTCCCAGACAGAAAGTCATTAAGAAGGTGGCCACGCCTACTTCACACCTGAACTGAATCTGTTATTGTCACATTGTCACATTTGTTTATCTGTTGTAACCGCCCTTGTCAGTTTATTTCTGATCGTAGCTGTATTGTTTATCTGTTAAGTTTTATTTCCTGCCACCCTTTACCTGAATCTCCTCTTACGCGTGCGTAATGAGATTCATGGTAATTGCACACCCATCACAAACTGAACTCAGTCATGCCCTATATATATGTGCTTGTGTTTTGTATACTTGTTAACGCTCAAAAAAGCTCTATAACCAAAGTCTGATCTTGTTCGCTCTCCGCACATAACGGCATCAATTGCTGCGCAGGAGCTGTTATATCTACCCCATCA
>WLWD01000443.1_pt1 | contig 23500 bp, 15 predicted proteins | sample 6712731 | NCBI WGS metagenome assembly WLWD01 (sample SAMN12718690, study PRJNA576275) | sponge metagenome | isolation source: marine sponge | host: Mycale hentscheli | place: New Zealand: South Island, Marlborough, Capsize Point | collected 2014-11-01 | reverse complement strand
CACTGTATGAAACACACGTACCAGAAAACATAGACGTAATAGTCATTCACCCATGTGTAGACATAAAGAACAAGAACAATATTTCCTATTTACAGTAAGTGTGGATTTCAGTGTCTCACATTCTCACAGACTATCCTTTATAATCTGCTTTGTGCTTGGGGGATGGAATTAGTGGGATTGATTTATCATGTTGTTGTAGTCACATGAGTGGTACACTCAGAGTGTGTGTGTGAGGGAGGGGAGAGAGAGAGCGTGTCCCACATCTCCTTCAATACTATCACAAATCATGCATTCATCTTGTATTATTTTATCACTATCACAAGAATTTAACCTCGTGACTTACTCACTTGATTATTAAACAACTTCCGTCCTCCCCCTTTCCCTCCCCAATCACTCCCCCAATAGCTCGCCCGAACAGCTAGTACAATATTTTAAAGAGTATGAATGAACAACATTCAGTATGGAGTTACTACTATATCTCACTGAACTTTCATTATTAGCCCTCACCACGTGTGTGCAAAAGGATTATAGTAATTGTTCTGTCTGTTTGTCTGTCATGCTCAATTACTGACACTTAACTGTTAATTTAGGTATGAGCAAACTCAGAACAATCATTTAAGACCTTTTATGGTGCCACTTTTTGAAATTTTGGGCTGAGAAAAACGAAGCTGTCAACTCTGCATCAGTACTAGTTTTTCCCCTATCATCACGTCAAATTTCTTGCTGTCCATCGTGGTTTGGCTTAGTACTTTAAAGTTAACGAGTGCTGGAATTGGAGTTCACATTGAAAATGGATACTGGTAAATGTCTCTGGCCTGTTAGCTTCTTCGCTTATGAAGACAGCTTTTACATATACCATTTCTGTTGTTCAAGCTATAGTGATACCTAATTAGAATAGCCAATAAATCATTCTTTTGGTCCTAAGATGATTTTGTAAATAGCTTGCTAGTGTATAGTGGCGCTGAGGGTTCGCACTTATGGTGCTTCATTATGCCAGTGAACTAAAAACACTATTGCACAATCTAATTGTAAGCCATATATCATCTCACATATACTTTGTTTGATCTGGTTTATAAATGCATTTACAGGTAGTTTTAACTTCACAAACTCGCTTGATTGTAGAGTTGGTAATCATCATGGAAGCTTATTAGTAATGAGCTAACTTTAATAGATTAAAGGAATAATAATGAAAATATTCAGCATGGAGTAGCTATCTCACAGAATTTCATTAAGGTATGTGTGACTGTGAACTGACAATTATGTGGTGGGTATTTTCTCTAATTGAAGCACTCCATCTTCATCATTCAAATTTTAACTTTGCTTTTTGCTTACGAAAATTTAAAATATTTCAAGAGGGGGGGGGGGGGCGAACACCCCCTGGCCCCCCTAAATGAACCCCTCAATACCCACATGCTAAATATAATGACCCAATTTGTTCTGAAAGTGGGTATAGTAACTACTGAGTATAAGAATTTCTGAACCACATGAACGTTCAATATTCTCCCATACTAAACGTTCAATATTCTCCCATACTAAACGTTGCATAATGAATGCTCCAATGTGCCCATGTGTAGTTCTTGAAGCACAACCAATTGAAACCAGTATTACTTCGATGCACATGTCTTCCTCCCACTTTTACGTCAACTTCCCCCCCTCCCACTCCAGAAAGAGAAAATTGAGTCAATTTGATATTATTATTTTTTTGATCCATTTGTAATTTACAGCATGTTTCAACACTGCATCATGGAGAAGGGCGACTGTAATTGGAGAGGGTGGGGGGAGGGGGGAAGAACTCGGTTTGAGAGGGAAAATTTCAGTTTCCCCCCTCCATCCTTCTGTATCAAACTCTGCTATATGAGAGTAACTATAAACACATGATTATCAGTCTTTTTGTTTATTTGTTTGTTTTTGTTTTGTTATTTTAGATTTAGTTGACGTCAAGCGAAGTTTCTCTAGGAGAAGATGGCATGATAAGGTCATTCATTATGAAATGTACAGAAAATTTCCTGCTCAGCTGTGCAAATTGACGCCTACAAATGTCTTCTTTCTGGTCCGAGAACACTGCACTTCTAACTTTGACGACGGATAGCAGAATGTCTGATCATAATGCTGGAAAAAATATTTTTAGTTGTTTTGTGTGAATATTAATTTATACATTCATCATGTTCATAATTTGTATCCTGAAAGAGAATATTGCACCTTCGTTTCATTGTACACTCACCTACTCCTTTTAATTTCTGAATTATATCATGGCGTATTCATCATTTCATATAGTTTATGTATTCATTTTTGTTTTCTTAAAATTTGAGACTTTATTATTAAAAGCTAGCTATTGAAATGAATATTCTGCTAAAAGTTGAATGTGAAACTAGCATCAAAAGTATTGACTTGTGTCATAAGCTTCATGTACAATATTTTTGTGGTCTGTCGACGTCTGATGGCAAAGGTCAGAAGTTATAACCTTGGTTTCATGGAACAGTGGTAGACATCAGAATGGAATAAAATTTCCCCTGATACTTTCATATCTGGTAATACAAAAAAGCATGCTCTGAAAGCCAGTCAATTAGCAGTCTAAGCGATGAAGAAGTGAGCAAAGTAATAGATCCGATTAGCAAGCCTCCATTGTTATTTTTAACTGACTAGTTATAGAAATGTCGGTCACAGTTAGTCCCTCTACCCTTCATTACAGAATTTGAAAGAAAAGTATTTTTAGCCACCAGACAAAAGCAACTTAAATTGTGTGTGTGTGTGTGTGTGTGTGTGTTGCTGTTACAGTTACAGCAAGGAAATGTAGAAGCAGTCTTAGGTCTTAGAGTGGGCATTTTCAAATTTGCTTCACTTGGGAAGCACAAGCTATATTGAATAATAACCCCAAAAATATCTTCTCTGTAGATGAGTGACTGGAAAACTTCAGTTCACTTTAGTGCAATGTTAGTGTCTGTTATACAGTTTTCACATACAATGTTACAGTTGGTCGGGATAAAGTCTGGATGTCGTATCAGTAACTTATAGATACCATTATTATAAATCACTGCATTGTTTGTATTATCTATTATCTAGTCCAGTTACAAGATTATGAATTTTTGAACTCAGAGTATGTAGCTATAAAGTTCTAGATCCACTGGTATAGCTATACCATTCTGATGAAAATAGTTTTATTCATCATGCCATTTGAAGTATACAGATTGTGTATATTATCAGCAGAAACAGCAATATATTTTATTGCATATTATAGTTTAATAGAAGCAATGCATTTTGCAAAAATAATGAAGTAGCTATTCCTACTGAGGGTCAGATAACTATTTGGTGTGATGTAGGCCGCATTACTCGTCAGAAGATACCTGCAGGCCCGAGAGTTGTAAAGGTAGTAGGCGGATCTTAAATACCCGCGCAGAGATAAGAGCTGCTATGCAGCCCGTGGTAAATTCGCGTGGTTACTGTAGGGTAACAAATTGGCGGGTAACAGCTGTTTATTCAATGCTCTAGATAGTGCGCCCCGCCCCCACCTAGCTAATACGCGTATAGTTAATTCCGCACACTATGGGCGGGGCTCGATCTTTGCACAAAGGCAAAAGGGTGCGAGCCAATTGGAATCTATTTTGCAGTCCAAGTCCAGAAGGGCGTGGAGTTAGTGTTCCATTTTTAGTACAGCGGCATAATTTAACAAGGTAAAGTAAGTAGTCAGACTAGTTTTTTAATAAAGTTTACAGTTGTGACGCGACTGTAAAAAAATCACGTGGAAATATAAAGTGAAACGGAATTGAAAAAAACTAATCTGACAACTTTGTAACAATTAGCTAAAAGAAGCGGTGGACGGAATTTTGGCTTCGGTGGTCCTCCTCAGTTTCCAAATAGATGCGTTTATTTTTGGGACTTTGAGGCTTCATATCTTTTGCCGCTCAGCGTTTGTGTCTGTCATTCTTGGTAAGTTCACTGTCTGCTGGTACATCTCGGAGATCCCCCTGACTGTGTGGACCTGCAAGGTATAGAATAGGAGTTATTTCCCATAGCAACAGCCAATTAACCTTAATTGATTTGGGTGGGAGGACCGTGGACAGGATGTGCGTGCACCCTTAAAACTTGCCAATTCGCACAATGATGGATTTGTTATTGTTTATACTTCTCTTATAACAGCAACGGAAAGGTACCGCCCAACAAGATTAGGTAAAACAACGGTCGTCATTTGTTCAGATCCAGTGCCCACGCAGCGCATGAAAGAAATATGATGGGAGAAGCTAAGAGGCTTGACGAGCTACAGTTGTCTGTCATATTGATTAGGTAGGCTCAGGCGTTAGATACTGCATGACTTAATGTGGCGGTAGTGTAGGGTGGGGTTAACGTGAAATACTATTTTGAATGAGTTGCGTAAGTGTTAGTCGTGTAGGTTTAAACTAACATTTTAGTTAAGTTAAATTCAAGTGTTGTACATTAAGGCAGTCAATAGCAGAGTAACCTTACAAATATTCTGTGGAATACACAATTGAACTGTTGTTGAAAACTTGTGCTAGCCATTAGTATTTGTAGTAGTCACACGACAGATCAGCGGTGTTGGAAGATGTTTAGTAAAGGGGGCTCCAAGGGCATTGGGATTGAGGGTTTAAAATTGTGAATGTGTCCTACGCCACTGCTGATATCAATCACGGTGGCATTGCCCCTATAGCCTCCTCTACACACTGCCCAGATTGTGTCACAAATAATATTTTAGCTACTATGAGTTATTATGACCATGTGAATAAAACACTCAGGTTTACGGGACTGACTGTCAAGTTGAAGGTCTTGCCGTAGTTGACTTCAGACAAGCTGGCTCATAATCAACCTGCAAAGCAAGAATTACTGGCAAGTGTTTGTTCTTGACAAAGTCCTCAGTATAGATGGAATCAAGTAAGTATCAAGTTGTGGTGTATGTAGTCTCATTTGAGTGTTCACCATTTTTGAGATATTGTTCAAAATATTTTATGATGATGCCCAGTGCATACCTGATTTAGGTGATATTTGTGACCTTCCAGTTGTTGCTGTGTGGTGTGCAGGGTGGGGGAGGGGAGACAATGGACAGGATATGACCTTTGAATGGGAAGTGATAGGGGGCTAGTTTCATTAAATGTCCAGGTGGAGGAGATGGGGCAAGAGTGATATGCATCTGAATAGGTGCAGGATGTGGACTCTTGTCACATGGTAATAGACACATGTATCAGCTGGTGATGTTTGTGTGTTCTATTGGAACTGTAGTTCCTTGGACTTTCTAAGCCTTAGGACAGAGAGCTTGTAGGCTGTGGTTTATGCTTTTATCACTTGCATTCATCAGTGATGTCCAACTGTTGTATTACTAATTTCTTTCATGATTAGTTCTCATGTAGCCACAAGATAGTTGATGCTAGACATTAGGAGCACTCTAGTTCTGCAACATTTACAATCAAGTTGCATAGCTCCTTATCACCAGATGAAGAGCAACAGTTTGATTAATAATAATAAATAATAATATGTGACCGTCTATGGGAAAATCGGGCACAACGCGGGAGCATCATTTTTATTTTTTTTACAGAAATGGGCTCGCCTACGTCTGAAAATACAATCCTCCAAGTTTGAAAAAAGTCCACGCTCTAACCGTTCCCGAGATAATACACTATACATCTCCATTACGCAAGCTATAAACTTTTCAATAAAATCAAGATTTTTAGCCTCTTAGTCGTTGCTAAGGCATGGCAGCAATGATTCTGAATTCTACCGCACTCTCCGCATACTATAGGTTTTTACCGCGCACATTGCGTAGAAACATCAATGAGGAGGTAACACTGCCGGTGGAAAAAAGGTTAGTGAGCTTGTCTTTCTAAGAAGATAGTTAGTATCTTGCTATGCTGAAGACTGGGTGGTGATTTTTTAGCTAGCTTGTTTCCTATTCTCGTTGTAGTTGTAGGTAGCCCTTATAATAGTTGTTCTTTTTTTTTTCCCTCTCTTTCTTTTTAGCTTTGATGATGCTAGTGCTGCAATATGCTATGACAACTGGGGATCTGGTGTTCCTGAAATGTGACGAAAGGTAATTGTTAACTAGTTAGATTGTCTACTTTTTGTTGCTGTAGTTGCTAGCAGGGGTGGCTCGGGCTCTAAAAAATTAGTCAGGCCAGGAAATGGGTGTGACTAATAACAGGAAGTGGGTGTGGTCCGGAAGTGACTGTAATTACTAATTAACATGTATTTATAACAGTAAGCCTAAAACTGAGACAGGCACCTTTAGTATTGACATTATTTTATTATTATTATTAATATTTCAAAATGAATGATTTCACATAATGATACTATGGATTCAATGTTGTAGGTAATATTTATGATTCAGTCTGAAACTTTCCATACACATGGAGACGGCGATCACTAATTTGTACAAACTCATTTGCAACATCTTTCATGTTTAAGTTGTCTGTAAGCTCCTTATGAACATGAATAACCATCAAACTGTTAAGTCGTTCCTGTAACATAGTTGATCTCAGGTATGTCTTGATACGTCTCATAGCACTAAAGGATCTTTCACTGCTGCTGTTAGTTGCAAGCATAACTAAAATTAATTTTGCCAAGATAATTATTTGATTCAAAAATTCTTTTTTTGATGCTGGAAGGTCCTTGATGAAATGAAGTATTTCAAAAATTGTTTTTATTTCTGCAGGTACAGTAGAAGAAAGAATTTGGAGCTGAGCTTTTAAATTGTGTAAATCAAAATCATCACCATATATTTTGATAACATCTTCCAAATTTTTTGAGTAGTCTCTTTTGTTAACAGTGTTTATCAGTAAATTCTGTAAGGAACAATAAACCTGATATCCCGGTTGATCAAATCTAGTGTTTATTGATTGAATAAGGAGATCAAGTGCTTCAAAATACAAGCGCCTATACATATTTTCAGGTGATTCATCATATTCAGGCTGAGCTTCTCCTTCTTCAAACCTTCTTGGTCGCTTCCTTCTTCGTGGCAACCTTGGCTCACCGATATCATTTTTGGCTGCCATTGCTTTAACTTTCTCCCAAAAAGCCGCAAAACATTCATCAGTTCGAATACTTTGGAGGGTAGAAACTGTCATTTTCGCAATCACTTGACCTTCACTCGCTGAAATATCCTTTTTCTGTAAGGTCCTGCTCAAATTGTCAGAATGGCGAAAAAGACATTCACCAAGAAGCAGTCCAAAAAAAAACTCAAAAGTTTCCATTTGTGCACGAACACCTCCTATTCTTGCAATTACTTCTGTATCATGCACTACAGATACCGCTTTCTCCCATAACTCTTCTAGTACACTATAATTATCAATAATACTCCTCATTGAGTCAGCTTTTACAGTCCATCTTGTAGGACAAAGAACTCTTATTCCTGGACACCCTGGTGCAATATCTTGCTTAAGCTTCTCAAAAATAGCTTGCCTTCGAGGAGAGTATTTTACCAATTTTGTAATTTCATTAACAGTATCCAACATTTTTTTCAGTATAGGACATGCCTTAACCATATCTGAAGTTGCTAAACTTAAGCAGTGACCATAGCAGTGAGTAAAGTAGGCCTTAGGTTGTTCAGCACGCAATAGTGCTGCTACACCCTGCCTAATGCCACTCATATTTGAAGCCCCATCGAAGCATTGCCCCCGAATTTTACTCAAAGAAATGTTAAAACGAATTAAGCAATCTTTCAAGACTCTAACTAGTGTGGCTGCTTCAATATTATCAACTTTATAGAGCCCTACAAATTCCTCATGCACTATCAGTGAACAGTCCACCCATCTTAACACTAGCACCACCTATGAGGAAGAAAAAATAAATTAAAAACACTTATATCCTATTACATTAATTTTAATACAATATGATTGGTTACCTGTTCATGATTCATTGAATCTGTACATTCATCCATCATAACAGTAACAAACTCAGTTGATTGAAGGTTGCTTGCAATCTTTCTCAAAACATGTTGTGACATTATTTTGAGCATTTCATTCTGATTCTCATGACTTAGATATTTCTCATTTTTCTTCTCCAACCATTCACGACACTATAGTTTAGATACTATCTGAAACACATATTATATTATGACAGTAATGACCATTATTACCTGGAGATCATCTTGACTCATGAGCTTCATCAGCTGCTGTAAATTTCCGTCATCTTCTTTAGCTCTACGTATTGCACATCCTTGTCTCGCCAAGTACCTTAAACTGCTTAAAATTTTCAATAAACAATGCCTGCTATTAGCCTGACTTTTAGCTAAAGAAGTACACAGCATTTAGCCAATATTTGAAGTAGTTCTAGGCAAAGTTATAAGCTTTTCCACTGCAATTTTATGACACTTTCTAGTTTCATGTGACCGAAAAGATTGGGTAGCTTCCTTCCAGTTGCTGAACCCCCTAAGAAGCTAATTTAAACAATTTTTCGTCATATGCATAAAAAAATGAAATTAAGTACTTAAATGGCAAACTCACAAATGCAGGATCACTTCCAGAGCTAATGTCAAATGCTTAAACTTCAAAGCCTTCAAGCATAAATGACAATGAACTGAGTCCTCAGCTTCATTGTAATGAAGCCAAGACCACGTCTTAAACCACTGAGGCTGACATGATCGCTCCACTACAGTTTTTTTTCCAAATTTTTTTTTAGGAAATGAAAACGATTCAGGTTGGTTAGCTGTTTCCGTTAGCTCCTCAAGTACCATAGGCATGATAAAAATCGACCACAACTCACAACCTCAGACAGGGTAAAGGATTGAACCGCGTGCAGCGTGCTCGAAGAATGACAGAGTAAGGCTAAATCCAAGTCGCACCGTACCGAGTATGCTGGACACGCCCACACCAATTAGATGCTTACTTTACCAAATAAAGATGACGAGAAAAAGGTCCGGCCATGGTCGGACTGGTCGGACTATCGACGCCACCCCTGGTTGCTAGTAACCTTTTTTTCCTTCCATTTCCTAGATTTCATGGTGCTTGGGCTGCTGCTATCTGTACTGAGGTTCTGGTGTTCTTGATTAAAGAAGAGAATAATGGTAAGTCTCTAGGCATGCACTACTGTTATAGTGTAGCTGTTCAAGACCCAATTATGGCCAAACCCAGAAAAAAATGGTATAAAAATTGTTTTGGTACTATTAAAATCAGAAAAAATTGTTGAATAACATATCCAAAATCCTCTAAAATCCTCTTCGGGGAAACTTTTTTATAAGCAAAAGAATTTGCCATTGGGAAGGGGAAAAGAAATGCAATATACGCAATAATTAATATTTTCGCGGCACATTAAATTTGTATAGCAAAAATTTAGAACGCGAAAATATTAACTCTAATGAAGCCAGAAAAGTTGGTAAAGGAGTCTTAAGGGTTATTTCTTGTTTGTAAGCTCTACATACTCTGCTAACAGCTCCAGTTTTAAGGCCCAGTTTCTTGCCACACTGTAAGGCTACTCTGCTACTCTGCTGACAGCTCAACAGTGCACCAGCTGGTAAGTTGGCTTCTTCTTTTTTAGAGAGAAGATGTTCAATGACAATTTCTAATATTTGTCCAAAGGCCACACTTTCTTTGTCTTACTGTATGCTCTTATTCTACTGACAGTTCATCAGTACATTGGATTGGTGAGTTTGTTTAATGTAAAGTTCTTCAACATAAATCGTCTTCTTGTTTTATCACAATAGGCTACAGCCTTCATGGCTGCGTGTCACTCTCTCGGAGATACCTTTGATGTTAATGAAGAGAACTGCATCATATGCCAGAAAGGATTTGAAACAGAAAGATCCATCACGGTATCAGAAAAGGGGCTGCAATCACTCATTTTGTATAGTGAGAAGCATGGAAAATTGAATCTACACAAATATTTGAAGGAGTGCATGAGTGTAGTACCAAATAGAAAAGTTTTAGTGCATGGAAAATGTCGCAGACTTTACTGATGCAAAACGTGTCACTATTAGAGGTCCTAGTCCTATTCCCAGTGAGCCCACAGCTAAAAGATTACGGAGTGACTCATTACCTTTTGACTGGAAAGGACAATGCATGCTTTGTGGCAAATCAGCAGCAATTGACAAGTGTCATCCTGAGAGATCACAGGTTTGTCCTGTAAGAACTTTGCCGGTACGGATAAAACTTCTTGAGCAATGTACCAAGAGAGCTGACCCTTGGGCACTAGAAGTCCAAGGTCGTCTAGAAAGTTGCATTGACTTAGTAGCAATGGAAGCCATTTATCACAATAACTGCTTTTCAAGATTTATGCTGTGCAAAGATAAAGGTACCACGTCATCAGTTAAGATTCAAGGTAGGCCGAGCAACCCAGTAATGCAATATTGGTTTGAGATGCTTTGTCAATGGCTTGAATCTGAAGCTGGTGCAGAGCTATTTACACTAAATGAATTGCACACTAAAATGTTAGAATTAGCTGGTGGATCTGAGGTATACTCTAGCAAGAGATTAAAACAAAAGCTACAGGAGCAATACCAAGGGTATGCCTTCTTTGCTGAAGTTGAGGGGCGTAGCAATGTTCTTTGTTTTAAGAATATGGTAGAATACATCATTAATGAAAAATGGTACTCCGAAAGAAAAGCTAGCACGAAAGATGATGCAGAGCGTATTGTAATTGCTGCTGCAAAGATTATTAGTTCTGAAATCAGAGAAACTGAATTCAATTCTGATTCATACCCCACTGATAATGACATCAGTAGTAACGAGCGGAGCAGGCAATGTATACCACACCATCTCCAAGCTTTTTTGAAAATTATTATCTCCTCTGAGCTTAAGCAAGTTAGCATTGGGCATGCAATTATACAAGCTTCACGTAAAGCAGTTATAACTCCTACATTGTTCGGGCTAGGTGTTGAAATGGACCATGTTTTTGGGTCAAGATGGCTCATTGATGAATTGTCACGGTTGGGATTTTCAATTACGTATGATGAAGTTAATCGATATAAACAATCTGTGATTGCCAGTGAAAGCCTTGATAGCATTCTGACTGAGTATTTACCAGGCACATTTACCCAGTGGGTAGCAGACAACATTGATCATAATCTGGCAACTCTAGATGGGCAGGGTACATTCCATGGAATGGGTATTATAGCTGTTTCTACCCCTAAGGGTGGGACGGCATTAACCTCAAATTCTCTTGTGATAAAAAGGCAAAAACGAATGAAAGTGAGTGAGCTAGTGAAGGATCGAGGAGTATCAATTGTTCAATACATAAGTCCAATCAAGAAAGGCCTTAGCTCTGTAACATTTAAGCCCATTCGTGAATTACAAGTTCCATATACTCTGCCTTCAGAACTAAGCTGTAATCTGCTTTGGCATGCTGGATGGGTTCTGGGGGATGAAGCAATACCAAGACCAAATTGGTCAGGGTTTATGCAGCATATCTTCTCAGATGATGATCACTTACATTCCAAAGGGAAAGTATTATTTCTGCCAATAATTGATTTAAATCCATCAGATGAGACATGTATTTACTCAACTTTGTTATATATTCAGAGGCAGGCTGAGAAATTGGACATATCAACACCGTGTTTAACTTTTGACCAACCCTTGTGGCTAAAGGCAGTCGAAATCATCAAGGCCAAATCCATGAATATTGTTTGTAGACTAGGTGGTTTCCACACATTGATGAGCTTCATGGGTAGCATTGGGTCCATGATGAAGGGGTCAGGAATTGAACAAGCTATGGAAACAGTGTACAGTTCAAATGTTGTCACCCACATTATTTCTGGAAAGGCTATTTCAAGGGCTTTGCGAAGTCACATGTTAATTGAGGCTGCACTTGTAGCCAAGCTAATTAAATCAGTCTTGATGACAGACAGTAGTGATATTGAAGAATCTGCACAGTTTGACATTGATGATGACATCCAGTATGACTCAGATGCTGGTGCAAGAATAGAAAGTGATAGTGATGGTGATGTCGAAGGTGGAGTTGAGTTGAATGAGTCTGACACATACACAGAGCTTGCATCTGATTGTACTGATGAGGAAAATCAGACCATTGGTATAGAAAGAAATGTTGATCTGGGTCCAGAACACAAAGTTGATGCTGCTATAGCAGAAAAGATTCAGTCATTGTTCAAAGAAGTTTTTAACAAATCAAAGCCAGTTTCAACTGCAATAAGTTCAAGGGAATTGGCCAAATTAGAGAACTCATTGGATTTGTACAAAGACATGTTAGCAGAAAGATCACCAACTGCAAAATTATGGCTGCAATACATTGATTACGTGGAAATACTAAAATTATTTATATGGTCTGAAAGAACAGCAAATTGGAATCTGCATCTTGTAGCAGTGGGAAAGATGTTGAACCTCTTCGCAGCAACAGGTCATATTAACTATGCTAAAAGTGCTCGACTTTATTTGCAAGAAATGCAGGAGTTACCGACAAATCACCCATCTGTATATCAGTACTTTGAGCAAGGACATCATGCTGTACGAAGGAGTAGTAGGCACTGGGCAGGCTTATGGACTGATCTGGTTATTGAACAGGTAATGATGCGATCCATCAAAAGTCGTGGTGGGTTAACTCGAGGGAGAGGAATGACTGAATCTGTTTGATTGCAGTGGGTCTCTAGTCTTCATAAGTGTGCTGGAATTCATGATGCAATGACGACTGCCACTAACTTGAAGCATAAAACTAGTATGCAACACAATTAGTTAGGCATTTCTCGGTGTAAGAGGGACTTCGAAGATCTGTGCAAAATTCAAGTCTGGTTCAGTCAGCATGAGCCATTTGATATGAATGAAGGAAGGCTTCGATCCTTGTCATCTGGTTTAACTGCTACTAGTGATGATGGTATTAACTGTCATCGAACAGAAGAAATTGGAGCAGAAATACAACAACTGCTGGATAATGTAAGCGTCACTGAAGCCACTATCAAACGCAGCAGGCAAATAAAATCATTAGATCGCTTGTATCCAGGAGTTCAAATCAATAAAAAAAATTCATATTGATCCTAACATCCTGTTCTATAGGTTAATAGCCATTTTACAAAGAGAAGAAGACATGACTCCATTTTTTGATTATGAGTTGACCACAACACCAACTTCCCTCTTCAAAGACAACATTATGCGTAAAACCAACAAAGCACAACTAGCAACAGCTCTCAAGCAAGGAGTAAAACCTTGTGAGCATGACGACAGAGCTTTTTATGTTCTTGATGGAGGGGCTCTCCTTCACAGAGTAAAATGGGGGAAGAAAGCTACTTATAAAGATATAGTGATACAATATGTTCAGGGAAAGTATGGACATGCACATGTTATTTTTGATGGCTACAACCAAGGGGCATCAATAAAAGATCATGAACATCAAAGAAGAATTACAAAAATGTGTGCAGATATTCATGTTTCTGAGTTAACAGAAGCCTGTGTGAATCAGCAAACTTTTCTTGCCAATGAGCACAATAAAGCACAGTTTATATCATTATTGTGTGAGTACTTGAAAACTAATTCACAAGTTGTTACCCAGAGTGCTGGAGATGCAGATGGTATGATAGTTGAGCGTGCTATTCAACTGGCAAAGGAAGATAATGTAGTCACGGTAGTAGCTGATGATACTGATATACTGGTCCTTTTGTTGTATCATTGGAAAAACACCATGTCCGACATCTACTTCCAATCTGAACTGAAAAGGTCACAAAGAAAAAATGTGAACATATGGAAAATTCGTGATCTTGCAGCAAAAGCTGGAGATGTGGTTGTCTCTAATATTCTTTTTATCCATGCATGGAGTGGTTGCGACACAACATGTGCGACATTTGGACACGGAAAAACTACTCTGATGAAGAAAGTCCAGGACTCAAAAGAACTACAAGACTTATCACACATGATGTGTGATCCACTAATAACCGAAGAACAGGCTGGTAGAATTGGTAACCGCATATTTGTTATAATGTATGGTGGCAAAAAAGTTGATTCCCTTGGTTGTTTGAGGCATGCCAAATTCATGGAAATGGCTACCTCAAGCAAGTCCGGACTCGATCCCCAGAAGCTCCCACCAACAGAGAGAGCTGGATACTATCATAGTTTGCGTGTTCACCTTCAAATTATGATTTGGAGGGACCTCAGCGGGAATGATCTTGATCCACAACAATGGGGATGGAAACGTGAAGGGAATATGCTAGTGCCAGTGATGACAGATCTCACCCCAGCACCGGAAAATCTTCTGAAGTTTGTACGTTGCAAATGCAAGCTTTCATCACGAAATCCGTGCGGGACTAACGCATGTTCCTGCAGAAAAAATGGGCTAAAATGTGTCTCAGCTTGTGGGGACTGTCGAGGAGAAGGCTGTTATAATTCGGAAGATGCTTCTATTGAAGAAAATGATGTTGATATCTTGAATTATTAAACGTTTTTTTTCTTCTTTTTTTAAACTGTTTGAACTTATTCTGTGTTTTTAAACTAATAATTACTCTGCCATGTTATTGTATAATTATCATTCATATTTTTATTTTAATGTCTGCTACAAAAATTCTGTGAGTCATGGAAATATTATTTTGCTGACATTGCATTTTTGGTGTCTAAAGTATGAGAATTATTTTGCCCATAACTAATTTTCCCCAAAGAGGATTTTAGAGGATTTTGGATATATTATTCTACAAAAAATTCTGAATTTAGTGATATCAAAATTATTTTTATACCATTTTTTTCTGGGTCCAACCATTTAACAGCCGCACTATAATGATAGTAGGGATAATAGGATGTGTTGAACATGTTTACAATCAGTATCGGTCATGAGATCCTCAGAAGTGTATCTGAGAGTTGGCTAGAGATAAATTTATCGTAGTGACAGTGGTTAGTGTGCAGTAGTTCAATATGATGGGATTTCCTGGATAATATTGAATTATTCAGATGTTCAATTTCTTATATGATATTTTCAATGAATGCAATTTTTTTCCTTTATGCTGGTCCACCAAATTGAGGCCCATGTGAAATATGCACTGTCCACACATCGGGGATTTGCAACTGTTGCATTTTCTATATCTTCCGCTAAGTTTATCTAATTTAGGATAATGAATTTTTATTTATTATAAGGTCTATCATTTAGATAGAGCTGAGATTTCTTCCCTGTGGCTAACCTCTCAAATTAATGTTGTTGTTGTTATTATTTTTTCCACACTGTCTTGACCATCTATTTCTGCATTATACTATGTGTTCATGGATGGCCCTACCTCTTGTTGTGTTACAACTGGCCAATCTAGAGATCCAGAACCGCTGTGTTAGTGAATATGTTTAAGAGACTATACCTCTCGAACTGTTTCTAACAATTTCTTGGGGGGATTAGCTCGCAGAGTATGAGTTGAAATTTCATGATTGCATTTATTCACTTCAGTTTTCTTTTTCTATTGCTTTTCTTTGTAGTGGGATGGAGTGGGTGGAGCTGCTTTCAATGTCTCTGACTTACACCAGCTGTGAATGATGGCTCAAGAAGTGTCAACATATGATCATGGAGTTACCTGATACTGCTGTAATGATGGCAAGGTGAGTGTTCTCTAGAGTGTGTTTGTAATAAGGAAGTATTGATTCCAATAGGTCTACATTGCTAGAATGTATCACCAACACTCAGAGCAGTTAGTGGCTCTGGCTAGCTTGTTGTGGTCACCTAGGACAAAAGAGTTTGTGTGACAATTAATATACATGTAAATGTGTATGTCAAGTTATGTAATCAGTATATGAGACCAGTACTATCGCAAGATGTTGACAATCTTAGTGAGTAGTCAGTCATTCTCGGCTGAAATAATTATTGGCTGTTAGAATGAGAAAAATTTGCTATTATCTTAGGGTTTTTTACCCACACTAATTAAGCCACAATTAACTACGTGATGAGTGAGCAAGTTAACGGCACCATCACATCACCCGAACCCAGGTAAAGGTCGACAGAGGACATGCAAATACTGCGACCATGTGGCTAAGTGGTCACATGTGGTGTGTCACATGTGGAGCAATGGCACAATTACATTAGTCCTAATAGCCACTGTTCTCAGTGCTTGTAGCCTAAGCCTAGCAGCTACCTGTTACTGCCTTGCCAGAATGGCTGATTCACCCGACACTATTAGCTCTCTAAGGATGACTGCTCATCAGTGGTAGTTTGTTTTTTTTTAATAGTAAGGGGCTGGAGATATACTGTCTGTACTCTAAATAATTAGCTTTCTGTAGGTCAGGTTGGATATATAGGATCTACATCATCAAGCCACCACCTCATTGTGAAATCATCAGCCCGGCTTATGGCCTTTCATACACAATAGATACTTACAGATGTAATCAGCCGAAAACAGGAGTTCTATGGCTCGATAATACATGGGCATGCTGCCGGTCCATTTGCCTTGCTTAACTAGTGCAGTTAGGTTAAGAGTTGGACTATAGTTCTGATGCTGTTACTGAGAGCATGCTGCCAACCCTCATTATGGTCAGGCATAGGCTTCGTTACAGGTGTGGGGTGCATGGCCGGCTCCCACTCTTCTTATTCTAACCTTCATGCAAAAATTTATGATCATCATTGTCCATTGCATATGTGAGCGGGTCTGGGAAAAGGGACCTTATGGCTCAAAAATTGAAATTGAGATATAGGCTCCGGAAGTAAGTCATCGGAAAAATTATTTCTTTCTCCTATTTTTGTTTTTTGCACAATTAGTCTTAGTGACCCTTACTCTACGTCTATGCCAAATTTCAAATGTCAAAACAACTTAAAAGACCCCAAGCGTGCCGTGGAAAGACAAGCTACTTTTTATTCTCTCTTGTTCTCGATTTACAATAAACGGGGGATGGGCGGAGTTTCTAAGAAGCAGCTAAAAAAACGGCATAGCTTTGAGACTATTGCATGCACTCTACAGCTTACCTCTGGCTGAAATTTTACCGCTACAGCGTATAGAGTAGCCAAGGATTCCGACAAGACAGGCCGTGAGACGCTTTAAAAAGTGGCTGTACGATTTTATTGCGTATGCGGAATACGCCGTTAAGTATACGGAAACGTTAATTATACCGGAAGTGGAAATTCAATTTATGTTTTCTTGATTTCTAGTTCAATTGCTTTGCTGAATACAGCCCAGTTCAACTGCCAGTTTCTCTGCACCTCAAAGGCTTTACCCTCCAGTATTTTAGCACTAAGTTGAGATAAATTGTAGCTTTTTATTAGCATAAAAAACTCATTTTTTTTTTGCTCCATAAGGTCCCTTTTCCTAGACCCACTCACATTAGTAACTATCTGCAGTATTTAGTAATGGATCTGCAGTATTTAGTAATGGCCAGACCCTCTCACGGTATTGCCAAGATTGGCTCTGTCAAAGTGATCAGTTTTCTCGAAAGCATAGAAATTCCTGAATCAGTCAGGTGCATGCTGTAATTGAGATTTATGCTGATGTGTTACATGAGAAGGGAGGTGGAGAAAATAGGGGTTACATGATGAGAGAGATTAGAGAATAAACTAGTGCTGGATGTGTGTTAGGACTCATAAGCCACACTACACTATGGCCAGTGTGGCATTATATAGAGCATAGGTAGGAGGTTCTAGTGCATATTGTAGTTAGATTTTACTAGAGGTGTGACGGTCCACCGGGGGCCCTTTAATAGTGTCTTATTCTCACACTATCACATTCGCTGCCTGTCTCTATTCTCTTACTCTCAGGCTCACTGCCTGTGTATTCTTGCACTATCAGGCTCACGGCCGTCATTCTCAGGCTCGCTGCCTGTCTAGTCTTACGCTATCAGGCTCATATTCTTTCACTATCAGGCTTACTGCATGTCTACTCTCACTCGCAGGCTTGCTGTCATCTATTCTCTCACTCTCACTCAGGCTCGCTGCCTATCTATTCCCACTCCATCAGGCTCGCTGCCCACACTCGTGTTACTGTCTATCTGTTTTCACACCCAATGCTGTTAAAGCATTCTTGCTCTTTAGCTCACTCAGGCTTGCTGTCTATCTAGTCTCAGGCTCACTGCCTATGTATTCTCGGGCTCACTGCCTAGGTATTCACAGGCTCACTGCCTATGTATTCTCGGGCTCACTGCTTATGTATTCTCAGGCTCACTGCCTATGTATTCTCAGGCTCACTGCCTATGTATCCTCAGGTTCACTGCCTATGTATCCTCAGGCTCACTGCCTAGGTATTCACAGGCTCACTGCCTATGTATCCTCAGGCTCACTGCCTATGTATTCTCGGGCTCACTGCTTATGTATTCTCAGGCTCACTGCCTATGTATTCTCAGGCTCACTGCCTATGTATCCTCAGGCTCACTGCCTATGTATTCTCGGGCTCACTGCCTAGGTATTCTCAGGCCTGCCTTTAGGCTCACTGCCTATGTATTCTCGGGCTCACTGCCTATGTATTCTCAGGCTCACTGCCTATGTATTCTCAGGCTCACTGCCTATGTATTCTCAGGCTCACTGCCTATGTATTCTCAGGCTCACTGCCTATGTATCCTCAGGTTCACTGCCTATATATCCTCAGGCTCACTGCCTATGTATTCTAGGGCTCACTGCCTATGTATTCTTAGACTCACTGCCCATGTATTCTTAGACTCACTGCCTATGTATTCTCAGGCTCACTGCCTATGTATTCTCAGGCTCACTGCCTATGTATTCTCAGGCTCACTGCCTATGTATTCTCAGGCTCACTGCCTATGTATTCTCAGGTTCACTGCCTATGTATTCTTAGACTCGTATTCTCAGGTTCACTGCCTATGTATTCTCAGACTCACTGCCCATGTATTCTCAGGTTCACTGCCTATGTATTCTCAGACTCACTGCCTATGTATTCTAGGCTCACTGATGTATTCTCAGACTCACTGCCTATCTGTTCTCAGGCTCACATATGCATCTGCATGGCACTCACTCAATTACCCCGTCACGCGATCAGGACATGTTCCTTCTCACTTGTGTCTGTTGCTGCCTCCACCAGGCACACCGACTGTTACTATTAATAGCTAATGCCAACTTTTGAAGTTCCATGTGAATAGGGATGTGGAGCAGATAATGCAACAGGGGAGGGATATTCTTAGTAGTTGTAATACACAATACTTTCACACAACTGACATACCTACGCAAGACTTAACCTTCGTGGTTAGTCTAGTGGAGCAATGAATTTTCAAGTAATAACTGACAAATAGCGTATTAACTTACCACCGCCACTAACTCAAATAGAAATGGAGCTCCCACAAGTTTTTGAGTTTTAACTGCACCCGCAAAAGAATTCAAATTGGTAAATAATTCGCTTTCTAGGGTGATACTGGTAATGATCGCTAAACCGGAGGATTCCTTTTAGTGAAGTTTGGGATGGGGTCGAACACGGAGCGAACACAAAAATATGTGAGGGTCAAAGTACAAATGTCATACGTACGTCCACACATAAATTACAAACAAAAATCCCCGATTTTCAATTGTGTTACCCCTGAGAGTGTCTCACTCGCATTTATAGAAGTAAATCTTGGAGTCACAAGCCACTTGACTATGGCAAGAGTGGTGTAGAGAGGAGTTATGGTACTGTTAGCATGTGAGGTTAGATTCTCCACCCGGTAGTGGTGTGACAGTCAGACAGACCACTTTAACGTAGCTGTCCAGGGCAGGCTGCCCTTCATTCAACATCTAATACTACTGCGTACTGCCCCTCACTGCTGTTAGGCCAAGCAGCCATTCAGCTAATTACTAAGTGTGATACGTACACTCTGCCCTTGCTCAGGTCTTCTTACCTGGGCATGTGGTCCCTCACTTATTAACGACTGCTGGGGGCACTCTCCCCTTACTCGACGACCACTACCCAGGTTGTGTTCCTGGAGTCTACTTAGACTCCAGTGTGCAGTGAAAGCAGGTGAGATGGGAGTATACAGGACTCACCAGTCCTGGTTTACTGAAGCTGTGCCCACTCGGGTTACCTGAGACAGACATGGTGGCTGGAGTCATCCAGGTACCAGGCGCTGATCACAGCTCCAAAGTCAGTGGCACCACTCCCTTCTCCAAGGAACCAATACGAAGTCATTGGAAGGCCACACCATCCCAAAGCCAGTGAGAGGGAGAAGGTTGGGGGTCAAGGGTCGTTCAGCAGTACTCTTGTCATAATGCTCAGTTCTCACTGTGTATGCTTGTCTGTACTTACTGTCGCAGGTATACAGCCTACTACCATTGGTAAGAGAGCTGCTAACCCTCTCCTAACCTATCACTTATAGCCTTGGGGGTGTAGGCCGCCTCCTGCAGCCCTTTAGGGGGACTCGGCAATGCAGGGCAATTAACGCTAATTGCCACTGACCTGCCGAGTCTCTCACCCCCAAGGCCACACAGTGGGGGTGGGTCCAGGGTCATACCACTGCCTCATGCACAAGGAACATGCGCAGACATGACCACGGGCTCACATCAGCACAGACTGCCAATGTGTAGTTTAGGAGGATGACACCAGGCAACCATACCAATAAGGCGAATCAGTTCTTTTGTTAGTTAGTGGGAGAATGTGTGCATCAAAATATGAAAGAGACCATCAACTATTTTGTTTACTTTGCCATTCATGAATCTTGAGCTGATGGAAGCAAATTAATTTAATATTAGATTTCCACCATGTTACTGCAAACATGTCTTTCAATATGCATGCTTGTATCTACATCAGCAAGGCCAATCTTTCTAGCACATTGCCCATTTGTTGAAATAACATGTAATGTACGTGTTACATTGTTGAGCAACAAAGTTACGTATTACAAGTGCAACATATGTAGTATTCTTTGAAATATTTATGTAAAGATGGTTCTGATATTTCGTACTGCTTAGAAAAGTTTAGTAGAATCTTTTGCCATCTATCTTTATTTTGCTCTCTGTTAAATTCTCAGGATTAAGCAAAACGATCTCAAATTGCAAGAAATTATTTGCTCACATAATTACGACGTGACGATAGGGGGGCTTTTTCCACAACAGTTAGTACCCTATGTGAAGCCAACAGCTTCATGTTTTCTCATACTTTCATGTTTTCTCTGACTGCCAGAACAACTATAACATTACACTTTATTTCATCATTAGTATTCACGCATGCTCATTTGTTCTTATTTTCGTGTACCGTTGTGCATCGTCGATGATTTGTTCTTTGTTTATATTTATCACCTCAACACTGTCATTGACTGTTCTTAACTGGAACTCTGACTGTGGGGGGGTAGGTACCACGGTCGCCAATTGTGGGTTGCGGCTCGACACAGCCCAGCTCAGCACAGTCACCAACGACAAGAAACGGTAAAGTCGTCACTCAGCTTACTCGTCCACTCTGGTAACTCGCTGCCACCAGAGTTCCTTGTAGCTATGTCCGCCCTTCCCTGAGCTCTCGATCAGTTTGGGGTTAAGACTAAAACTATGGGGAACTGATGATACGCATGCGTGTCTAAGGTTATGTAGCCAAGGACACGCACGCGCACACAAAATGAGGGAGTGGTCACGGAACATCCGGACAGAACTAACACACATAATCATGACATGCGCATACATACACTTTAGAATACATACAATAATAATGACACACTGCTAATAATAAATACACATATAATTGACTTTCATGACACACACAGTTCATTCATCTTCTTCATTCATCTTCTTCTTTCTTCTTTATCTTTCTTCTTTATCTTTCTCTTCATCTCTTTCTTTATCTCTCTCTGCTCACCCTTCATCATGCCGCCCACAACTCCCCCCCCTGATAAACCAGAGGCGGCTTCTGTCTGGGTGTCTGTGTCTGCTTCCCAGGACTGCCTGCTCATAGCATCGGCGTTTTCATGGCTCTTTCCGGGCCGGTATTCCAAGGAGAGAGAAAATTGTTGGAGAAGCAGAGCAAATCTCAGCAATCTTTTGTTGAGGGTGGAGCCATCCATCAGGGCCAGACACGGCTTATGATCCGTGACGACTTTCACTTGCTTTGTGTAGACAAAATACTCAAAGTGCTTGAGTGCTGAAATTATCGCAAGGCTCTCAAGCTCTGTCACGCTGTAGGTTTTCTCGGCTCCTCGGAGCTGTCTTGAGAAGAAACCAGCAGGTAGCTCTTTCCCATCTCGATAAACATGTAGGCAACCTCCAACACCAGAGCCAGAGGCGTCAGTATATAGAATGAAAGTGTCATCTGGGGTGGGAATGACCAAAACACAAGAATCACACAACAACTGTTTTAACTTACAAAATGCCTCGGTCATGGCATCCGTCCAGGCAACCCGGAGTGGACTCTTGAGAGAAGTAGCTGGAGTCAGAAGGCTCGAGCAATCTGCAAAACCTGGGATAAAGCTACGATAGTATGAGGCCGATCCTAGGAAGGATCTCAGCTGCTTTTTGGTCTTGGGCTTGGCAAAATTTGCAAGGGCTTGTGTTCTCATCTGTGGCACAGCTAAGGTACCACCACCAATTCTATGTCCTAAATACAATAAGTGCTTTCTCCCAAATGTGCACTTCTTACGTTTAATAGTGAGACCAGCCTTACCAAGGCAACAAATGACCCGTTGCAAATGATCTAAGTGTTCCTGCCATGTACTGCTATAAATGACAACGTCATCCACATAGTTTTTGCTAAAAGCACTCACTGGCTGCAGAACATTCTCTACCACTGCCTGAAAGATGGCAGGAGCGTTCTTTAACCCAAAGGGCATCCTGACATACCGAAAGCGACCAAATGGGCATACAAATGTGGTGAGCTCACTTGACTCCGGCTCCATTTCCAACTGGTGGAAGCCAGCAGTCAAGTCTAAGGTGGACAAACACATACTTGGCCCGACCTGCTCAAGAATTTCAGTCAATGAGGGTAGCCAGTACCTTCTCAAGGGAGTAAGGACATTAAGTTGTCTGAAGTCGACGCAAATCCTGACACTACCATCCCTTTTTCTAACAGGGACAAGTGGGCTGGCCCAGGCAGATTCCGATTTGACAATTATACCTTGGGCAAGCAGTTTATCTATTTCATCCTTAACTGCCTGTCTAATACCTCCAGGGATCTGCCTAGGAGGGAGATTTACAGGGACAGCGCCGCCTACCAGACAAATCCGGCAGGTACCTGTCCTGCAAAGACCTGGGATATCGCTAAAGTGTTCAGACACACTACTAAGGGCATTGGAAAGATCATCTGCTCTATAACCTGGGCACACCTCATCACTCAGGGAAGCCTTAGAGGCTAACAGATCAGGAGCAATGCCCTGCTCCTCAGCCACCAATGTTATAGCATTGACTGCAAGTGGCCTAGGGGTGTACACCTTCAGATTGTCACGGTGTGCTAACCTTGTGGGGTGACCCTCACCTTTGGATATTTGGTAGGACACCCGGGAAGACCTATTAAGAATGGTATAGGGGCCCTCCCAAGCTGCCTGTAGGGCAGCCTTCATGCCGGGAATTCGCATGAATACCTGTGTGCCAACCTCTAGCACTCCATCTGTTTTGTTTCTATCATAGACTTCCTTTCTTTTTTCACTGGCTTTGGACTGATTGGCTACTACTAAGTCATTCAGGATGGCTAGCCTGTCATTTAAGGTGACCAACCACTCATCAACCTCCATAGGTTCAAACTCTTTATTGACCCACCCATTGTACAGTATATCAAGAGGTCCTACTACATTTT
>WLWD01002861.1_pt1 | contig 23502 bp, 25 predicted proteins | sample 6712731 | NCBI WGS metagenome assembly WLWD01 (sample SAMN12718690, study PRJNA576275) | sponge metagenome | isolation source: marine sponge | host: Mycale hentscheli | place: New Zealand: South Island, Marlborough, Capsize Point | collected 2014-11-01 | reverse complement strand
ACCAATTTCTCAGTCCCATCTTGCTCAAAATAAATACATTCGCCCCTCTACAAGCAACCAAAGACCACACCTACTAAATTTGGGAGATTGCGGGCATGTGTAAGCAAATAAGAAATAGCATACGACACTACTTTTTACACTATCCAATTTTGTCTGGGACGTAAGGTCTTTGCTAAAATGCTCGCTGAAAACTTGGTGCTTCTTCATCTGAACAAAAAGTGCAGGAAATATTCTCCACAGGACAGTAAGAGCTACTAGGAAAAATCACCTGGCTTGCTACCAAATAAAGACTGGTGTGGTTCGTTGCAAATGCCCCTCAAACAATCCCCTTATTCTGGAAAGTTTGTTTTGTTTTGTTTTTTATAGAAAATTGCATCTCCAGTGGCAGCACATCCTATCAAAGTAGATAAATGTGGATGAGAAATGGCCAAGTTAGCTACCAGTAGCCACAAGAAGGCAATTGAGATTTCAGATTAATAAATTTCTTGTGAAATGCTTGTCATCAGGACACCTTTCAGATAACCACAAGACATGCATCAATTAATGAATGTATTTTCCCTACCTCTTTATCACAAATAATGACATTTACAAAAAACCTCAGATAAAGGACCAACCTCTGAGAAGATACCAAAAGTCCCGTACCCAATGTGGTCACTATTCGGAGGTTTTACTGTATACATATGTGTACACAAGTCAGGGTTTCATAAAGGATTTTTTTTTTCTGGGGGGAGGGAGAGTTTAGGAAGGAGAAGGGAGGGCACACGTAGCACAATATTTGTGTGACCACACCTACTTTTGCTGAAATCACACCCTTTTGATTAAAAATTGTCTCAGGTCTAGAATTAGTGACATCAATCTTGGAAGACTAATGCGTATTGCAAATGAAGGACCTCAATAAACTGAAGTGAACTTTCGCCAAATATTAGATACTAGCAAGTACCCCGTCACATAGTGGTGCTTGACGTATTGCAAAGTAAGAATGCAGTAGCACAAGTTATCTTACTCAGTTATCATTCTCTACCATTGGTTAAGGTTACATAAGTTTCCCTCTCCTGCTCTCTTTTTTCTGAACTATCTGAGCTTTTCTTCTACCCCACCACTCCTATCTTCAGCTCTTCTTTTTGAGTCATGGCGCCCCCTTTCCTTTGTCTATCTCTCCTGCATTTCTGTCCGACTTTGAGAAACTTTTGTCTTCTATTTTGCACTTTAGCCTTTCTTTTGAAAACTAACCCCCACCTTTATTGGTCTATTCCACCTGCTTTTTAGTTGTAATTAATCGCTCGCCTTTTTGCCTTCTCTTCCCTTCCATTTTAATCCTACACCGCCTTACCTCGTTAATTATATTATCAGTTACCATTAATCTCCTTTTACCTTCTCTTCCGTACTTTCGCCTTCCTTTTAGAAACCTATGCCGCCTTCTGTCGTCTCTATTGCACCCGCCTTTTAGAAATAACTGGCACATTCTACTGGATGTGACGACACTTTACCTACGGTAAAGAGACATGCTTTACCAAACAGTACCAAGCTCATGAATTATTCATGAATACACACACCGTTGTCAGTCGTCGTTACTGGTACACAAGCATATTATTATATAGATATACGAACAACATAATCATAGAATACCATTATAAATCATAACCACTGAATACCATTGAGTAATAGATATTATTAATTTATTTCATGAAATGCTTAGGGGGGGGGGGGGGGGGGGGTCCCAGGGTACCCCTACCTCTGTATGAAACCCTGCAAGTTATTTCATTCATACAAAACAATTATTAGTTCCATTTTTCCATTTGATGCAAGAGAATATAAATATAATTCAACAAGTGCTGTCAGCATTCTTTGGTAAGGGATAACCACCACTGTAGGTTCAGCTTTTAGTAAAGGACATAGAATGGCTAACATCATGCACCTTATTCAAGGAGGCACAAAGATTCTTGATATTTATGTATTAACCCTCAGTATGCATACACGAGAGGGCCATAGTACTCAGTTTATCAGTCAGTCAGTCAGTCATTCAGCAATGGATCTCGAAGACAATGCCTTTCAAACGATGAAATAGCTATTTAACTATTGTACAATGTGCCAGAATTTTTTGTTTGTTTGTTTTTGTTTCGACTTAGTTTTTCAGATAAAGCAGGTCACTTTTTTGGTTGTACGTACGATCGTAAACTTTTGTTTGTAAGCTACATTGTGTTTCATGTTGTGATTACATGAGCAAATAATTTCTTGTTTTCCACATTACTTTTTATGTTGCGAACTTTACAGAGTGCTGGAATTGTCGCTTAGCGTAGAAACTGAGGATGAGTGTTTTAGGAAGTTTAATATTTCAAGCATTTCTGATGGATACAGCAGTTATATCCGGTGTTTTCATTGTACATGTGATATACCAATTATATATTCATTAAGCTAAAGCTGGGCTATATAAGATACACAGTAGAAAACAAAATGAAGTTCCAAATTTCGTTCTGTAGAACAGCCGTTGCACCGATTAAAAAATGGGGGATTAAAAAATGGCCGTTCCGTTCGACCGCGTTACCGTTTTAATCTTTCTCGTTCACCGTATGTCTCGCCCAGAGAAATATTTAAAAAAAAATTTATCCAATAAAACATTCCGATTTTTTGTTTACAAGCTCCTGGTGTGGAGCTTTTCAGGCTTAAAAAACTGAAGCTGTCCTATTTGAAGTTGTCTAGTGGAGAATTGTTAGTTCGACCACCGTACAGTATCAATGTTTTCTCGACGTTAGGGAGGTCCCTCAGTAGCTAACAGAAAACATACAAAGTGCGGACCTCGTTATAGCTGTGTGCCCGTCAAAACTTCGGTCTGCAGCTTTATTGAAGCAAGTTAATTTTTTGTATGATCTTTTTTTTTTTAACTATCCCTGTAGCATTCTCATACTATTAATCCCAAATAGCACAGTTACCCGTGCTATTACTCATACAAATATCAGTGGCAATATTAAATTGCCAGAAATTCAGCTCTACCCTCTTTTATCTTTTATTTCACACTTGTCTGAACTATTATTGTGTTACATTTTAGGGACTTCCCCCACCTCCTCCTCCATTTTTGGTCTTGTGCCTGAGTGTCTTGTTATTTCTGTTAGCATTTTGTACTGTGCCGTGTGCAAGTTGTTTTGTCTTTCCTTTTACGCTCACCTGTGTTTTACTTGTGTGTTGTTTTCGTGTATGTGTTCTCCAGGAACGTGTCCTTCGATTGGATTGCCTGGATGAGCCAACGTGAACAGCCGGGTCGAGTGTGTAAGCGTGGGAGGCAGAAAGTAGGAGCAAGTGGTGAGTCCGTGTGTTTGGATACTGATAGCCTGAGTGTTGCTTCTGGGCTTTCTCCTCTGCTATTTTCGGGCTCTTCTTTGGGTGCGGTTGAGACAGTTCGTGTTTCCCCCATTTCTGAGTCTGACGTTGAATTTAGTAGTTCTGTGGGTGGTGATTCCCCAGCTAGCACAATGATGGGAGATGATGAGCGTCCCCATATTCCTAATGAGGTGGATCAGATTTCCACAATGATTGATACTAGACTGAAATCCTCATTTTCTGAGTTCTTTGATGGTTTAGCAAGTTCTGGTTTGTTATCTGGTAGTAGTCGTAGCAGTGTTGACTCGATCGATGCTGACATGTCTCGGGAGATCGGTCAACTAGCAGCCCACAAAGATGGTATGGATATTGCCAAGTTTGTCGCCAACCTGGAATCTAACTTAGCCATAATGGGTTGTCCACGTCAGTGTTTCATCCAGACATTCTTGCAAGGGGGGGCAAAATAGAGTTTTGAAAATGTAAGGGGGGGCGGGCGGCACTGGTCACCATGGGAGTGAAATAGAATTATTGGAAGGCCTATGTCCTACATTAAAAAAACATAAACTTATCTAATGAGGTCTGCATATGTCAGATCCTGACAAGTTAATTCAGCTATTCATTTTCACCTCCACCGTCTAGCAATTTTCAGTCAACTGTGACATTCACTATTTAGATGCTTTTCACACACTATTCAACTCTGACTCTCACCTACCCTTAGGTTTATCACACGTTGATTCACACTTACGGTTGCTGGCTGGCTATAAAAAGGCCAGCCCTCAGCTCACCGTAGCAGTTGTTGAGTTTTGATCTATACAGATTCTACAACTTCCAGAACCAGAACTCTAAGCACTCGTAGTCCCTGACAGCTTAGATAGTCTCAAATGGATATTCGCTCTTTCTTCTGTGGTGCAAGCTCTTCAAAGTCACCTGGCCACTCAAGTAGCAGTGATACAGAAGATAAAATTGACAGCAATCAATCTGATACTGAGTTTTTGGAGCCAAGTCCTGCCAAGAAAAGATTAATTGTCCATGAGAAGCATGCAAAGGAAAGATTAACTACACATGAGAAAAGCAAGAAAATCACTGCAAGCAGTCGAAAATACAACAAAAATGGGAAGAGAGCTTCAATTGGCTGATGTTTGATAAAAATTTCCAAGGAGCTTTTTGTAAGGTTTGCAGGAAGAGAGGAATTTCTCTTCAAAGAACAGGAGGAACATGGATCTCAAAACCTTTCACGAACTGGAAGAAGGCAATAGAGAAGATGAAATTCATGTAAAGAGTGATATTCACCTCCTATCATGTGAAGCAGAGATGGCTGCAGCTACAGCACTACAAGAAGGGTCAGTCATTCAGCAACTCCAACAAATTAATGATGAGGAAAAGTTGAAGAACAGAATGGCCATTAAAGCTCTAATTCGTTGCACCCATTTTCTAGCTCGTCGCCACATTCCCCACACAACAAATTTTGATGAACTTATTGATCTAATCGTAAGTTGTGGTGCAGAAGATTTAAAGGGGGTCCTTGAAAGAGCTAGATTAAATGCAACCTACACATCTAAAGTTGCTGTTGTTGAATTTGTTGAGGCAGTTGGCTTATGGGCTGAAGAATGTTTACTGAAACGGCTTCGCCAAGCTTCCCATTTCAGCATAATGGCAGATGAGTGCACTGATGTGACGACCACAGAAGAGCTTTCAATTTTCTTCCGCTGGGTGAACATGGACGGTCAACCTGTTGAGCACTTCTTGGATATAGTCCATTGAAAGCTACTGATGCAAAGACTATTTATTCTGCCCTTGTTGAATTCATGAAAGATAAAAACATACAGATTAGCAAGCTGGTGGGTATGGGATTCGATGGAGCAGCTACTTTCTCTGGGAAACACAATGGTGTGCAGAGTCTCCTGAAGAAAATTTCACCTCATGCACTTTTCGTACACTGCCATTGCCATTTGCTACAGCTAGCATGCGTTCAAGCAGCTAATGCTACCAGTGGGATAAAACATGTGTACATCACACATCACACTCACCACCCTCTGGAAATTTTTCCACTATTCTCCTAAGCGAGCTGAGAGTCTCAAAGCAGTACAGCAGGTGCTTGACTTACCTGAGCTGAAAGTTGTGAAACCATCAGATACTCGCTGGCTGTCCCATGAACGCTGTGTGAAGGCAATCAAAGCTAGCTACAGTGCAATTGTGACTGCTCTAAACAATATCTATGAGCAGACACATGCACCTGAAGCTCTAGGTATCAGTAAAGCCTTATGCAGGCCCTCAACTTTAGTGGCCATATACCTCCTTGATTATGTTCTGCCACAAGTGGCGAAGTTGAGCAGAGCTCTCCAGACTGAGAGAATAGACTTGACAGCTATCACCCCTCTTGTTGATGCCACTCTCAATACACTTGATGATGCCATGTTACTTGCTGCTAACTGGGTATTAGAACTGATGGATGCAAAGAATGAGATCGAAGAAGTCACTGACATCACGTTAACCACGGAAAGCATTGCTACATTCCAAGGACAAGTGGCTGAACCGTTTATCAGGATGCTGAAGGCAAACATATCCAGCAGATTTATTTCACAAGATATTGTCTCCTCATTTGGCATATTTGATCCGAAGAAAGTGCCAGCTGCTGACTCTTCTGACTTCCATACATATGGTGAGGACTTAATAGATGTACTATTAGCTCACTATGGTGCAGAGCTGCCTGCTAAGACTGCTGGTGGAGATGAATACACCAAAGAAGCTCTTATTTCCCGCGAAACCCGAGAGGAGTGGAAAACATTTCGAAGCTACTTATCGAAGAAGCCGAAAGGTAACCTGCACTTGCAGTTGAAAGAGCTCACCACAAGTGATATGCTTAGTGAATTTTTCCAAACATTAGCACCCTGGCAAACATATGTCTATCTATCCCTGTCAGCACTGCTTCAGTGGAAAGGAGCTTCTCCAAAATGAAACTAATTAAAACACGAATTCGAAATCGAATTGGGCAATCACAATTATCCTATTTGATGAAAATAGCCATGGAGACACCTGAGACGCTCTCATCTACACAATTAAATGACATTATTACAGTATGGAACAAAAAACCTAGACGAATTGCTGTGTGAATAGTTTATTATTAATTTGGTTTACATTTTTCTCTTAATAAATATCGGTTCTTTCAAAAGGGTGGGGGGCACTTAGAATCCAAGGGGGGGCATTTAGAACCCAAGGGGGGGCAAATGCCCCCTTTCGCCCCCCCCTAAATGAAACCCTGAACATAGAGAGGGCCCAGAATTCTCTTCCAATGCTTCCTTCATTAGATTACGCCAGGCTAACACTACTCCAGAACGGAGTCTTGAGAGATCTGATCTCTCTGCAACTAGCCTACGGACATATCTAGACTCTGATGGAAGATCAGAGCCACAACCTAAGCAGAACTCCATGGCTAAGCCGGATCGCAACCTGGTATGCTAGTCGAGCTGCAAGTTACAGCTGCTTTCCCGGGAAATATTAAAATGCGCGGGGGAATATGTGACGCAATTTTGACACTTTTTAATTGAATTCCTCTGGAACAAGTCGTAGTTGCTAGTGACTCCAGACCCTTTCCCTTCCCCCGCCCATAAAAAAGAAGGTAAAGGGTCTGGCCCGTCAGACTACACCCTAGGTGACACACTAACTCATTGCTAAGCTACCACTAAATTGCTAATTAATAAAGGAGCTTCTCACTGAAATATTATTTTACACATTATACTTACATACACCACACTTACATTAAGTCCTATGTACTGGATGGATGCCCTGGTGTTGTTGTCAAGGAAGGAGTGGTTGCCATATACAACAGGATTACTGGAAGAGTGAGAGGATGCCCTTCTCACTCTGTCTTTACTATCAAGCCTGGAGTCAGCCTCAAGCTAATAAACATGAACATACAACATACTAGAAGTGAACTGACCAGAACTCTTCATCAGCACAACGCAACGCTCTCACCTGCTCCTGCACTTCCTCCACCGACACAGACTGCGAGTAGCCGTTTTCCTCTGCCAGAGTGAGACGGGAAACTCTAGCCCAGGTTCCAGAAGTGCACAGTAACACCAACAAAGTTATCTTCACGGGAACTATCATCTCTAGACGTATCCTCCACTAACTCGCTGAAACTACTTCGGATTTTGTTTACTAGAATCAGCAAAAAATTTATACGCGCAACGACCAGTATCTATTTAAGCTTCGTAAGTAAACAAATTGCGAGTTCGCTGAAGTAAAAAAGCTAAGCTGATACGGTTCCTGCCCCGACCGGCTTTAAGGATGAATAAGACGACTTTTTTTGTTCTATTTCTAAGTCTCTACTGTTGTGTAAGTGAAGCTAAGGTGAACGAGCGGCACAGGACGCGGCTTAGGAAGCTTTTTTCTCACGGTTCTGATAGACTACGGGGATATGATCGCTCAGATCTGTCTGGAGCTGACGCTCAGGAAGGACTAGCCGCACATGAGATAGGAGAGAAGGTGAGTGATTTGGCGCTAGTAGCGCTCCAGAGGATGACCTCATTGGGAGAGTGCTGTGGTTGGTGAGCTTAAATGTGCTGAAGATGGTTATGGAATGTGTTTCTTAGTTTGTGGTTGTCTCTGGGATGGCTGGATCTGCAGCCTAACCTCTAGCTTGTTCTAAAAGCTTGTTGGAAAGCTTGTATCTGACCATCTGATGTAGACTATGATGGTGTATGTAGAGTTGCTGAAGACCTAATCTAGCAGCACCATGGGGAGTATCAACATTGTGCCAACAGTGGGTTGTACTGAAACTATTAGTGAGTACAAGTTGCCCAGGACACCAGACCATGTGGCTCCAGTGCTCAGAACTCTCTTCACTCACACACACACACACACACACACACACACACACACACACACACACACACACACACACTTGCTTCATTCAAAGGCTCGAGATATGATAGGAATCATCAATAATTGATATTAGTGGGTGTGATGGCAGTCATGACTACCAAATTTACCTCCAAAACCAGAACTTTTGCAGAGCGTTATCTATAACAACAACAACCAGCGTTATGTGTCAGAGTTGGTAAAAGCATCATCTTACATGAATTAGGAAGTGTCAGGCTCTCCCCACTCTATAGTTGACAAGAAAAAAAAGGGCTTCCGTTTAAACCAGTGACCCTCAACTTTGCAGTCACGTGTATTAAACCATCCGGAACAAAAAGCTATGATTCTTGGAGTGCCAACCTATTGCAGCTCTTCTCTCTCTCTCTCTCTCTCTCTCTCTCTCTCTCTCTCTCTCCCTCCCTCTCTCCTAGGTCTTCTCCTATTCTATAAAAACTGAACACTAATTTATTTGTGAAAGAGTATTCACTTACAGTAGCTAACCATAATCCACCACTTATCAAGGGTAGAGGAAAGGCAGAGAAGCAGGAAAATGCAAGGGTCAAGAAATAGAAGCAGGTGAGAAAAGGCTGACTGACGTAACTACTTCAATGAGATAAAACGCAGAATAAAGAATACCTTTGTGCTATAGCATTCCTTATTAGCTGAACTTAATACATCAAGTGCCAAGGTGTGGCGGGTACTTGCTATTACTTGAATTGTTTGTGTGATTTTGTAAAGTTTGTTATTGAAAGGTTTATTTAGTGTGCGTGTGATGAAGTTGACAAATTCTTATGGCGCTCGTGTGAAGACAAGCTGGTCTGCCTGTCATAAACTGTGTGTGTGTGTGTGTGTGTGTAGTTGAATAGAATGAGAAGACAAGCTGGTCTGCCTGTCATAAATGGAGATTACCTCTTCACTGACCGCAATAGTCGTGGACTCGTCCACTACTCTGGTAGTTCCAGTCCAGTAAGTGATCTTGTGGGTGTGACTATGTGGGTGTGGCCACATAAATGTGACTATCTCATTTTGATCATTGCAGTGTGAGTAGGAATTGAGATCATTCTGTGTGGTCCTAGTTATAGCTCCTAGTTATAGTTCCGTCAGTAGAATTATTGGCGAGCGAGTGAAGCGAGCAAGACACTATCAGGAGTAACACAATCGAGAATCGGGAATATTTGTTTGTTTGTTTATATATGTGTGTGTGGACATATGTATGTCACTTTGACCCTCACATATTTGTGCTAGCTTGGTGGTCGACCCTGTCCCAATTCACTGAACAGAATCCTCGGGTTTATCAATCATAACCCATATTCTCCAATTATTTATCACTTAGAATTCTCTTTTGTGAGTGCAGTGAAAATGAAGCACCAAAGGTGCGAACCCTCAGCGCTATTAAGCACTACCTTTCTATTACAATAATAATCTCCATCCAAAAGAAAAAGCAATCTGTTAGCTATTTTAATGAGGCATGAAAATAGCTTGACCAATAAAAAGGTACATGGAAACTCTGTCTTCATAAGAGAAGAAGCTAAACTAACCAGAAACACTCACCGACATGCATTTTCAACGTGAAACTTCACTTCTCTTAACTCCGTTAACTTCCCTGAGCATAAATCAAACTACACCGCTGGCTGCAAGAAATTATTTGCTCACGTGATTATGACGTGACGCTAGGGGGTGTTGCCCATATAAGCTGGTATCTACCGTGGAGCTGAAAGCTTCGCATTTTCTCAACGATTAGCCCGAAATTAAAAAAAGTAGCACAATAAAAGGTCTTAAATCTTCGTCCTGAGTAAGTTCATACCTAAATCAACTGTTAATTGTTAGTATTCTCCAAAATCAGAGCGTGACAGACAGACAGACAGACAAACAGACAGGATGACTACTATAACCCTCTCGCGCATGCGCGCTGAGGGTTAACTACAAACTAACCGGAGTTCATTTTTCATTCCAATGAGTGGTTGTGGTAAGTTAATGCACTATTTGTCATAGTTATACGCCTTACGCAACATTGTCCAATAGTCTAACCACGAAGGTAAACCTTGTTTTGGTATGTCCAGTGAACAAGTGTGTGTGAAAGTTTGTGTGTTACAGCTACTGTTTAACTAAAGAATAGCACAAAGTAAATGTTTAACAAACTAGTGGTGTGCTTGAGCACAAATGGCGAGCAAGCCTAAAACTACACTATTGTTGAACGATTGATTTTAACTTCTAGCACTCAAGCTACTAAAATAAAGTCAAGATTTTAAATTACGTATACACGGTAAAGGGGATTCAATGCCATAGTAACCACTCCCCACAACTGTTTGAATAAAAAAAAAAAAAGGCAACAAAAAACAAGACACGCTATTCAAAAGTTTTCTTTGTGATATTCTCTAGCTAAGTAGTAGTTGTAACACACAATACCTTCACACAACTGGACATACCTACACAAGACTTACCTTCGTGGTTAGTCTAGTGGATAATAAATTTTCAAGTAAATACTATTGTGTAGGGCTTATAACTATGACAAATAGCTATTAACTTACCACCGCCACTAACTAGAATAGAAATGGAACTCCTGTAAGTTTTTTAGTTTTAACTGCACCCGCAAAAGGATTCAAAGCGGTAAACAATTCAATTTCTAGAATGGTACAGGTAATGTAACCAGAGGATTCTGTTTGAAGTTTGGGACGGGGTCGAACACCCAGCTAACACAAAAGTATAAGAGGGTCAAAGTACAAAATGACATATGTATGTCCAAACATGTATATAAACTAGAGATATGCTTGAGCACAAATGGCGAGTGAGCCTAAAACTACACAATTGTTATATGATTGATTTTGAATTCTAACACTCAAAGCTACTAAAAATTAGGTTAAGTTTTTAAATTACGTTTATACAGTAAAGAGATTTTAATGCCAAGGTAACCACTCGCCTCATTTGTTTGAATTGAAAACAACAACAAAACAATACACGTTATTTAAATGTTTTCTTTGTGATATTCTTTAGCTATGTAGTAGCTGTAACGCACAATACTTTCACACAACTGGACATACCTACACAAGACTTAGTTTCATGGTTAGTCTAGTGGACAATGACTTTTTTAAGTAAATACTGTTGCATATGGCTTATATCCATGACAAAGAGCGCATTGACTTACCATCGCCACTAACTCGCATAGAAATGGAACTCCGGTAGGTTTTCAAGTTTATCTGCACCCGCAAAAGAATTCAAGACGATAAACAATTCAATTTCTAGGATGATACTGGTAATGATCGATAAACCAGCGGATTCTATTTAGTGAAGTTTGGGACGGGGTCGACCACCGAACTAAAATGCCAGGGTCAAAGTATAAAAACAGACGTACGTCCAAACATATATATAGACAAATGTCCCCGATTTTCAATTGTGTTACCCCTGAAAGTGTCACGCTCTCTTTGCTCGCTCACCAATAAATATATTAGCTGCATTTATACTGCTTTTCCGGCTACTACATCAGTAAGTATGTAGGTTAGGTTCAAATCTGTATGGTAACTCTTTAGAATTGTCTGCTGTAATTTTTAACCCTCAGCGCGCATGTGCGAGAGGGTTATAGTAGTCTGTTTGTCATTCATTCACTCTGTCAACAGTGGATCTTGAAGATGGCGGATTTTTATGCCTTGAGAGAAGAGGAACTCCGACTAGATGACGATTTAAGTCCCTTTAATTTTCCACTTTCTTAAATTTTGGCTTATTTTTTGAGAAAACGAGAGAAAAGGCAGATTACGGTGAGGGCTGCTATACGGTCACGCCCATTCAATCATTTTAGCTGCCATTTAGAACCAGGCGTGCTCATGTGAGCATACAAATTTTACCGCACCCAGTTCAGATTTGTTGCTTGCGTCCAGTAGTTCCAGTGCTTAACTTCTTTGTCCTGTTGGAAGTCTCTGTTGCTGGAGGTGCGCTTCTTTTATCAATTGTGACCGTCTACAGGAAAACCGGGCACAACGCGGCACCCTTCGAAAATTTTTTTTTGCACTTACAGAGTTGTCGGCGTCCAGATATTGAGCTCTCCAAGTTTTATCGTCGTAGCTTAAGTCGTTCCCACTATAATAGACCTAACCGTTTCCTTCCGTCGGCTTAAAACAATACATTTTTAAGAAATCGATCGATCTTTTCTCGATATTTACGCACGCCGCGTTGTGCCCGGTTTTCCTGTAGACGGTCACAATTGTAGTATGCCTGCTCTCCAAATAATGTGCCCTTAATTTACGCTAAAAGTAACCACCTGAGAAGGAGCAAGTTAGCTGAACTGCGTGACTCAATTCGGGCGTGTGTAGAGTGGGAAAGTTGTGGTTTTTCTATTCCCATAGACTTTTGTATTGAGTTTTGGAATAACACTTTCCCTCCGGTTTTGGAGTTTACTGAAGGAATATTTTTACCCGCTTAGGCGTGAGCTTTTCAATGATGCAAACCCTGGGTGCATAGTTGCTTTTGTTTGAAAGTTATTTTGTGGCCAACTCAACTTGGACAGAATATAGTCTAACTAGACAATCTTCCATTCCTACTCATCTTAGAACAGTAAAGATAAAGTGGTATGTATGTGTGTATGCATGCATGCATGTGTGTGTGTATGTGTGTGTGTGTGTGTATGTATGTGTGTGTGTATGTATGTGTGTGTGTATGTATGTGTATGTATGTGTGTATGTGTATGCATGTGTGTGTATGTGTGTGTGTATGTATGTATGTGTGTATGTGTATGCATGTGTGTATGTGTGTATGTATGTATGTATTCACGTTATCAGGTCATCATCTTACTTACCTATTCAACAACAGTTGCTGGAGCAGTGCTTCCCAATTCCTCCAGATTGTACAGGTATGAGTGTGAATGTGTGTGTAACCCATGCCACACCCACACCACTGGCTCAATCTGGTACAACCTATACTTAATCAGTTTGATGTTTTATATTGTATATGTTCATTAGGTCTTCTGATTATGGGACTTTATTTACACGTATTGATCCATTGCTGACTCCACCCACTCAGGCCCCTCCTAGTCTATGGGGTTCTATCTATGTTAGTCCTATCAACAAAAACTTGGTAAGCTATGTCATTAGTAAGGGAATGGTATGGTTGGTAAGGAGGTCACTAGTCAATATGATAGGTTGGTGGATGCTATAGTATGGTTGGTAAGGGATATATGTCTTGTAATTTAGGTGGTGGTGTACAGTTACTCCCAGAGGAATGCATTGTACTATTCTTTGGATGAAGGCGCTACATGGACAGCACAGAGCCTTCCAGCAACATTAGACACAACTTCTCTTTTATGGAGTCCGACTAAAGACAGGTCAGCCTTGGCCCATGACCCTACAACAGACCAGGTGACCACACCCACTCCATACTATAATAACACACCCGCATGTCTGTGAACCTTCAGACTGACCTTCATGTTGTTCATGTTCCACAGCTGTATGTTACTGACAACTTGGGCCATACCTGGACTAGAATAGCTGACCATGTGGACCTCAGACAGGATTATCAATGGTAGAACATGCATACACATACATGCACAACAGCTATGTGACATGTGTTTGTTTGTGTGTTAGGGGAGATCCTAATTATGACGCAGACTCTTCTATAGTTTATTTTAATACATATGACCCTAACGACCACAACCGTAAGTCAACTGGTATTAGTATGAAATGTGTTAATGGGAGACTGTGGAATGGATTTATTTGAGACTGAGCAAATGGGTGGGAGACTGAGCAAATGGGTGGGAGACTGTGAAACGAATGGGTGGGAGACTATGGAAACAAATAGGTGGGGGGGGGGGGGGAGAAACTGTTGGAACGAATGGGTGGGAGACTGCGGAACGAATGTGTGGGAGACCACTGCGGAACGAATGGGTGGGGAGGCTGCCGGAAACGAATGGGTGGGGGTGGGAGGGCTGCGGAACGAATGTGTGGGAGGCTGCGGAACGCCATGGTGTGTGAGACTGGCGGAAACGAATGGTGGGGATAACTGGGGGCGGAAACGAATGGGTGGGAGGCTGCGGAACGAAATGGGTGGGAGGGCTGCGGAACGAATGGGTTGGAGGCTGCGCAACGAATGGTTGGGAGCTCGGAACGAAGGGGTGGGAGGCTTGCGGAACGAATGGGTGGGAGGCGGCTGAACGATGTGTGGAGGCTGCGAAAACGAATGGGTGGAGGCTGCGGAACGAATGGGTGGGAGGCTGCGGAACGAATGGGTGGGAGGCTGCGGAACGAATGGGTGGGAGGCTGCGGAACGAATGGGTGGGAGGCTGCGGAACGAATGGGTGGGAGGCTGCGGAACGAATGGGTGGGAGGCTGCGGAACGAATGGGTGGGAGGCTGCGGAACGAATGGGTGGGAGACTGCGGAACGAATGGGTGGGAGACTGCGGAACGAATGGGTGGGAGACTGCGGAACGAATGGGTGGGAGACTGCGGAACGAATGGGTGGGAGACTGCGGAACGAATGGGTGGGAGACTGCGGAACGAATGGGTGGGAGACTGCGGAACGAATGGGTGGGAGACTGCGGAACGAATGGGTGGGAGACTGCGGAACGAATGGGTGGGAGACTGCGGAACGAATGGGTGGGAGGCTGCGGAACGAATGGGTGGGAGGCTGCGGAACGAATGGGTGGGAGGCTGCGGAACGAATGGGTGGGAGGCTGCGGAACGAATGGGTGGGAGGCTGCGGAACGAATGGGTGGGAGACTGCGGAACGAATGGGTGGGAGACTGCGGAACGAATGGGTGGGAGACTGCGGAACGAATGGGTGGGAGACTGCGGACGAATGGGTGGGTACTGCGGACGAATGGTGGGTAGACCTGGCGGAACGAATGGGTGTGAGACTGCGGACACGAATGGTGTGGGCGACTGGGAGACTGGTGCAACGAATTGGGTGGGGAGGAACTGCGGAACGAATGCGTGGGAGACTGCGGAACGACATGGGTGGGAGACCTGCGGAACGAATGGGTGGGAGACTGCGGAGAATGGGTGGGGAACTGCGGACGAAATGGGTGGGAGACTGCGGAACGAATGGGTGGGAGACTGCGGAACGAATGGGTGGGAGACTGCGGAACGAATGGGGGGGAGACTGCGGAACGAATGGGTGGGAGACTGCGGAACGAATAGGTAGGAGGGAGACTGGAACGAATAGGTAGGAGGGAGACTGTGGAACGAATGGGTGGGAGACTGCGGAACGAATGGGTGGGAGACTGTGGAACAAATGGGTGGGAGACTGTGGAAGGAATGGGTGGGAGACTGTGGAACAAATGGGTGGGAGACTGTGGAAGGAATGGGTGGGAGACTGTGGAAGGAATGGGTGGGAGACTGTGGAACGAATGGGTGGGAGACTGCAGAACGAATGGGTGGGAGACTGCGGAACGAATGGGGGGAGTACTGTGGAACGAATGGGTGGGGAGACTGCGGCACGAAAATGGGTGGGAGACTGCGGAACGAATGGGGTGGAGACTGTGTAAGGGAAATGGGTGGGACTGTACCAATGGGTGGGAGACGGCGTAACGAATGGGTGGGAGACTGTTTAAATGATGGGTGGAGAACTGGAACGAATGGGTGGGAGAAAATGCGGAACGAAGGGGTGGGAGACTGCGGACGAATGGGGTGGGGACTGTTGTGGAACGAATGGGTGGGAGACTGCGGAACGAATGGGTGGGAGACTGCGGAACAAATGGGTGTGAGACTGCGGAACGAATGGGTGGGAGACTGCGGAACGAATGGGTGGGAGACTGCGGAACGAATGGGTGGGAGACTGTGGAACGAATGTGTGTGAGACTGGAACGAATGGGGGGGAGACTGTGGAACGAATGGGGGGGAGACTGTGGAACGAATGGGTGGGAGACTGGAACGAATGGGTGGGAGACTATGGAATGGGTGGGAGACTGTGGAACGAATGTGTGTGAGACTGGAACGAAAGGGTGGGAGACTATGGAATGGGTGGGAGACTGGATAAAACTATAGAATGATCTTGTTTCAATCTATATATAGTCATAATTGGGAATGAGTTAATAGCAGTGGCATGGGAAGGGGAGCTCTCTCTCTCTCCCCCCCCCCCCCCCCCCCATATTTTTGGGGGCATAATCTAAAACTGATTTCTCACATAAACACTGGCAAACTACACATCACATCCCCTGCAGCCCCTCCCCCCCATACCGAAACACCTTCCTACACCACTGAATAGAGAATGAATGTTGGATGAATGGATAACTTTATGTGTATGACAAAGTGACTCAGACTTACATTCAAGTGGACGGTGCATCCACACTTTCTGCTAACTCATTTCCCATTTATTCTTCTATCTCAAAATACTCATCCCACTCTCATTAACTCATTCCACTCTCATTAACTCAGTCCACTCTCATTAACTCAGTCCACTCTCATTAACTCAGTCCACTCTCATTAACTCAGTCCACTCTCATTAACTCAGTCCACTCTCATTAACTCAGTCCACACTCTCATTAACACTCTCATTAACTCAGTCCACTCTCATTAACACTCTCATTAACTCAGTCCACTCTCATTAACTCAGTCCACACTCTCATTAACACTCTCATTAACTCAGTCCACTCTCATTAACTCAGTCCACTCTCATTAACTCAGTCCACTCTCATTAACTCAGTCCACTCTCATTAACTCAGTCCACTCTCATTAACTCAGTCCACTCTCATTAACTCAGTCCACTCTCATTAACTCAGTCCACTCTCATTAACTCAGTCCACACTCTCATTAACTCAGTCCACTCTCATTAACTCAGTCCACTCTCATTAACTCAGTCCACACTCTCATTAACTCAGTCCACACTCTCATTAACTCAGTCCACTCTCATTAACTCAGTCCACTCTCATTAACTCAGTCCACTCTCATTAACTCAGTCCATACTCTCATTAACACTCTCATTAACTCAGTCCACACTCTCATTAACTCAGTCCACTCTCATTAACTCAGTCCACTCTCATTAACTCAGTCCACTCTCATTAACTCAGTCCACACTCTCATTAACACTCTCATTAACTCAGTCCACTCTCATTAACTCAGTCCACTCTCATTAACACTCTCATTAACTCAGTCCACTCTCATTAACTCAGTCCACTCTCATTAACTCAGTCCACTCTCATTAACTCAGTCCATACTCTCATTAACACTCTCATTAACTCAGTCCACTCTCATTAACTCAGTCCACACTCTCATTAACACTCTCATTAACTCAGTCCACACTCTCATTAACTCAGTCCACTCTCATTAACTCAGTCCACTCTCATTAACTCAGTCCACACTCTCATTAACACTCTCATTAACTCAGTCCACTCTCATTAACTCAGTCCACTCTCATTAACTCAGTCCACACTCTCACATGAAGTCATTCCATTGTATTTCAATAATACACTCAATCCTCCCAGATCCGGGCAACTTGGGACCGGGACCTGCCCGTATCTCAGATTTGCCCGTAACTGGGAACACCTTATTAAAACTTTAAATAAATATTTGTTTAATTGGTTTTAGTGATGATGTTATGTTTTAAATGTAAGATAAGGTTTATAATATAAAATAGACTATAGCCTTCCTTTTCAATTACATTCTTAAGCTCTTCACAAAATGGCTCAATAGCAGAAATATCAGCAGATAATAGTTCTCCTCTCAGTTGAACATTCTTTATTCCATGACGGAAGTTAAACTTACTTAACCATCCTGTACTTGCTTTAAAACTCTCTGGGATTTCATCTGGATAGAGCTTAGTAAAGAATTGCCTTGCTTTTTCTTGGAGTAATACACCAGAAACAGGAGCACCCTTAGACCTCTGCTGGCTAAACCACTTCCAACAAGCTTCATCCACTAATTGAAACTTAGGAGGGCGTACAATACAACGCTTCTTGTATGAATATGCTGGTGATTCACTCGAAGAAGCTGCAGCAGACAGCTTCACCCGGTCTTTCCAGATGTCAGCCACAGTTGACTTCGCCACACCAAACTTTTCTCCAACAGCGCGCTGAGAGATTCCTTTTTCTAATTCCTTCACTAAATTAAACTTTTTCTCCAGTGTAAGCACTGCTCTCTTCCGTTTACCGGCTACTGGTGACACTTCCATTACAAAAAATGCAGCTAGTCGTCGCGACTGCGTGACTGGTAAGTATCGTCATTTCTCGCGCAATTGGTGCCCGGTTAATGGACGTGCCCGTAATAGGGACGTCCGGATCTGGGAGGATTGAGTGTACCCACAAATAAAATCACTGTAACAACATTTATAATTTATTTTGAATATGGAATGAGTTATGAGAATGTGGAATGAGGTGAGAAAAGTATCTGTGAGAATGCAGAATGAGTTATGAGAATGTGGAATGAGTTTTTGTGAGAGTGAGAAAAGTATCAGTGTGAGAATGCAGAATGAGTTGTGAGAATGTGGAATGAGTTTTTGTGAGAGTGAGAAAGTATTAGTGTGAGAATGTGGAATGAGTTAGCATGAGATATGGAATTAGTTAATTTATGGTGTACGAATGTAATGTGTTATGTTAATGATGTATGTATGTGTGTGTGTATGTAGGTGGGAACTTCACTGTGTCTCTGTACACTCAGCATTCTCCATACACGAATAAAACTCTAGAAGAATTTGATCCTTCTCTTGGTCGTCATGACGATTTCCTGCTCCTGGGTCCCTATATCTATGCCCAGAAGACGGACTCGCGTGGAGTCATCTCATTATACATTAGTTACAACAGGGGCAACTTCTCTAAGACAATGATTCCTTCTTCACAGCCTCATGTGGTAAAGAGTAGATTTACTAACTGTATGAATGTTGGGGTGGGACATAAAGTTAGAAGTGAAGGGGTTTAGGATAGAGTTGAGTTTGAAACAAAACTATGATAGTTTTCATGTGTCTGCTGTATATTTAGAACTACCTTGTGTCTCACATTGATGCTCTTCAAGCTCTGGTGGTAATCCAACATGCGAGTGGTCAGTTCAACTTGTATCTGTCGGACATCACTGCAGTCTACTTCTCTCTGTCTCTAGCAAATTTAACTCATTCTGGATTTGTGTTAGACTTGGATATTGTGAGTATACCGAGTGATAGACTAGGATATTGTGAGTATACTGAGTGTTAGACTTGGATATTGTGAGTATACTGAGTGACATACTAGGATATTGTGAGTATACTGAGTGACAGACTAGGATATTGTGAGTATACAGAGTGATAGACTTGGATATTGTGAGCATGTGATATATTAACACATATGTATGTGTGTCTGTGTTCTCGTTTGTTTGTTTGTAGGTTGATGGTGTTAATGGCACACTGATGGCCAATCAGTACATTAATGGAGGTTCTAGTGGAGCAACCAGGTCTCTTATCTCTCTAGACAATGGAGGCAACTGGGAACTGGTACGTCCTCCATCCACAGGAGACTGCAGTCCTCCACAGTGTTCTCTTCACCTCCACATGTGGAGCACCACCTATAGCCGCACTGCCATCTACTCCCAGGTAGGTAACGAGGAGAGGGAGGGAGGCAGGGAGACTCACCAACCACATGTCACATGGTGAGTCCATGTACATGTGCATGTGTGTAGGATTCTGCCCCAGGGCTCATTCTGGCTCATGGCAACACTGGTCGGACTCTGTCTACCAATCCAGATCTGTACATCTCCAGAGATGGTGGTGTAAGTTGGTCTCTGACCCTGCAAGGTAGCTGGGGAGTGAGTGTGTTGGATCATGGAGGACTTCTGGTGGCAGCTAAGGACTACCATCAGGTGCCCTCTACACAGCTCCAGTACTCTTGTGATGAAGGACTGCATTGGTTGTCCTTTACCTTCACTACTACTACTACTATTACTGTTTATGGAGTCATCACTGAGCCAGGAGAGCACACTAGTGTTGTTAGGTGAGACAAGATCAACTTTTCTCTCGTATTAGGTTCTGGTTGCTGTTTAAGAGATACTTGTTTGTTGTTGTGTTTGAGATACTTGTTTGTTGTTGTTGTTTATGAGATACTTGTTTGTTGTTGTTTATGAGATACTTGTTTGTTGTTGTTTATGAGATACTTGTTTCTTGTTGTTTATGAGATACTCGTTTGTTGTTGTTGGCTTTGATTTTTGTGTTATTTGTTGTTTTGTTGTTGCTATAGTTTGTATGGTGTGAAGAGCCGATCCTCTTCTATCAGTGTAGTAACGATCGATTTCAGTCATGTGTTTGAAAGAACTTGTACGGGCCACGACTTCTACCAGTGGCATCCTTGGGATGACCGCACGAACCTCAACTGTATACTGGGCAGTTCTGTCTCCATAGAGAGGAGGAATGCATCAGTCTGCTGTCTGATTGGTCAGGACTACTCCAGACCTACACAGTTCTCTAGATGTCGCTGCACAATAGATGACTTTGAATGGTATGTCTGTCGTGTATGACAGGATATTGCTGTATTGTTACGGTGACTATGTCATCACTATGTTTTGTTTCTGTAGTGACTATGTCATCACTATGTTTTGTTTCTGTAGCGACTATGTCATCACTATGTTTTGTTTCTGTAGTGACTATGTCATCACTATGTTTTGTTTCTGTAGTGACTGTCATCACTATGTTTTGTTTCTGTAGTGACTATGTCATCACTGTGTTTTGTTTCTGTAGTGACTATGTCATCACTATGTTTTGTTTCTGTAGTGACTATGTTATCACTGTGTTTTGTTTCTGTAGTGACTATGTCGTCACTATGTTTTGTTTCTGTAGTGACTATGTTATCACTGTGTTTTGTTTCTGTAGTGACTATGTCATCACTGTGTTTTGTTTCTGTAGTGACTATGTCATCACTGTGTTTTGTTTCTGTAGTGACTATGTTATCACTGTGTTTTGTTTCTGTAGTGACTATGTCATCACTATGTTTTGTTTCTGTAGTGACTATGTCATCACTATGTTTTGTTTCTGTAGTGACTATGTCATCACTATGTTTTGTTTCTGTAGCGACTATGTCATCACTATGTTTTGTTTCTGTAGTGACTATGTCATCACTATGTTTTGTTTCTGTAGTGACTGTCATCACTATGTTTTGTTTCTGTAGTGACTATGTCATCACTGTGTTTTGTTTCTGTAGTGACTATGTCATCACTATGTTTTGTTTCTGTAGTGACTATGTTATCACTGTGTTTTGTTTCTGTAGTGACTATGTCGTCACTATGTTTTGTTTCTGTAGTGACTATGTTATCACTGTGTTTTGTTTCTGTAGTGACTATGTTATCACTGTGTTTTGTTTCTGTAGTGACTATGTCATCACTATGTTTTGTTTCTGTAGTGACTATGTCATCACTGTGTTTTGTTTCTGTAGTGACTATGTTATCACTGTGTTTTGTTTCTGTAGTGACTATGTCATCACTATGTTTTGTTTCTGTAGTGACTATGTCATCACTATGTTTTGTTTCTGTAGTGACTATGTCATCACTATGTTTTGTTTCTGTAGTGACTATGTCATCACTATGTTTTGTGTTGCAGTGGCTATGTCATCACTATGTTTTGTTTCTGTAGTGACTATGTTATCACTATGTTTTGTTTCTGTAGTGACTATGTTATCACTATGTTTTGTTTCTGTAGTGACTATGTTATCACTATGTTTTGTTTCTGTAGTGACTATGTCATCACTATGTTTTGTTTCTGTAGTGACTATGTCATCACTATGTTTTGTTTCTGTAGTGACTATGTCATCACTATGTTTTGTTTCTGTAGTGACTATGGTTATCACTATGTTTTGTTTCTGTAGTGACTATGTCATCACTATGTTTTGTTTCTGTAGTGACTATGTCATCACTGTGTTTTGTTTCTGTAGTGACTATGTTATCACTGTGTTTTGTTTCTGTAGTGACTATGTTATCACTGTGTTTTGTTTCTGTAGTGACTGGTTATCACTATGTTTTGTTTCTGTAGTGACTATGTCATCACTGTGTTTTGTTTCTGTAGTGACTATGGTTATCGTCATGTCGACGAGTTCAGTGGTCAGTGTGTGAGAGATGCTGCTGTCCAACTTTCCCCTTCCGTCTGTGCCAATGGAGCGTTCACTTACTCCGCCACTCGAGGCTATCGTAAAGTGGCAGGTGATGTGTGTTTCTCTGGCGTGGAAGACTTGCTTGGTCCAGTCACTCGTAGCTGCTGTGTGGATAGAAGTGAGTGACCGTGTTATGTGCTAGGTGATGTAGGTGTTGCTAAGTAACATATCAACTTGTTAGGTTCTTGTCAGAGTTCATGTGTTCCTAAGATAGCCGCATGTGTGAGCAGTACTGCGGGCTATGTGTGTCAGTGTTTCCCGGGATACCAAGGAGATGGCACTGTTGATGGCACTGGGTGCAAAGGTGAGTCACAGAAGAGGCGGGTCAGGTCATAAACATCAGTGTCAAATCATGTGGCTTAATTGCATTCCACATGCACTTCAGAAATATTCTGTGAAGTGAGTGAAGAGGACAACAGAAGCCATACATTAATAGTTCAACATATAAGTACTCCAAAGAAAGTGTAATTCAATAGGGCATGCAATTAGTTCACAGTATGAATTTAAAGTAGCACCATGAACAAAGGAATGAATGAATGTGCGTATGAATGAATAGAGCAAAGATGTAAGCAGCATAATGTATGATGATGCTTTTATTGAACAATTATTTAAGATAGTTGACTCTGTATTGGTTTCAAAAGTCAACTACATTAAATAATTGCTCATTAAATGTATCGCTATACATTACTCATCAATGTAGTCATGAGCCTATACACTATAATGTAAACAGCACTTGCAATAAGGACAATATGTGCCTAGTTAGATGGAATTGTTTGTAGTAAAACTGCTTCATTGAAAGAGGGATACTTGGTGACATAGGAATACTTGGTGACATAGGGATACTTGGTGACATAGGGATACTTGGTAGCATAGGGATACTTGGTGACATAGGGATACTTGGTGACATAGGGATACTTGGTGACATAGGGATACTTGGTGACATAGGGATACTTGGTGACATAGGGATACTTGGTGGCATAGGGATACTTGGTGGCATAGGGATACTTGGTGACATAGGGATACTTGGTGACATAGGGATACTTGGTGGCACAGGGATACTTGGTGGCACAGGGATACTTGGTGGCACAGGGATACTTGGTGGCACAGGGATACTTGGTGGCACAGGGATACTTGGTGACACAGGGATACTTGGTGACACAGGGATACTTGGTGACACAGGGATACTTGGTGACACAGGGATACTTGGTGACACAGGGATACTTGGTGACACAGGGATACTTGGTGACACAGGGATACTTGGTGACATAGGGATACTTGGTAGCATAGGGATACTTGGTGACACAGGGATACTTGGTGA
>WLWD01005794.1_pt1 | contig 23508 bp, 18 predicted proteins | sample 6712731 | NCBI WGS metagenome assembly WLWD01 (sample SAMN12718690, study PRJNA576275) | sponge metagenome | isolation source: marine sponge | host: Mycale hentscheli | place: New Zealand: South Island, Marlborough, Capsize Point | collected 2014-11-01 | reverse complement strand
TGAGCTACTGATCTGGACAGTCATTCACCAAGCCAAAGAACCCATGTTCACCACCTAGCTATGAACAGTTAGCTACATTAAATCATTTGATAGCTGCACATAATAGTTGCCATAGTTTTGAATGCTAAAAACATGTCAAAGTAAATAACTGACAATCAGACCAGCAAAGGGGGGGAGATCTAATGATATATAATAGAGAATCAAAGAAAATAGTAATAATAATAATAATAATGATGATGATGCTGATGTCAAAGTAAATAACTGACAATCAGACCAGCAAAGGGGGGGGGAGAGCTAATGATATGTAATAGAGAATCAAAGAAAATAGTAATAATAATGATGATGATGATGATGATGATGATGTCAATGTAAATAACTGACAATCAGACCACCAGCACAAAGGGGGGGGGGGAGCTAATGATATAATATAATAGAAAATCAAAGAAAATAGTAATAATACTAATGGTGATGATGATGATGATGATGATGATGATGATGATGATAGTATTAATAGTAATAATAATAATAATAACAGCAGTAATAGCAGCAGCAACAACAACAACAACAGTAATAATTAATAAATAAGAAGAAGAAGAATGAGAACCACTGTAATTAAAACGGCAGAACAATATGATGTCAGCAAGCCCCAGCAATCCTGACGCAGCACCTACCCCAAATTGTGGTCCAGAAGTAACGGTGCAGCACGGTTCCCAGTGCACGGGTTAAGTCTGCCACGAAGCAACACCAACGGAGCTGGTAGCTTTTCCTTTGCTGTAGAGCCCTTCAACGTTCGTGAGCCACACCAGCAAAGGACGGACAGACGTGGTCGAATGTGCTGAACTGTGCAGTCCGTCCCTCTTCCCACCTTTCCTGCCTGGCTTACATCCAGCAGCACTGGGTCTTGGACTTGGGGAGCCGCTGCGTTGCTGTTATGGATGTTATCCTCAGCTACAGTCTAATGCTTTCTTTTTTTTTTTTTTTTTTCTGCGTCTCAACACGATTTCTCGGACTGCGCATTTAGCAACGCTCTGTGCCTATTAATCCTGCTAGCGTCTGGACATACACGCTAACAAAGCGAGACTTACGCTCATTCCTGCCGTTTGGTTTGTGAACAAGGTGAAGTTTTTCACTGCGCTGTTACTTGAAGTTTCTCTTACCCACAGTTGTGTGATTTGCCGACTAACAGTTCGGACCTACTCGTTGAAGCCATTAAACAAGATGGGTGAGTGGAAAATCATCACTTGCTATGTCTCAAATAATTTACTGGTTGGGGCCGGGGAAACGTCTTTTTTAATATTATAATTCTTATTTTCTTCACAAAATATCTACCAAGATTTGTGCGTATCTTGCACCTTGTTGTTGTTGTTGTTGTTGTTGTTGTTTTTGCTCTCTATATTATACTTATTTTGGAATTTTCAGTTCATGCCCTTTATTGTTGTGCTTGTATTTAGTGGAAGTGGTGCAATCCATTGAGACAAAGTACCTTCAGTCTCCTGAAGACATCCGCGTAAGTGAAGGTGTTGTACGCAAGCAGACTGCCTGTGGCTTGCATGCAGCCCACGTGGCATTGTTAATTGACATCTCTCTATTGGTGTATTCTCCCGTTGCAGTTTTACATCAAGCGGAAAATGGAAGAGTGCCTGGGGACCGGCCCTCCTAAGAAGCAGGGCAAAGCCAATGCCCCTGAAGGCAATGCCAAAGATGCTGCTGATGGCAGTGTAAAAGAAGAGCAATGCAAGGAGGCTGGACCCAACCAGGTCAACCAAATGTCACCCACCCTCGAATACTCCGACAAAAACATCAGGGTAAGTGTAGAAATTGTCCAATGAAAGAAATGGTACTTAATTGGCCAGTAAGTATTATAATAATGGTAATAATAATAATAATATTACAATAATGACATTTTAATAATGATAGTGATACTACTAGTAATAATAATAATAATAATAACAATAACAATGACAATAACAACAACAACAACAACAACAACAATAATAATAATAACAACAATAAACAGCAACAATAATAATAACAAAAATAATGATGATGATGATGATGATGATGATGATGATGATGATGATGATGATGGGAGTGGTGATAAAAAAAGAAAAGAAAAAAAAATGGAAACAGAAAATTCTACAACTTTTACCTAAAGAGCAGAGTGCAAATGTTTTGGTTTAACTGTGATGCTGCTTTTTTTTATCTTAGGCTTGCATCAAGACTGGCATCGAGCACTACATTGAAACTGGAATGTGGCCACCTCCACCCCATTGGAGAAAGACACACCTCAAGCCAGGGTCAGCCAGCACCCTCGAGGGAGCTGTCGCTTTCCTGGACCCCAAATACTTGGCTAGCCAATTGGAGTCCTCCCAAGACGACTCAGATTGGGAAGACGACTCTGATGGGGAAAGTGACTGGGACAACGAGGAGGCGGTACAGCTCGATGCCAAGTACCTTGTGAACCAGTGGGGTTCATTGGACTGCGACCCAGACTGGGAGGAGTCAGTGATACCCGACGCCTGGGCCGATTATGAAATAGTTCAACTGCCCGGGAAATATTTAACCAATCAGCTGAAAACCGCTGAAGACGGAGGTCTGGAAGGTCACTCCGTTTTGGACGACTGGAAATCCGACGATCAGGTACGACAGCAAGTGATTTATCAATTAAAAGCTTAGGGCAGGGGTGTTTGTTGTTTCTAACTTAGGCTGTTCAGCTTTCTGTTGTTTGCTGTTTTTTGCTTGCTGACTTTTTCTTTGTTTGTTTCTTATTGTTTTTGTTTGCTTTGTTTAACTTAAATTATTGGCATCATCAGTGTTACTATTGACTGCTGCTGCTGCTGCTGCTGCTACTGGTTCTAGTACTACAACTACTCTTACTATTCTTACCATCACTGTTATTATTACTACCCCATTAGGAGTAGTAATTGTAGTAGTAATAGTAGTAGTGGTAGTAGTAGTAGTAGTGGTGGTGGTGGTAGTACAGTAGTAGTGGTGGTGGCAGTATAGTATAGTAGTAGTAGAAGTATAGTAGTAGAAGTATAGTAGTAGTAGTAGTAGTAGTAGTAGTAGTAGTAGTAGTAGTAGTAGTAGTAGTTGCAGCCGCATTCTGTTGTTGCTGTTTTGTTTCCTCCAATAAACAACTTTTGCTTGTGATTTCTATAATAATTATAGCTATCCTCCTCTTCTCTGTTTTGCTGTGTTCTGTAGGATTCCCAAGTGGAAGACTATAGCCAGACCAGTCCAGATCGACCAGTTCCCAGCTCAAGGTCCAAACAGATAATGGACCAGCTGGAGGGAATAGAAGTCGAGTTCTGACACCGACCAAGAAGACTTCCTGGACAATATGGACGAACTTACTGATGAGCTACTGATCTGGACAGTCATTTCACCAAGCCAAAGAAACCCATGTTCTTCACACCTAGCTATGAACAGTTGAGCTACATTAAAATCATTTGATAGCGGCATAATAGTTGCCATAGTTTTGAATGCTAAAAACATGTAAAGCTTCAATAAAACTGGACATAGACAGCAAAGGGGGGGGGGGGGGGGGGGGGGGGGTGGGGGGGGGGGGGGGGGGGGGGGGGGGGGGGGGGGGGGGGGGGGGGAGATCTAATGATATATAAGATATATAATAGAGAATCAAAGAAAATAGTAATAATAATAATAATAATGATGATGATGCTGATGTCAAAGTAAATAACTGACAATCAGACCAGCAAAGGGGGGGAGAGCTAATGATATGTAATAGAGAATCAAAGAAAATAGTAATAATAATGATGATGATGATGATGATGATGATGTCAATGTAAATAACTGACAATCAGACCACCAGCACAAAGGGGGGGGGGGAGCTAATGATATAATATAATAGAAAATCAAAGAAAATAGTAATAATACTAATGGTGATGATGATGATGATGATGATGATGATGATGATGATAGTATTAATAGTAATAATAATAATAATAACAGCAGTAATAGCAGCAGCAACAACAACAACAACAGTAATAATTAATAAATAAGAAGAAGAAGAATGAGAACCACTGTAATTAAAACGGCAGAACAATATGATGTCAGCAAGCCCCAGCAATCCTGACGCAGCACCTACCCCAAATTGTGGTCCAGAAGTAACGGTGCAGCACGGTTCCCAGTGCACGGGTTAAGTCTGCCACGAAGCAACACCAACGGAGCTGGTAGCTTTTCCTTTGCTGTAGAGCCCTTCAACGTTCGTGAGCCACACCAGCAAAGGACGGACAGACGTGGTCGAATGTGCTGAACTGTGCAGTCCGTCCCTCTTCCCACCTTTCCTGCCTGGCTTACATCCAGCAGCACTGGGTCTTGGACTTGGGGAGCCGCTGCGTTGCTGTTATGGATGTTATCCTCAGCTACAGTCTAATGCTTTCTTTTTTTTTTTTTTTTTTTCTGCGTCTCAACACGATTTCTCGGACTGCGCATTTAGCAACGCTCTGTGCCTATTAATCCTGCTAGCGTCTGGACATACACGCTAACAAAGCGAGACTTACGCTCATTCCTGCCGTTTGGTTTGTGAACAAGGTGAAGTTTTTCACTGCGCTGTTACTTGAAGTTTCTCTTACCCACAGTTGTGTGATTTGCCGACTAACAGTTCGGACCTACTCGTTGAAGCCATTAAACAAGATGGGTGAGTGGAAAATCATCACTTGCTATGTCTCAAATAATTTACTGGTTGGGGCCGGGGAAACGTCTTTTTTAATATTATAATTCTTATTTTCTTCACAAAATATCTACCAAGATTTGTGCGTATCTTGCACCTTGTTGTTGTTGTTGTTGTTGTTGTTGTTTTTGCTCTCTATATTATACTTATTTTGGAATTTTCAGTTTATGCCCTTTATTGTTGTGCTTGTATTTAGTGGAAGTGGTGCAATCCATTGAGACAAAGTACCTTCAGTCTCCTGAAGACATCCGCGTAAGTGAAGGTGTTGTACGCAAGCAGACTGCCTGTGGCTTGCATGCAGCCCACGTGGCATTGTTAATTGACATCTCTCTATTGGTGTATTCTCCCGTTGCAGTTTTACATCAAGCGGAAAATGGAAGAGTGCCTGGGGACCGGCCCTCCTAAGAAGCAGGGCAAAGCCAATGCCCCTGAAGGCAATGCCAAAGATGCTGCTGATGGCAGTGTAAAAGAAGAGCAATGCAAGGAGGCTGGACCCAACCAGGTCAACCAAATGTCACCCACCCTCGAATACTCCGACAAAAACATCAGGGTAAGTGTAGAAATTGTCCAATGAAAGAAATGGTACTTAATTGGCCAGTAAGTATTATAATAATGGTAATAATAATAATAATATTACAATAATGATAATACTAATCATTTTAATAATGATAGTGATACTACTAGTAATAATAATAATAATAATAACAATAACAATGACAATAACAACAACAACAACAACAACAACAATAATAATAATAACAACAATAAACAGCAACAATAATAATAACAACAATAATGATGATGATGATGATGATGATGATGATGATGATGATGATGATGATGGGAGTGGTGATAAAAAAAGAAAAGAAAAAAAAATGGAAACAGAAAATTCTACAACTTTTACCTAAAGAGCAGAGTGCAAATGTTTTGGTTTAACTGTGATGCTGCTTTTTTTTATCTTAGGCTTGCATCAAGACTGGCATCGAGCACTACATTGAAACTGGAATGTGGCCACCTCCACCCCATTGGAGAAAGACACACCTCAAGCCAGGGTCAGCCAGCACCCTCGAGGGAGCTGTCGCTTTCCTGGACCCCAAATACTTGGCTAGCCAATTGGAGTCCTCCCAAGACGACTCAGATTGGGAAGACGACTCTGATGGGGAAAGTGACTGGGACAACGAGGAGGCGGTACAGCTCGATGCCAAGTACCTTGTGAACCAGTGGGGTTCATTGGACTGCGACCCAGACTGGGAGGAGTCAGTGATACCCGACGCCTGGGCCGATTATGAAATAGTTCAACTGCCCGGGAAATATTTAACCAATCAGCTGAAAACCGCTGAAGACGGAGGTCTGGAAGGTCACTCCGTTTTGGACGACTGGAAATCCGACGATCAGGTACGACAGCAAGTGATTTATCAATTAAAAGCTTAGGGCAGGGGTGTTTGTTGTTTCTAACTTAGGCTGTTCAGCTTTCTGTTGTTTGCTGTTTTTTGCTTGCTGACTTTTTCTTTGTTTGTTTCTTATTGTTTTTGTTTGCTTTGTTTAACTTAAATTATTGGCATCATCAGTGTTACTATTGACTGCTGCTGCTGCTGCTGCTGCTACTGGTTCTAGTACTACAACTACTCTTACTATTCTTACCATCACTGTTATTATTACTACCCCATTAGGAGTAGTAATTGTAGTAGTAATAGTAGTAGTGGTAGTAGTAGTAGTGGTGGTGGTGGTGGTAGTACAGTAGTAGTGGTGGTGGCAGTATAGTATAGTAGTAGTAGAAGTATAGTAGTAGAAGTAGTAGTAGTAGTAGTAGTAGTAGTAGTAGTAGTAGTAGTAGTAGTAGTAGTAGTAGTAGTTGCAGCCGCATTCTGTTGTTGCTGTTTTGTTTCCTCCAATAAACAACTTTTGCTTGTGATTTCTATAATAATTATAGCTATCCTCCTATTCTCTGTTTTGCTGTGTTCTGTAGGATTCCCAAGTGGAAGACTATAGCCAGACAGTCCAGCTCGACCAGTTCCAGCTCAAGGTCCAAACGATAATGGACAGCTTGGAGGGCATAGAAGTCGAGTCTGACACCGACCAAGAAGACTTCCTGGACAATATGGACGACTACTGCTGAGCTACTGATCTGGACAGTCATTCACCAAGCCAAAGAACCCCATGTTCACCACCTAGCTATGAACAGTTAGCTACATTAAATCATTTGATAGCTGCACATAATAGTTGGCATAGTGTTGAATGCTAAAAACATGTCAAAGTAAATAACTGACAATCAGACCAGCAAAGGGGGGGAGAGCTAATGATATATAATAGAGAATCAAAGAAGGGGTGGGGTGGTAAGGGCTGTAGTGGACCACTATGGAGACAACCGGTGGAGCACAGTCACGACAAGGCAGAGCCGGGGGAGGAAGGTAGAAGGGGACAAGGGTTCTTTATTTCTTATTTTTTTTTTTGTTTTCTCTCTCCTTCTGCTCTCCTCTCTCTCCGTCTCTCCTCCCCTCCCCTCGTTCCCTCGCCTGCTCGCAAAAGGTCCTATGATGATGATGCTGATGTCAAAGTTAACTGACAATCAGGACCACAAAGGGGGGATGAGCTAATAATATGTAAATCGATCAAAGAAATAGTAATATAATGATGGATGATGATGATGATGATGTCAATTAAATAATGACAATCAGACCACCAGCACGAAAGGTGTGGGGGGGGGGGGGGGGGGGCGGGGGGGGGGGGTGGGGGGGGGAGCTAATGATATAATATAATAGAAAATCAAAGAAAATAGTAATAATACTAATGGTGATGATGATGATGATGATGATGATGATGATGATGATAGTATTAATAGTAATAATAATAATAATAACAGCAGTAATAGCAGCAGCAACAACAACAACAACAGTAATAATTAATAAATAAGAAGAAGAAGAATGAGAACCACTGTAATTAAAACGGCAGAACAATATGATGTCAGCAAGCCCCAGCAATCCTGACGCAGCACCTACCCCAAATTGTGGTCCAGAAGTAACGGTGCAGCACGGTTCCCAGTGCACGGGTTAAGTCTGCCACGAAGCAACACCAACGGAGCTGGTAGCTTTTCCTGTAGAGCCCTTCAACGTTCGTGAGCCACACCAGCAAAGGACGGACAGACGTGGTCGAATGTGCTGAACTGTGCAGTCCGTCCCTCTTCCCACCTTTCCTGCCTGGCTTACATCCAGCAGCACTGGGTCTTGGACTTGGGGAGCCGCTGCGTTGCTGTTATGGATGTTATCCTCAGCTACAGTCTAATGCTTTCTTTTTTTTTTTTTTTTTTTCTGCGTCTCAACACGATTTCTCGGACTGCGCATTTAGCAACGCTCTGTGCCTATTAATCCTGCTAGCGTCTGGACATACACGCTAACAAAGCGAGACTTACGCTCATTCCTGCCGTTTGGTTTGTGAACAAGGTGAAGTTTTTCACTGCGCTGTTACTTGAAGTTTCTCTTACCCACAGTTGTGTGATTTGCCGACTAACAGTTCGGACCTACTCGTTGAAGCCATTAAACAAGATGGGTGAGTGGAAAATCATCACTTGCTATGTCTCAAATAATTTACTGGTTGGGGCCGGGGAAACGTCTTTTTTAATATTATAATTCTTATTTTCTTCACAAAATATCTACCAAGATTTGTGCGTATCTTGCACCTTGTTGTTGTTGTTGTTGTTGTTGTTGTTTTTGCTCTCTATATTATACTTATTTTGGAATTTTCAGTTTATGCCCTTTATTGTTGTGCTTGTATTTAGTGGAAGTGGTGCAATCCATTGAGACAAAGTACCTTCAGTCTCCTGAAGACATCCGCGTAAGTGAAGGTGTTGTACGCAAGCAGACTGCCTGTGGCTTGCATGCAGCCCACGTGGCATTGTTAATTGACATCTCTCTATTGGTGTATTCTCCCGTTGCAGTTTTACATCAAGCGGAAAATGGAAGAGTGCCTGGGGACCGGCCCTCCTAAGAAGCAGGGCAAAGCCAATGCCCCTGAAGGCAATGCCAAAGATGCTGCTGATGGCAGTGTAAAAGAAGAGCAATGCAAGGAGGCTGGACCCAACCAGGTCAACCAAATGTCACCCACCCTCGAATACTCCGACAAAAACATCAGGGTAAGTGTAGAAATTGTCCAATGAAAGAAATGGTACTTAATTGGCCAGTAAGTATTATAATAATGGTAATAATAATAATAATATTACAATAATGACATTTTAATAATGATAGTGATACTACTAGTAATAATAATAATAATAATAACAATAACAATGACAATAACAACAACAACAACAACAACAATAATAATAATAATAACAACAATAAACAGCAACAATAATAATAACAACAATAATGATGATGATGATGATGATGATGATGATGATGATGATGATGATGATGGGAGTGGTGATAAAAAAAGAAAAGAAAAAAAAATGGAAACAGAAAATTCTACAACTTTTACCTAAAGAGCAGAGTGCAAATGTTTTGGTTTAACTGTGATGCTGCTTTTTTTTATCTTAGGCTTGCATCAAGACTGGCATCGAGCACTACATTGAAACTGGAATGTGGCCACCTCCACCCCATTGGAGAAAGACACACCTCAAGCCAGGGTCAGCCAGCACCCTCGAGGGAGCTGTCGCTTTCCTGGACCCCAAATACTTGGCTAGCCAATTGGAGTCCTCCCAAGACGACTCAGATTGGGAAGACGACTCTGATGGGGAAAGTGACTGGGACAACGAGGAGGCGGTACAGCTCGATGCCAAGTACCTTGTGAACCAGTGGGGTTCATTGGACTGCGACCCAGACTGGGAGGAGTCAGTGATACCCGACGCCTGGGCCGATTATGAAATAGTTCAACTGCCCGGGAAATATTTAACCAATCAGCTGAAAACCGCTGAAGACGGAGGTCTGGAAGGTCACTCCGTTTTGGACGACTGGAAATCCGACGATCAGGTACGACAGCAAGTGATTTATCAATTAAAAGCTTAGGGCAGGGGTGTTTGTTGTTTCTAACTTAGGCTGTTCAGCTTTCTGTTGTTTGCTGTTTTTTGCTTGCTGACTTTTTCTTTGTTTGTTTCTTATTGTTTTTGTTTGCTTTGTTTAACTTAAATTATTGGCATCATCAGTGTTACTATTGACTGCTGCTGCTGCTGCTGCTGCTACTGGTTCTAGTACTACAACTACTCTTACTATTCTTACCATCACTGTTATTATTACTACCCCATTAGGAGTAGTAATTGTAGTAGTAATAGTAGTAGTGGTAGTAGTAGTAGTGGTGGTGGTGGTGGTAGTACAGTAGTAGTGGTGGTGGCAGTATAGTATAGTAGTAGTAGAAGTATAGTAGTAGAAGTATAGTAGTAGTAGTAGTAGTAGTAGTAGTAGTAGTAGTAGTAGTAGTAGTAGTAGTAGTAGTTGCAGCCGCATTCTGTTGTTGCTGTTTTGTTTCCTCCAATGAACAACTTTTGCTTGTGATTTCTATATAGCTATCCTCCTAATCTCTCTTTTGCTGTGTTCTGTAGGATTCCCAAGTGGAAGACTATAGCCAGACAGTCCAGCTCGACAAGTTCCAGCTCAAGGTCCAAACGATAATGGACAGCTTGGAGGGCATAGAAGTCGAGTCTGACACCGACCAAGAAGACTTCCTGGACAATATGGACGACTACTGCTGAGCTACTGATCTGGACAGTCATTCACCAAGCCAAAGAACCCCATGTTCACCACCTAGCTATGAACAGTTAGCTACATTAAATCATTTGATAGCTGCACATAATAGTTGGCATAGTGTTGAATGCTAAAAACATGTCAAAGTAAATAACTGACAATCAGACCAGCAAAGGGGGGGAGAGCTAATGATATATAATAGAGAATCAAAGAAAATAGTAATAATAATAATAATGATGATGATGATGATGATGTCAAAGTAAATAACTGACAATCAGACCAGCACAAAGGGGGGGGAGAGCTAATGATATATAATAGAGAATCAAAGAAAATAGTAATAATGATGATGATGATGATGATGATGTCAAAGTAAATAACTGACAATCAGACCAGCACAAAGGGGGGGGGAGAGCTAATGATATATAATAGAGAATCAAAGAAAATAGTAATAATACTAATGATGATGATGATGATGATGATGATGATGATGATGATGATGATAGATAGGCAGGGCAGCAACAACAACAACAACAGTAATAATTAATAAGAAGAAGAAGAATGAGAACCACTGTAATTAAAACGGCAGAACAATATGATGTCAGCAAGCCCCAGCAATCCTGACGCAGCACCTACCCCAAATTGTGGTCCAGAAGTAACGGTGCAGCACGGTTCCCAGTGCACGGGTTAAGTCTGCCACGAAGCAACACCAACGGAGCTGGTAGCTTTTCCTTTGCTGTAGAGCCCTTCAACGTTCGTGAGCCACACCAGCAAAGGACGGACAGACGTGGTCGAATGTGCTGAACTGTGCAGTCCGTCCCTCTTCCCACCTTTCCTGCCTGGCTTACATCCAGCAGCACTGGGTCTTGGACTTGGGGAGCCGCTGCGTTGCTGTTATGGATGTTATCCTCAGCTACAGTCTAATGCTTTCTTTTTTTTTTTTTTTTTTTTTTGCGTCTCAACACGATTTCTCGGACTGCGCATTTAGCAACGCTCTGTGCCTATTAATCCTGCTAGCGTCTGGACATACACGCTAACAAAGCGAGACTTACGCTCATTCCTGCCGTTTGGTTTGTGAACAAGGTGAAGTTTTTCACTGCGCTGTTACTTGAAGTTTCTCTTACCCACAGTTGTGTGATTTGCCGACTAACAGTTCGGACCTACTCGTTGAAGCCATTAAACAAGATGGGTGAGTGGAAAATCATCACTTGCTATGTCTCAAATAATTTACTGGTTGGGGCCGGGGAAACGTCTTTTTTAATATTATAATTCTTATTTTCTTCACAAAATATCTACCAAGATTTGTGCGTATCTTGCACCTTGTTGTTGTTGTTGTTGTTGTTGTTTTTGCTCTCTATATTATACTTATTTTGGAATTTTCAGTTTATGCCCTTTATTGTTGTGCTTGTATTTAGTGGAAGTGGTGCAATTCATTGAGACAAAGTACCTTCAGTCTCCTGAAGATATCCGCGTAAGTGAAGGTGTTGTACGCAAGCAGACTGCCTGTGGCTTCCACGTGGCATTGTTAATTGACATCTCTCTATTGGTGTATTCTCCCGTTGCAGTTTTACATCAAGCGGAAAATGGAAGAGTGCCTGGGGACCGGCCCTCCTAAGAAGCAGGGCAAAGCCAATGCCCCTGAAGGCAATGCCAAAGATGCTGCTGATGGCAGTGTAAAAGAAGAGCAATGCAAGGAGGCTGGACCCAACCAGGTCAACCAAATGTCACCCACCCTCGAATACTCCGACAAAAACATCAGGGTAAGTGTAGAAATTGTCCAATGAAAGAAATGGTACTTAATTGGCCAGTAAGTATTATAATAATGGTAATAATAATAATAATATTACAATAATGACATTTTAATAATGATAGTGATACTACTAGTAATAATAATAATAATAATAACAATAACAATGACAATAACAACAACAACAACAACAACAACAATGACAATAACAACAACAACAACAACAACAACAATAATAATAATAACAACAATAAACAGCAACAATAATAATAACAACAATAATGATGATGATGATGATGATGATGATGATGATGATGATGATGATGATGGGAGTGGTGATAAAAAAAGAAAAGAAAAAAAAATGGAAACAGAAAATTCTACAACTTTTACCTAAAGAGCAGAGTGCAAATGTTTTGGTTTAACTGTGATGCTGCTTTTTTTTATCTTAGGCTTGCATCAAGACTGGCATCGAGCACTACATTGAAACTGGAATGTGGCCACCTCCACCCCATTGGAGAAAGACACACCTCAAGCCAGGGTCAGCCAGCACCCTCGAGGGAGCTGTCGCTTTCCTGGACCCCAAATACTTGGCTAGCCAATTGGAGTCCTCCCAAGACGACTCAGATTGGGAAGACGACTCTGATGGGGAAAGTGACTGGGACAACGAGGAGGCGGTACAGCTCGATGCCAAGTACCTTGTGAACCAGTGGGGTTCATTGGACTGCGACCCAGACTGGGAGGAGTCAGTGATACCCGACGCCTGGGCCGATTATGAAATAGTTCAACTGCCCGGGAAATATTTAACCAATCAGCTGAAAAACGCTGAAGACGGAGGTCTGGAAGGTCACTCCGTTTTGGACGACTGGAAATCCGACGATCAGGTACGACAGCAAGTGATTTATCAATTAAAAGCTTAGGGCAGGGGTGTTTGTTGTTTCTAACTTAGGCTGTTCAGCTTTCTGTTGTTTGCTGTTTTTTGCTTGCTGACTTTTTCTTTGTTTGTTTCTTATTGTTTTTGTTTGCTTTGTTTAACTTAAATTATTGGCATCATCAGTGTTACTATTGACTGCTGCTGCTGCTGCTGCTGCTACTGGTTCTAGTACTACAACTACTCTTACTATTCTTACCATCACTGTTATTATTACTACCCCATTAGGAGTAGTAATTGTAGTAGTAATAGTAGTAGTGGTAGTACAGTAGTAGTGGTGGTGGCAGTAGTATAGTAGTAGAAGTATAGTAGTAGAAGTATAGTAGTAGAAGTATAGTAGTAGTAGTAGTAGTAGTAGTAGTAGTAGTAGTAGTAGTAGTAGTAGTAGTAGTAGTAGTAGTAGTAGTTGCAGCCGCATTCTGTTGTTGCTGTTTTGTTTCCTCCAATGAACAACTTTTGCTTGTGATTTCTATATAGCTATCCTCCTAATCTCTCTTTTGCTGTGTTCTGTAGGATTCCCAAGTGGAAGACTATAGCCAGACAGTCCAGCTCGACAAGTTCCAGCTCAAGGTCCAAACGATAATGGACAGCTTGGAGGGCATAGAAGTCGAGTCTGACACCGACCAAGAAGACTTCCTGGACAATATGGACGACTACTGCTGAGCTACTGATCTGGACAGTCATTCACCAAGCCAAAGAACCCCATGTTCACCACCTAGCTATGAACAGTTAGCTACATTAAATCATTTGATAGCTGCACATAATAGTTGGCATAGTGTTGAATGCTAAAAACATGTCAAAGTAAATAACTGACAATCAGACCAGCAAAGGGGGGGGGGGGGGGGGGGGGGGGGGGGGAGATCTAATTAGATATATAAGATATAAAATAGAGAAATCAAAGAAAATAGAAGTAATTAATAATAATGATGATGTATGCTGATGTCATAGTTAAAATAACTGACCAATCAGACCAGCAAAGGGCGGGGGAGAGCTAATGATATGTAATAGAGAATCAAAGAAATATAATAATAATGATGTGATGATGATGATGATGATGTCATGTAAATAAACTGACATAAGACCACCAGCACAAAGGGGGGGGGGGGGGGGGGGGGGGGGGGGGGAGGGGAGCTTTTTAATGATTAAATCTAATAGAACATAAGAAAAATCGTTAGTAAATACTAATGGTGATGATGATGATGATGATGATGATGATGATGATGATAGTATTAATAGTAATAATAATAATAATAACAGCAGTAATAGCAGCAGCAACAACAACAACAACAGTAATAATTAATAATAAGAAGAAGAAGAATGAGAACCACTGTAATTAAAACGGCAGAACAATATGATGTCAGCAAGCCCCAGCAATCCTGACGCAGCACCTACCCCAAATTGTGGTCCAGAAGTAACGGTGCAGCACGGTTCCCAGTGCACGGGTTAAGTCTGCCACGAAGCAACACCAACGGAGCTGGTAGCTTTTCCTTTGCTGTAGAGCCCTTCAACGTTCGTGAGCCACACCAGCAAAGGACGGACAGACGTGGTCGAATGTGCTGAACTGTGCAGTCCGTCCCTCTTCCCACCTTTCCTGCCTGGCTTACATCCAGCAGCACTGGGTCTTGGACTTGGGGAGCCGCTGCGTTGCTGTTATGGATGTTATCCTCAGCTACAGTCTAATGCTTTCTTTTTTTTTTTTTTTTTTTCTGCGTCTCAACACGATTTCTCGGACTGCGCATTTAGCAACGCTCTGTGCCTATTAATCCTTCTAGCGTCTGGACATACACGCTAACAAAGCGAGACTTACGCTCATTCCTGCCGTTTGGTTTGTGAACAAGGTGAAGTTTTTCACTGCGCTGTTACTTGAAGTTTCTCTTACCCACAGTTGTGTGATTTGCCGACTAACAGTTCGGACCTACTCGTTGAAGCCATTAAACAAGATGGGTGAGTGGAAAATCATCACTTGCTATGTCTCAAATAATTTACTGGTTGGGGCCGGGGAAACGTCTTTTTTAATATTATAATTCTTATTTTCTTCACAAAATATCTACCAAGATTTGTGCGTATCTTGCACCTTGTTGTTGTTGTTGTTGTTGTTGTTGTTTTTGCTCTCTATATTATACTTATTTTGGAATTTTCAGTTTATGCCCTTTATTGTTGTGCTTGTATTTAGTGGAAGTGGTGCAATCCATTGAGACAAAGTACCTTCAGTCTCCTGAAGACATCCGCGTAAGTGAAGGTGTTGTACGCAAGCAGACTGCCTGTGGCTTGCATGCAGCCCACGTGGCATTGTTAATTGACATCTCTCTATTGGTGTATTCTCCCGTTGCAGTTTTACATCAAGCGGAAAATGGAAGAGTGCCTGGGGACCGGCCCTCCTAAGAAGCAGGGCAAAGCCAATGCCCCTGAAGGCAATGCCAAAGATGCTGCTGATGGCAGTGTAAAAGAAGAGCAATGCAAGGAGGCTGGACCCAACCAGGTCAACCAAATGTCACCCACCCTCGAATACTCCGACAAAAACATCAGGGTAAGTGTAGAAATTGTCCAATGAAAGAAATGGTACTTAATTGGCCAGTAAGTATTATAATAATGGTAATAATAATAATAATATTACAATAATGATAATACTAATCATTTTAATAATGATAGTGATACTACTAGTAATAATAATAATAATAATAACAATAACAATGACAATAACAACAACAACAACAACAACAACAATAATAATAATAACAACAATAAACAGCAACAATAATAATAACAACAATAATGATGATGATGATGATGATGATGATGATGATGATGATGATGATGGGAGTGGTGATAAAAAAAGAAAAGAAAAAAAAATGGAAACAGAAAATTCTACAACTTTTACCTAAAGAGCAGAGTGCAAATGTTTTGGTTTAACTGTGATGCTGCTTTTTTTTATCTTAGGCTTGCATCAAGACTGGCATCGAGCACTACATTGAAACTGGAATGTGGCCACCTCCACCCCATTGGAGAAAGACACACCTCAAGCCAGGGTCAGCCAGCACCCTCGAGGGAGCTGTCGCTTTCCTGGACCCCAAATACTTGGCTAGCCAATTGGAGTCCTCCCAAGACGACTCAGATTGGGAAGACGACTCTGATGGGGAAAGTGACTGGGACAACGAGGAGGCGGTACAGCTCGATGCCAAGTACCTTGTGAACCAGTGGGGTTCATTGGACTGCGACCCAGACTGGGAGGAGTCAGTGATACCCGACGCCTGGGCCGATTATGAAATAGTTCAACTGCCCGGGAAATATTTAACCAATCAGCTGAAAAACGCTGAAGACGGAGGTCTGGAAGATCACTCCGTTTTGGACGACTGGAAATCCGACGATCAGGTACGACAGCAAGTGATTTATCAATTAAAAGCTTAGGGCAGGGGTGTTTGTTGTTTCTAACTTAGGCTGTTCAGCTTTCTGTTGTTTGCTGTTTTTTGCTTGCTGACATTTTCTTTGTTTGTTTCTTATTGTTTTTGTTTGCTTTGTTTAACTTAAATTATTGGCATCATCAGTGTTACTATTGACTGCTGCTGCTGCTGCTGCTGCTACTGGTTCTAGTACTACAACTACTCTTACTATTCTTACCATCACTGTTATTATTACTACCCCATTAGGAGTAGTAATTGTAGTAGTAATAGTAGTAGTGGTAGTAGTAGTAGTGGTGGTGGTGGTGGTAGTACAGTAGTAGTGGTGGTGGCAGTAGTATAGTAGTAGTAGAAGTATAGTAGTAGAAGTATAGTAGTAGAAGTATAGTAGTAGTAGTAGTAGTAGTAGTAGTAGTTGCAGCCGCATTCTGTTGTTGCTGTTTTGTTTCCTCCAATAAACAACTTTTGCTTGTGATTTCTATAATAATTATAGCTATCCTCCTATTCTCTGTTTTGCTGTGTTCTGTAGGATTCCCAAGTGGAAGACTATAGCCAGACAGTCCAGCTCGACCAGTTCCAGCTCAAGGTCCAAACGATAATGGACAGCTTGGAGGGCATAGAAGTCGAGTCTGACACCGACCAAGAAGACTTCCTGGACCAATATTGGACGACTACTTGCTGAGCTCTGATCTGGCAGTCATTCACCAAGCCAAAGAACCATGTCACACCTAGCTATGAAACAGTTAGCTAATAAATCATTTGATAGCTCACATAATAGTTGCCATAGTTTTGAATGCAAAAAAATGTCAACAGGTAAATAACTGACAATAGACCAGCAAAAGGGGGGGTGGGGGGGGGGGGGGGGGGGGGGGAGATCTACTGATATATACGATATATACTAGAGATCAAAGAAATAGTAATAATAATAATAATAATGATGATGATTGCTGATGTCAAAGTAAATTAATGACATCGACCAGCAAAGGGGGGGAGAGCTAATATATGTAAGAGAATCAAGAAAAAGTAATAATAATTGATGATGATGATGATGATGATGATGTTCAATGTAACTAACGGACAATCAGACCACCGCACAAAGGGGGGGGGGGGCAGGGGGGCCGGGGGGGGGGGGAGCTAATGATATAATATAATAGAAAATCAAAGAAAATAGTAATAATACTAATGGTGATGATGATGATGATGATGATGATGATGATGATAGTATTAATAGTAATAATAATAATAATAACAGCAGTAATAGCAGCAGCAACAACAACAACAACAGTAATAATTAATAATAAGAAGAAGAAGAATGAGAACCACTGTAATTAAAACGGCAGAACAATATGATGTCAGCAAGCCCCAGCAATCCTGACGCAGCACCTACCCCAAATTGTGGTCCAGAAGTAACGGTGCAGCACGGTTCCCAGTGCACGGGTTAAGTCGGCCACGAAGCAACACCAACGGAGCTGGTAGCTTTTCCTTTGCTGTAGAGCCCTTCAACGTTCGTGAGCCACACCAGCAAAGGACGGACAGAGGTGGTCGAATGTGCTGAACTGTGCAGTCCGTCCTCGTCCCACCTTTCCCGCCGGGCTTACAGCCAGCAGCACTGGGTCTTGGACTTGGGGAGCCCCTGCGTTGCTGTTATGGATGTTATCCTCAGCTACAGTCTAATGCTTTCTTTTTTTTTTTTTTTTTTTCTGCGTCTCAACACGATTTCTCGGACTGCGCATTTAGCAACGCTCTGTGCCTATTAATCCTGCTAGCGTCTGGACATACACGCTAACAAAGCGAGACTTACGCTCATTCCTGCCGTTAGGTTTGTGAACAAGGTGAAGTTTTTCACTGCGCTGTTACTTGAAGTTTCTCTTACCCACAGTTGTGTGATTTGCCGACTAACAGTTCGGACCTACTCGTTGAAGCCATTAAACAAGATGGGTGAGTGGAAAATCATCACTTGCTATGTCTCAAATAATTTACTGGTTGGGGCCGGGGAAACGTCTTTTTTAATATTATAATTCTTATTTTCTTCACAAAATATCTACCAAGATTTGTGCGTATCTTGCACCTTGTTGTTGTTGTTGTTGTTGTTGTTGTTTTTGCTCTCTATATTATACTTATTTTGGAATTTTCAGTTTATGCCCTTTATTGTTGTGCTTGTATTTAGTGGAAGTGGTGCAATCCATTGAGACAAAGTACCTTCAGTCTCCTGAAGATATCCGCGTAAGTGAAGGTGTTGTACGCAAGCAGACTGCCTGTGGCTTGCATGCAGCCCACGTGGCATTGTTAATTGACATCTCTCTATTGGTGTATTCTCCCGTTGCAGTTTTACATCAAGCAGAAAATGGAAGAGTGCCTGGGGACCGGCCCTCCTAAGAAGCAGGGCAAAGCCAATGCCCCTGAAGGCAATGCCAAAGATGCTGCTGATGGCAGTGTAAAAGAAGAGCAATGCAAGGAGGCTGGACCCAACCAGGTCAACCAAATGTCACCCACCCTCGAATACTCCGACAAAAACATCAGGGTAAGTGTAGAAATTGTCCAATGAAAGAAATGGTACTTAATTGGCCAGTAAGTATTATAATAATGGTAATAATAATAATATTACAATAATGATAATACTAATCATTTTAATAATGATAGTGATACTACTAGTAATAATAATAATAATAACAATAACAATGACAATAACAACAACAACAATAATAATAATAATAATAATAACAATAAACAGCAACGATAATAATAACAACAACAATAATGATGATGATGATGATGATGATGATGATGATGATGATGATGATGATGATGATGATGATGATGATGATGGGGGTGGTGATAAAAATAGAAAAGAAAAAAATGGAAACAGAAAATTCTACAACTTTTACCTAAAGAGCAGAGTGCAAATGTTCTGGTTTAACTGTGATGCTGCTTTTTTTTTATCTTAGGCTTGCATCAAGACTGGCATCGAGCACTACATTGAAACTGGAATGTGGCCACCTCCACCCCATTGGAGAAAGACACACCTCAAGCCAGGGTCAGCCAGCACCCTCGAGGGAGCTGTCGCTTTCCTGGACCCCAAATACTTGGCTAGCCAATTGGAGTCCTCCCAAGACGACTCAGATTGGGAAGACGACTCTGATGGGGAAAGTGACTGGGACAACGAGGAGGCGGTACAGCTCGATGCCAAGTACCTTGTGAACCAGTGGGGTTCATTGGACTGCGACCCAGACTGGGAGGAGTCAGTGATACCCGACGCCTGGGCCGATTATGAAATAGTTCAACTGCCCGGGAAATATTTAACCAATCAGCTGAAAACCGCTGAAGACGGAGGTCTGGAAGGTCACTCCGTTTTGGACGACTGGAAATCCGACGATCAGGTACGACAGCAAGTGATTTATCAATTAAAAGCTTAGGGCAGGGGTGTTTGTTGTTTCTAACTTAGGCTGTTCAGCTTTCTGTTGTTTGCTGTTTTTTGCTTGCTGACTTTTTCTTTGTTTGTTTCTTATTGTTTTTGTTTGCTTTGTTTAACTTAAATTATTGGCATCATCAGTGTTACTATTGACTGCTGCTGCTGCTGCTGCTGCTACTGGTTCTAGTACTACAACTACTCTTACTATTCTTACCATCACTGTTATTATTACTACCCCATTAGGAGTAGTAATTGTAGTAGTAATAGTAGTAGTGGTAGTAGTAGTAGTGGTGGTGGTGGTGGTAGTACAGTAGTAGTGGTGGTGGCAGTATAGTATAGTAGTAGTAGAAGTATAGTAGTAGAAGTATAGTAGTAGTAGTAGTAGTAGTAGTAGTAGTAGTAGTAGTAGTAGTAGTAGTAGTAGTAGTTGCAGCCGCATTCTGTTGTTGCTGTTTTGTTTCCTCCAATGAACAACTTTTGCTTGTGATTTCTATATAGCTATCCTCCTAATCTCTCTTTTGCTGTGTTCTGTAGGATTCCCAAGTGGAAGACTATAGCCAGACAGTCCAGCTCGACAAGTTCCAGCTCAAGGTCCAAACGATAATGGACAGCTTGGAGGGCATAGAAGTCGAGTCTGACACCGACCAAGAAGACTTCCTGGACAATATGGACGACTACTGCTGAGCTACTGATCTGGACAGTCATTCACCAAGCCAAAGAACCCCATGTTCACCACCTAGCTATGAACAGTTAGCTACATTAAATCATTTGATAGCTGCACATAATAGTTGGCATAGTGTTGAATGCTAAAAACATGTCAAAGTAAATAACTGACAATCAGACCAGCAAAGGGGGGGAGAGCTAATGATATATAATAGAGAATCAAAGAAAATAGTAATAATAATAATAATGATGATGATGATGATGATGTCAAAGTAAATAACTGACAATCAGACCAGCACAAAGGGGGGGGAGAGCTAATGATATATAATAGAGAATCAAAGAAAATAGTAATAATGATGATGATGATGATGATGATGTCAAAGTAAATAACTGACAATCAGACCAGCACAAAGGGGGGGGGAGAGCTAATGATATATAATAGAGAATCAAAGAAAATAGTAATAATACTAATGATGATGATGATGATGATGATGATGATGATGATGATGATGATGATGATAGTATTAATAGTAATAATAATAATAATAACAGCAGTAATAGCAGCAGCAACAACAACAACAACAGTAATAATTAATAATAAGAAGAAGAAGAATGAGAACCACTGTAATTAAAACGGCAGAACAATATGATGTCAGCAAGCCCCAGCAATCCTGACGCAGCACCTACCCCAAATTGTGGTCCAGAAGTAACGGTGCAGCACGGTTCCCAGTGCACGGGTTAAGTCTGCCACGAAGCAACACCAACGGAGCTGGTAGCTTTTCCTTTGCTGTAGAGCCCTTCAACGTTCGTGAGCCACACCAGCAAAGGACGGACAGACGTGGTCGAATGTGCTGAACTGTGCAGTCCGTCCCTCTTCCCACCTTTCCTGCCTGGCTTACATCCAGCAGCACTGGGTCTTGGACTTGGGGAGCCGCTGCGTTGCTGTTATGGATGTTATCCTCAGCTACAGTCTAATGCTTTCTTTTTTTTTTTTTTTTTTTTTTGCGTCTCAACACGATTTCTCGGACTGCGCATTTAGCAACGCTCTGTGCCTATTAATCCTGCTAGCGTCTGGACATACACGCTAACAAAGCGAGACTTACGCTCATTCCTGCCGTTTGGTTTGTGAACAAGGTGAAGTTTTTCACTGCGCTGTTACTTGAAGTTTCTCTTACCCACAGTTGTGTGATTTGCCGACTAACAGTTCGGACCTACTCGTTGAAGCCATTAAACAAGATGGGTGAGTGGAAAATCATCACTTGCTATGTCTCAAATAATTTACTGGTTGGGGCCGGGGAAACGTCTTTTTTAATATTATAATTCTTATTTTCTTCACAAAATATCTACCAAGATTTGTGCGTATCTTGCACCTTGTTGTTGTTGTTGTTGTTGTTGTTTTTGCTCTCTATATTATACTTATTTTGGAATTTTCAGTTTATGCCCTTTATTGTTGTGCTTGTATTTAGTGGAAGTGGTGCAATTCATTGAGACAAAGTACCTTCAGTCTCCTGAAGATATCCGCGTAAGTGAAGGTGTTGTACGCAAGCAGACTGCCTGTGGCTTCCACGTGGCATTGTTAATTGACATCTCTCTATTGGTGTATTCTCCCGTTGCAGTTTTACATCAAGCGGAAAATGGAAGAGTGCCTGGGGACCGGCCCTCCTAAGAAGCAGGGCAAAGCCAATGCCCCTGAAGGCAATGCCAAAGATGCTGCTGATGGCAGTGTAAAAGAAGAGCAATGCAAGGAGGCTGGACCCAACCAGGTCAACCAAATGTCACCCACCCTCGAATACTCCGACAAAAACATCAGGGTAAGTGTAGAAATTGTCCAATGAAAGAAATGGTACTTAATTGGCCAGTAAGTATTATAATAATGGTAATAATAATAATAATATTACAATAATGACATTTTAATAATGATAGTGATACTACTAGTAATAATAATAATAATAATAACAATAACAATGACAATAACAACAACAACAACAACAACAACAATGACAATAACAACAACAACAACAACAACAACAATAATAATAATAACAACAATAAACAGCAACAATAATAATAACAACAATAATGATGATGATGATGATGATGATGATGATGATGATGATGATGATGATGGGAGTGGTGATAAAAAAAGAAAAGAAAAAAAAATGGAAACAGAAAATTCTACAACGTTTACCTAAAGAGCAGAGTGCAAATGTTTTGGTTTAACTGTGATGCTGCTTTTTTTTATCTTAGGCTTGCATCAAGACTGGCATCGAGCACTACATTGAAACTGGAATGTGGCCACCTCCACCCCATTGGAGAAAGACACACCTCAAGCCAGGGTCAGCCAGCACCCTCGAGGGAGCTGTCGCTTTCCTGGACCCCAAATACTTGGCTAGCCAATTGGAGTCCTCCCAAGACGACTCAGATTGGGAAGACGACTCTGATGGGGAAAGTGACTGGGACAACGAGGAGGCGGTACAGCTCGATGCCAAGTACCTTGTGAACCAGTGGGGTTCATTGGACTGCGACCCAGACTGGGAGGAGTCAGTGATACCCGACGCCTGGGCCGATTATGAAATAGTTCAACTGCCCGGGAAATATTTAACCAATCAGCTGAAAACCGCTGAAGACGGAGGTCTGGAAGGTCACTCCGTTTTGGACGACTGGAAATCCGACGATCAGGTACGACAGCAAGTGATTTATCAATTAAAAGCTTAGGGCAGGGGTGTTTGTTGTTTCTAACTTAGGCTGTTCAGCTTTCTGTTGTTTGCTGTTTTTTGCTTGCTGACTTTTTCTTTGTTTGTTTCTTATTGTTTTTGTTTGCTTTGTTTAACTTAAATTATTGGCATCATCAGTGTTACTATTGACTGCTGCTGCTGCTGCTGCTGCTACTGGTTCTAGTACTACAACTACTCTTACTATTCTTACCATCACTGTTATTATTACTACCCCATTAGGAGTAGTAATTGTAGTAGTAATAGTAGTAGTGGTAGTAGTAGTAGTGGTGGTG
>WLWD01005477.1_pt1 | contig 23509 bp, 15 predicted proteins | sample 6712731 | NCBI WGS metagenome assembly WLWD01 (sample SAMN12718690, study PRJNA576275) | sponge metagenome | isolation source: marine sponge | host: Mycale hentscheli | place: New Zealand: South Island, Marlborough, Capsize Point | collected 2014-11-01 | reverse complement strand
TAGTTGACTCAATGTATTATGACTCTAAATACATGCACTTATAATAATATATTAAATATAATACAAAGTTTTCTCCTTAGCTAATACTCACTATATTGCCTAACTTCTACATTTAAAGTGCAAAAAGTCATCCATTCGCTCTCTTTTTTAAGTTAAACTTATAACATATTTAATTGAAAAGGAAAACTCAAGGACTTATCATCTCTATTTATTTTACTGTGATGCTTACCTGAACATTACAGTAGTATAGGAAGGGCATGTTTTGTGTGGTTTGCAGGTGCTCGTGCGAGAAATCACATTTGTTAGTTGTGCCTTATAAAAATTATGGGTGGGCTCTAGCCTGGGAGCCTGGTCTAAGAAAATGTATATATAATATACTTTTTACATAAGTCAAGTGTGGTAAAAACTGGCAATGACAATTTCACTTTTCTGAATTGGGTACTTCACACATGTATAGACACAAGATCCAGTTAAGTTTCCTCTTTCCAATTATCTACCTTCTCTATCAAATAAGGACTTAGTCAATAGTTATATTGTCAGTAGTGGTATCTTTATTATTATGAAGATATGAGAACTGTTTTGATAGAACCAGTCTCATTGTCATTGTTGTCCCTGCTTCTACAGCATTGAATATTTACATTAGTAGTACTGCTTATCAGAGCATTTTCAGGATTAGTACACACTATCACATTAGGACATATTATTATGTCCTCTATAAATATTAATTAATTTGGTAAATAAATATTTCACTGAAAATAAAGAACATGCCATTAGTTTGTGGACCTATAGGCCTGGAGCCAGTGTCCACTGATTAAAGCTTGTAATAATTTTTGGGAATACATTCCTAGAGTTAGAATTGATGATAGCATTGATCTCGAAGTAGATCTTAGTTGCTGTCATTAAATGAAATGTGCTTATATCAGCAAAATTTTATGATGAGTTTGTTATAATGGGAAGAGTTGTAGCACAGTAAGAATTTTTTTATAGATATGCAGATTAAAGCTGGATTATTTGTTATTATTAATTTATCATTGATGTTATTAACAAATGAGTAAAATATTAAAATTTTACCAAGCAGAGGTTAATATTCTTATTTCTATTTTATTTAGTAAATAATATTTCTTGTCAGCTTTTTTTAAGTAGCATGAACAACATACTTGGACATACCATAACTAATGTATAGTAGTGCTTATGATTCACATCTCTCTTTGCTTCATTCAGTCAGCATTTAAAGGCCATTTTAGTGCAATATTGAGGGACCATTTTCCTGAATGGGTTCCAGTTTCAAATTATGAGGTTAGTTATTCAAGTTTGAGGTCGGTATTTTCAATTTAAATGATTGAAGATAATGGGCTAAAAATACAGAGGCTATTGATACTGTTATGGCAGGGGTTGGTAAGAATAACACTCCTGTAATGAAGTGCCAAGGTCTCTGTAAAAGGAAGCAATGGATTGAGCTTATCACTTTGCAAGTAACTCAAGATATGGGTATTCAATTAATTTGAAACTTGGTCATCATGCAATTATAAGTATGCCATGGCAAGACAGATTGGCAGAGCCAGTTGTTCATTATATGCATTTTATGAGCAATTGAAACAAAAAAACAAACAAATGACTGCTCACTGTTAACACTGTGATGGTCAGCAGCAATGGAAACCTAGCTGAAAAAAAAAAACAGACCCAAAGAATATGGCAATGATTGACCTTGAATTAAGGGCTAACATTTGAAGATATTAGCGAAGTCAAGTATAGTGAAGATACATGTAGCCCAATTTCTATGATGCGCTCTTTAAAAGTATATTTATTGTTATCTTTATTTCTGACTAACACAATTTCTTTGCTTTTACTCTCTTGATGTACTCTTTTTTTTTTTAACAGTACAGAATTAAAAAAAATGCTTGGCTGTAACTGGGAATCGAACCCTGGACCTCTAGCTTACACAAGTCCTCTGTCACTGAGTCACAACAAGCAGCCATCAACCAAACACTTCAATTTATACTGTTGGGATACAACTACCTTATTACAAACATTTTTCAAGATGTTGTTGAGCACCTGAAAATAATGAAGCACGAAAGGTGCAACCTTCAGTGCCACTATTAGACTAGCTAGAAAATATAAAATCATCTCGGACCAAAAGAATAATTTATTGGCTGTTCTGAATCAGGTATCAATATAATATATAGCTCGAGCAATGAAAACAATAGATCTAAATAATGTCTTCATTAAGAGAAGCTAAACAGGCTGGAGACACTCACTTCTGTGCCTGGATAAAAATATCCCAGCATAAGCGCAACTATACAGCGGGCAGCAAGGAATTTTAGCTCACTTGGTTACGACGTGCCGATAGGGGGTGTTATCCAGGGTTATTAAGAAAGACAAATTCTGAATTCACAGTTTCCTACTCATTAAATCCTTGATCTAAACTTAAACTTCTAAATTCAAGTCAAGTGCTAAAAGAATTGACATCATAAATATGCCTACCACATAAAGAGAAAAAGTGACCTCTAATGTAAAATTCAGATCCATAATGAGAAATATAAGGATCCAATAATGTGAATACAGGCTTTGTTAGAAAAAAGGCACATATAAAGTTAAGCTACAAATAATTAATACTGATCGCTTCGTAAGCACAACAATATTCTAATGCCTTCGAATTTAATCACTTTGCTGACTTGAACGAGAAATATTTTCTAGTTGTGTATATATTCCTAGACAGAAGCTGGATCACTCTATGTTCTCTGACTAAAAATAGACCGATTCAGCGTTACGATTGGTAAAGGGTCTGACTAAGCTACGCTATCCGGGATGTCCCGCATATTTCGGGGTACATTAAACTTGACGACACCGTCATTCCCAAGTCTTCGGTTAACGGTTTCACACTTTCACTGCCAGTCATCATCCCATCACTGTAAAGTGAGGAGAGTTTGAAGTACTTGGGGGAACAACTTAAGCTGAAAATATCAGCTATGTGCAGAAAAATAAGTTATTTTGTACTAATAATTAAATTTCTTCTGTTATTACCATGTGGAAACACTCAAGGTGAGCTTGACGATACAGTAAATGTGTAGCATAAAAGAAATTACTATTTACTGTTTACGATGTTAAAGTCGTTTATGTATTATACTAGCCTTTAAGATTGATGAGAAGCCCAGGTAGTATACATATCTTGAATTTCTGAAGATTTAGTAGCATTACGCTTGTTTCCCTTTTCTTCCTGCTTACACAATTTTTGAGCAGCCATATTAATGGAATTACAAAACTCTTGAGTCAAATAATGATTCAAACTACTTTGAAATGAAGTAAGTGATTCAGGTTCAAAGTCAAAATGCCTTCTTTATTTTGACAAAATATAAATAAGTAGTTGGTCTAATTCAATGGATGGTATTTCTTCTAGTGTTCGTAATTCACTGACAGATCCACACCAGGCATAAATATTTTTAATCCAAAATTATTTTGTGATTCTACAGACCTTTTGATCTCATTGTCATCCCAGTCGAAGTTTTTTTTTGAATGTTTGAAACTTTTTGGTGCTACACTGTCTCAACTCCTTGGCATTAATACTTTTTTTAAATGTAAAGACCTATATACTAATTCTGTGTGTATGTTCGTTCGGAATGTACAACTTTATGTTTCTATAAGCATGCATTCTGCTGATCTTATTTCCCCTCATGTATTTCTAAACATGATGCACCCATGACTGAATCATGTTAATGTTATTATACTTAGCTAAGTTTGTTTTTGTTGGGCTGTTAAATAATCAATTCATGGTAGTTTTTAGTAAAGAAGCACTTAGTGGATGTATAACAAACATACTAGTTTAATTAGTTTTCAAGACTCAGGATAGCCATATTTTCTCTTTGAAATAAAGATTTTACACTATATTAATGATCCAATAATATTGTACTCCATCAAAGTGAAAATAATAAAATGTTTTAATGTAATGTTAAAATTTGAACACATTTTGGCAGACTTGTTGTTCTAGAATTTTGAAATTACTCAATATAATTATTACCTTTAGATTAGCAAAGAATAATGCATGATATACATAATTATACAAATTAAATTAATTATGATGCTTCAGAATAATCATAATATATATTTTTTTAATTTAGATTTTACATGAAAAAATGAAATATATAATTAATAATAATAATAATAATAATAATAATAATAATAATAATAATAATAATAATAATAATAATAATAATAATAATAATAATAATATTAAGGGAAAATAAGCTGTCTATAATTTTATCAATTGAATTAACTTAGAGTTCTAAAAATAATTTGACTAAGGAGAAAATTCAAGTCGCCTCTCTCTTCCTCTTGCTTAATTTTATACATCAAACATATTATTTGTTCATAGTATGTCCTTGTTGCATATCTGTCTGTAATGTTTTTTCAGGGCTTCTGTTTAGAATCGGAAGAAGAGTGCTAAATAGTGGAGATTTCATATGCATTACAGATATTGGAGTTCAGCCTTTAGATCGTGATGACCCTGGACATACATTAGTTTGTGACACCTCTAATGTTAATCAGAACTGTTGTAGAAATGCAGAAAGTGGAATAGGGGCCATTGGAAATTGGTATTTACCTACTGGACTACCAATTATTTCCTTGAATAAATTACAAAATAATGGTAGCATTAATGACACATTGTATAGAGTTTTACACACTCATCAAGTACGTCTAGGAAGTACAGGGTCACCAACCGGACCTCTTGGATTTTATATTTGTTCCGTACCAAATATTAATGGAGTGTACATCAATGCTAGTATTAAAATTACTTGTAAGTTTGCATATTATTTCATTTGATTATTATTTCACTTGATTATTGAAATTACTTGTAAGTTTGCATATTATTTCATTTGATTATTGAACGACTAATCATCATTAATTGCTCAAATTGAAAGTTTACGTAGCCTTAGTAATAAATTACTTCTCAATATTTTGTTAATACTACAGTATTTCTTATATAATTTTATATTCTGGCTCATGAAAATAAATTAGCCTGCTGGTGAAATATTTAGCCGTATCACACTCTGATTCATGTAATAATTATAATTTATAATACGAAATATTGGTTCCTAAACTTATACTAATAACATTATTATGTGCATTGTCTGAATTATTATTAGCTCCAATTAACATTATTAATGGATTAATGTCTAATGAAGTTAACTACACTAGCATAGCACTAACATGGCTTCCGGTAAATTGCTTCAAGCTAAACTCTTCAACCAATTACAACATATTGTATAGTGAAAATGGGATCGTCTATCAGCCAATATCAACAAAGCGCACATCATTATTCGTGAAAGTATTATTTCCTGGTACTTTATATACATTTCACGCAGCAGTAGTAAGCTCACATGAAACTGGGCCTTCATCAAATTACACGATTTCAACAAAAATACCTAGAGGTATGCCTATAAGTGTTTGTATATGAAAATAATATGTAATCTATTCTTTTATGCTAGATTTTCTTCTTCTCAAAGAACTTTCATATTCAAATAACAGCATCATAAACATAGATTGCATTGGACAAGATGGTGATGCATTATTTTGTATTGCTAATGTTAATAAATGTTGTAGAATAGAAGACAACTCTCCTAGTGGCATACGAGATTGGTATGATCCTAAAGGAATAGTTATTGATAATCAATTAGTAAATGCAGTATTTCAAACAAGAGGACCTCAATCTGTGATACTTCATAATAAGAACAATAGTCTTACATTACGAGGACTGTATAAATGTAAAATATACCAAATGACTATTTATGTTGGACTGTATCATAAAAGTGAAGGTACAATATTAATAATATAATTATTGTAGTCACAAATTTCATAAAAATAGTTATTAACATCATTTCACCTATAATTAATATTATTTTTATGGACATTGGTGACTCATATAGCTATTATTTATGTTAAAATTTTTCACAATGATTTCATTGAGGTGGTAAAGTGGAGTGAGAGACTAAGAGGCCTTTTTGGATTTATAATTTTTTACATAAAAATAGAGTTTTTGAGTAATTATTATTAAACAGCTACTGATAATGACTACAATAGACGGTCAATTAATGGAAAAGCAAATAATCATGTAATATGTTTGACCTGTTTGTCACAGTGTTATTGCAGAACATAACATTAAGCAAGCTAACAAATGATTTTCAATAGTATATTGCTACCATTAGTTATGAATGCATTATGAGAGTCACCAAAATGGAATTGTAGTATAGTTATAACAATACAAACACCTGTCTATAGTTTTAATGATAGCTACGTATAAATTGGCCAATTTATTTACTTTAAGACTACTTGAGATAAAGTCATTATTACATTGCATATCTCTGTAGCTGCTTATGTGTAATGTGCATATTATTAATAATTGTATTGTTTCATACTGAATACATATTTTTTCTATGCTAAAAGGATTACCTACAATACAGTCATTATCATATGACACTACAACTCGTATTGTCACTTGTTTATCTTCTGGAGGTCCTGTCACTAATCTAACTTGGAACAGAAGAGGAGGATCTTACTCACAGAGTAAAATAATAGTGGATACTGTCAGTGCCACTTACCACAACCTTTTATACATATCTAGTAATACACTATCAGATTACACTGGGATCTTCAGCTGCACTGTTAGCAATAGCAGAGGCAGTGTATTTAAAACAGCTATAGTTAAATGTAAGTGTATATTCAACCAGTCTACATCACTATTATTTTCCCTCTATTTCAGCTGTAGGGTTGACAGGAAATAGATCTGTTTATGAAGCAGGTTCTACTGCAAGTGTAACATGTTTCACCAACCTATCAGTGGTCTCAATGCGATGGTTAATACAGTCTTCGAAAGTTTCATTTTCAATAAATCAGACAAGGCAAAATGAGTTACACTTAAAAGTGTTCAGTGGAATTTCTTTAGAGACTAATGGCACAAAATTTACTTGTGAAGTTATCAATCAACTGCCTATAGGTCCTACAGAGATAAGTACTGTAGATTTTATTATTTACTCACAAGAATATGGTAATTATTTAGCATTATATAAAAGTGTGTGGTTGTATTAATGAATAGTTAGATATTCAATTATCTATAATTAGTTAATATATTTTCCTCTTAGTTAAACAGAAAGAACAAATAAATGAAACAGAAATTGTATCGAGCTGTAAATTTAATCTAGTGAAACTACAATAATTACAGAAATTTCACAATATCATTCTCAGCCATATGTTTTTTTTCATTAGATAATTCACTCTCTTTCCACGGGCTTTGAACAACACTGAATGAAATATATTAAGCCACCATTCAGGACCACTTACTTTATGCTCAAGTGCTCTGCCACTGAGCTAAGACAACAATAGACAGCAAACAAATGCTTCAATTCTGAATTTATTACTAAGGGGTATTGCTAAGATTTTTTTATTTGTTAATTTTTTTTTACTCTGCTATTTAATCACTTTACAATTTCTTTCTCAACCTTCTTTTACTGAGCTTGAGAGAAAGACTGTATAGCAAAGCAGTATACAAGTACAGAATTGAAGTGTTTGCTTGCTGGCTGAATGTTGTAGCTCAGTGGCAGAATGATTGTGTATTAAGCAAATGGTCTGGGTTTCATCCCATTTGACGACCAAAAACAACAACAGGAAATAGAGATAATAATTCTAATTACATAAATTATATACCATTGCAATATAGTAATATGTTTTCATATTAATTAACTAATGAAATCATTATTACTAACGTTTATGAGCCATAGCTATCTCCATTCTTTAATTGTTCTTCACAAAACACATTATAAAAAAATTTAACAGATCTTTTTACTTCATTGATAATATTAACAACTTTTGACTAATAATAATATATTTATATGCAAACGTTAAAAAGTTTCAGCAATATTATAATACACACAAGTTATTCTGGCAAAATTAGATAAAAACAGTTTAATTATAAATTAAGTCATATAGTTTTGAAAAATACATATAATAATTTATTATATTCCATAAGTAATAAATAATACTAAAAACACAAACTGAACAATATCCTCGAAAGTAGCTAATATTCTACATTATGTATTTATTGTTCAATTTACTTCAATTGTCTGTAGAAATATCCACAAGTAATTCAGCAAGTGTGAAATATAATATTGATGTGATAGTGATATCAGTTGCTGTTTGTGTTGTCCTAAGCACTATTATTTTATCGTGTACACTTATTATAATAGCATATAATAAGGGAATTTTCAAGTAAGTTATTAAATCATTAAACTAACTGAGTGTTCAATTACTTTAGGCTTAATAGTGTACAGTGAACAATTGTGTTGAAAATAATTATATAGTATAGTGGCAAACTGATGAATATCCTCGAAAGTAGCTAATATTCTACATTATGTGTTTATTGTTCAATTTACTTCAATCGTCCGTAGACAAGTAATAAATAATACTATTACAAGTAATAAATAATACAATTACAAGTAATAAGTAATGCTATTATGGATAAAATTGTAATGCTCTACTTAACGTAATATGAGTAATGAATTATATGAACGCTATTCTTACGGCAATTTTCTTAATTATCAAGTTGTGACCCTTCATAAATGCTAGAATGAGCCTTTATCAATCAAAGGGGTCTGGAGAAGGGAAAAGACAGAATATGAAATAATATTAGTTGTTGCCCCTGGTCAGTCACCAGTACTCTAATCAATGAGATATATGTAACAACCTACAAATTCCATGACCTTCATATAATTATGTTGATACAGATTATAATATGACTTAAAATGTTGTCATTTTCTACACAGGAAAAAAACAAGCAACTTAATCAAAATTGCTGCTACTACTTCAGAAAGTGAATATGTGGAAATGAATAGTAACATCAATGATAATACTTTCAAGAATTGTGGTTCAAGTCACTATTATGAAGAAGTTGATTTGGACAATATGAAAAAAGATAAAACTTACTATTGAATTATTTAAATTTTTACAACATTGTGATCAAATGCGTTGTAGCTAGAAAAAACATTAGAACCTTGGAGTAGTTTCCCCAATTATGTATTGTGTGTTCTATATTATATGAATTGAATTAAGTAAACAGATTAGATTTCAAAAACAAAAACTTTTTTAGCAATATCACAGCCTGAAATGTGTCCATTGACAACCATGACAAAATCGTAAATATTAGTGTATAATGTGTTAACTTTTGTAAATTTTATGTTAATTCTAATTATCAAGACAGTTTACGGATTTTTTTATGGTTGTAAATGGACACTTTTCACCATGTGTATGATCTCCCAAAAAGCAAAAAAAAAACAAAAACAAAAAAAAACAACTTATTAGTATTATTATTTATAGTGCTGCATTTACCAAAGAGATCACTGCCAGAAAAGAGTCTATTGACAATTATAACAAAATAGGTAAACAGTACTGATAATTAGAGTTGACATAGAATTGACAAAGACTAGAGATTAACAAGCTAGTTTTAACACATTCTACATTAATTATGTTCTTTTATAAGTTATGGTTGTCAATGAATAATTTTCAGGCAGTGGGTGAGTCTACCGTGAGAATTAATTTAGTAATTTTTTATGAAGCAATTATGCAAATTCTAATTACTGTTGTTTATTGTTACATACAACAAATTTATTTTTGTAAGTTCTTTGATATTTTATAGCTTATTAAAACTAAAATTGATTTCACTCAGCTAGCATTGAAACTTAATTTTCAGTTTGTCCAGCTTTGCTCGCCTTTTGTGTTTAAGTACATCACTGGTGTATTGTGTAAAATGTGTTCAGGGGGTTTAAGTCCCTGAGCAGAAGCTTCAATTGAAGGACCACCTAGGCAAAGCCCTAGGATGCAGCATACACTGATGCCCTATTCTTAGAAGAACCAGACACACATGCACACAACTAAAAGTGCACTAGTAATCACTTTACCAATTGTGGAGAACCACTCCACATGAACATATTTGGCGAGCGAGCTTAGCGAGCGAGACACTTACAGGGGTAACACAATCGAAAATCGGGGATGTTAGTTTATTTATTTATTGGCGAGCGAGCGAAGCGAGCGAGACAGTATTAGGGGTGGATAATGCAAAATCGGGTATATGTTATATGTATATATGTATGTGGGATGGTACGTATGCCCTTTAAACGCGCGCGCGGGGAACTCTTTTCTCCAAAAAACACGGCTTTTTAGGCTTGACCCCAGTTTATTCTGAAACTACAGGATTAAGCAAGCCTTACTTTATACTTAAGCTCCAAAGTGTGAGAAAATTCCTTCGAACATGCTTGCATTTCAAGAAACAAAAAGTTGATTCGACCGGTTACTATGGCATTGAAGACCCTTTTCCAGACTTAATTTCAAAACTTCGCCGTTTTATGGGGGGGATACGGAGTGCCGGTTGTTGGTTGTCAAGAGCTGTTGGTAGTCAGAATGCCGTAGTATTAATGCTAAGGAAGCTACTACTTGTCGAGGGAAGCTGAGGTTAGTACGTAATTCCATAATTATTTGTTAGCTAAATATGCAAAATTAACTCTGGCCTTTCTTTTTTGTAGCTAAGAGCTTGTCAACAGTGACTGGTAAATTCAAATAGTCAGATTGGCTCAAATTTGGTACTACAAAAGTTACCACTGCTCAAGAAAATGAGGTAAGAAAATAATTTTGTATTTGTGTGCTAAAATTGATTGTTTTTGTTTTGTAGGTGAGAGCTTGTTGTCAAGAATTCAAGGTAATTCAGATGGTCAAAGTAACTTCAATCAGAAGTTATCAATACTCAAGAATGATGTAAGTAGTAATTCCATATTTGTTGGCTAAAATTACAAATAATAACACCGGTATATTTTTTTATCGTAGCTGAGAGCTTGTTCAAGAGTTACTGGTGATTGAGATTATCAGAATGGTTGATGTTTGATACTACAAAAGTTACCATTAATCAGGTAAGATAGTGATTTTGTATTTGTTTGCTGAAATAAAAGGTCATAACTGCTATTATAGTAGTGTTTGCATGAACTAAGCTAAAACATAGTAACAATACTTAGTTTTATGTTACCTAACATCAGGCTCGCTCGCCATTTGTGCTCAAGCACACCACTAGTATGTATGTATGTATGGATGGTACGTATACTCTTTAAACGCGCGCGCCGGGAACTTTTTTCTCCAAAAAACACGGCTTTATAGGCTTGACTCCAGTTTATTCTGAAACTACAGCATTAAGCAAACCTTACTTTATACTTAAGCTCCAAAGTGTGAGAAAATTCCTGCGAAAACGCATGCTTTTCAAGAAACAAAAAGTTGATTCGACCGGTTACTATGGCTTTGAAGACCCTTTACCAGATTTTAATTCAAAACTTCGCTTTTTTTTCCGGATAAGTGCGGCTTGTTAGTTGTCAAGAGCCACCTGTAGTCAGTACCAAGAGAGCTATCACTACTTCTGAAAAGCGTATGTAAGCACATAAAGTATTAATGCTAAGGAAGCTACTACTACTCGAGGGATGCTGAGGTAAGTACGTAATTCCATATTTGTTAGCTAAATATGCAAAAATAACTCTGGCCTTTTTTTTAATAGCTAAGAGCTTGTTGTCAACAGTGACTGGTAAATTCAAATAGTCTCAATGACTCAAATTTGGTACTACAAAAGTTACCACTGCTCAAGGAAATGAGGTAAGAAAGTAATTTTGTATTTGTGTGCTAAAATTGATTGTCTTTTGTTTTTGTAGGTGAGAGCTTGTTGTCAAGAATTCAAGGTAATTCAGATGGTCAAAGTAACTTCAATTTGATACTACAGAAGTTATCAATACTCAAGAATGAGGTAAGTAGTAATTCCATTTGTTGGCTAAAATTACAAATAACACTGGTTTATTTTTTATCATAGCTGAGAGCTTGTTCAAGAGTTACTGGTGATTGAGATTATCAGAATGGCAGATGTTTGATACTACAAAAGTTACCATTAATCAGGTAAGAGAGTGATTTTGTATTTGTTTGCTGAACTAAAAGGTCATAACTGCTATTATAGTGTTTGCATTAACTAAGCTAAAACATAGTAACAATACTTAATATTATGTTACCTAACTATCAGGCTCGCTCGCCATTTGTGCTCAAGCACACCACTAGTTTATTTATTTATTTGTATATATGTATGGACGTACGTAAGGCATTTTTGTACTTTGACCCTCTCGTTTTTGTGTTAGTTCGGTTGTCGACCCCGTCCCAAATTGCACTAAACAGAATCCTCTGGTTTATCGATCAGTACCCATACCACCCTAGAAATTAAATTGTTTACCGTTTTGAATTCTTTTGCCGGTGCAGTTCAAACTTGACAACTTAAGGGACTTCCATTTCTATTCGAGTTAGTGGCGGTGGTAAGTCAATGCGCTCTTTGTCATGGTTATAAGCCGTGCGCAACAGTATTTACTTGAAAATACATTGTCCACTTACTGCGAAGGTAAGTCTGTGTAGGTGCATGTCCAGCTGTGTCAAAGCATTGTGTGTTACAACCACTACTTAGCTAAAGAATATCACAAAGAAAACTTTTAAATAACGTGTATTGTTTTGTTGTTGTTTTTTCCTTCAATTCAAGCAGTTGCAGAGAGTTGTTACTATGGCACTGAAATCCCTTTACCCTGTATGCTAAATTAAAAAACTGGAGTGTTAGAAGTCAATAAAAATAGTATAGTCTTTAGGCTCGCTCGCCATTTGTGCTCAAGCACACCACAAGTTTATTTATATATATGTTTGGATGTATGTATGTCATTTTGTACTTTGACCCTCCGTATTTTTGTGTTCGCTCCGCGTTCGACCCCGTCCCAAACGTCACTAAACAGAATCCTCCGGTTTTGTGACCATTACCCGTATCACCTTAGAAATTGAATTGTTTACTGCTTTGAATTCTTTTGCGGGTGCAGTTTAAACGCAAAAACTTATGGGAGCTCCATTTCTATTCGAGTTAGTTGCTATTTGTCACAGTTATAAGCCCTACTCAACAGCATTTACTCGTTAATTCATTGTCCACTAGACGAACCGCGAAGGTAAGTCTTGCGTAGGTATGTTCAGTTGTGTGAAAGTAATTGTGCGTTACAACTACTATTAAGAATGTCACAAAGGAAACTTTAAATAAAGTGACTTGATTTTGTTGCTTCTTTTTCAGTTGCTGGGAGCGGTTACTATGGCTTTGAATCCCCTTTACCGCATACGTAATTTAAAAACTTGACTATTATTTTAGTAGCGTGAATCGGGCACTTCTGCTGCAGGGTACGATGTTCGTCGAACAACTTCGTCCTCGCTCCATCACCTGTATTTATTTGATTGGACATTTGAATAACTACGTCATACTCACACATTCTATTTAAGGATTGTATCATTATTCTCAGTTTAGTTCTGTCTTAGTAACCAATATTAAAACAACTTAAAAGTTAGACTGTCGTTAGCTAACTTGATTGACGGAACTCGAGTGGAGAAGAAGTGAAAGGGTTATAATTCCCTACACCAATAATCAAAACAGAGATAGACTGAGGACTCAGGCCTTTTCATATGGAATGACAGTGTTAATGAACATACTCACCAAGCAGGATGTAATGTATGAATATGATTAAGTTCATGCAGGAATAATGTCACTAAGTGTCTGAAGGTGATATCATGGCGTTGTTTGGTGTAGACCCATACAACATATATGTTACAAAATAAGGAAATTCTTTAGACTAATCAGATTTCAAAAAGTAGAATCTTTTTTTGTGCATTATGATTGCCAAAACTGTTATTAGTGTGTTACTTTAAGCGTAATTATAAAAGATATACTACTCATTCCAGTATAGCTTACCATCTAATTCGCGAATGAAGACGACCTACCCGTGTGTATATTCATGAGCTTAACAGTTTAGTAAAGCCTCGTCATTACATGAATGGTAAAGTGTGGTCACATTCAGTAACTAAAAATTAAATGTACATTTACAGGGGTAACACAATTGTTTGGACGTAAGTATGTCATTTGGTACTTTGACCCTCACGTATTTTTGTGTCAGCTTTCAAGCCCCAAACAGTTGCTGTGACCGGTTACCATGGCATTGAAGATCCTTTACCAGACTAATTTTGAAAAAAAAACAACTTTGCCGTTATGGGTGGGCCGTGAAGTGCTGTTTGTTTGTCGTCAAGAGCCACCTGGTAGTCAGAATGTCTCAATCTAAGTCTAAGGTAGCTACCACTACTCAGGGAACCTGAGGTAAGTATGTAAGAAGAGGTAGAAAGAGCTGAAGAAAGGAAAGGTGGGGGATAAGAAAAGCTGAAATAGTTCAGAAAAAGAGAGCAGAAGAGGGAAACTTATGTAACAATAACTGAGCAAGATAACTATGCTAATGCATTCTTACTTTGCAATATGTCAAGTGCCACTGTGTGGTGAGGTACTTGCTAGTAATGATTAATTTCATCATTATTATAAAGCAATTTTGCAAGTTCTAATTACTTTAAAACTTTAATATAATATATGATTAGTAAATGAGATTAAAGGCAGTAGATTCTATCTACTGTGTCCCAAGAAATATTCTGATATTCACAGGATTCAGCAGTACATTAGTACAACATTATATGGTAACCCCTGATGCATAGCTGCTTCAGTTCAAAAGTTATTCAAGTTTTTTTCTGGCCAACACAACTTGGACAGACTGTAGGATCTTAACTCACACTGTATAAAGTTGGCTGATAGTGGTTCCCCAAACCCCCAGCTGTTATTTTAGCAGCTTCTTTAATCTGGTTGGGCAGGCTACACCAGAGGAATGTAGCTGTAAAAACCAGGATAAGTGGTAAACTTGGCTTGGTTGCTACAACTACAAGGTTGATGAGTTTGCTCAATACTGTGTGAAATAACAAGCTTGAAATATCAATATGAGTTTTTTCACAGGTCTTGTACCTAAACATATCATTGTGAAGATATCTATGGTGGAATAAATTATGTACACATTTATTCCACCCTGAATATCTTTACAATGAAATCTTTAGGTACATGGTCCTGAAAAACTCATGATATTTCATGGTTGTTATTTCATGCTGTACTGCATAAGCTCATTACCCTTGTAGTTATAGCAACCTGCTAAACTTGTCACTTTTCCTGGTTTCATACCCTACCTTCATAATGTGTAGCATACTCAACTGGGTTAGAGCAGCTGCTAAAATATCAGCTGGGGGTGTGGGTAGCCCCTACAACCAACTTTACTGTGAGTTACCAGTATAGTACTAACTACACCATTGAAGATATCTGGTGTGGAATAAACCACTTATTACATTCATCAGAGTGATATGGCTAGGTACTCTCAGTTTCACTCATAAACTAGCCTAGTTTACTATTATAAAGTAATTTTATCCTCATGTTAGTGTGAAATATATATTTATTTTAAATTTTATTTCTGCGAAGAATTATCTGATTTCAAATAACTTAGTTATTAATTCAGTTAATGATACCTGTTATATTACCTGCTTATGTTATGGTTTCAATATCAAATCACTAACTTTGTAGCTGTGCAGTTTATATGTGACCGGTTTTGGGAAAATCGGCCTAAACGTGGCAAACACTTTTTCAGTATCCCGGGTAAAGCCTTATGGGTCGATTTTTTTCGAAAAAAAAATTATGGCAGAAATGGATAGACACCAGTTAGCTCTAGCTTATGACGCAGTTGTAAGCTCTGGCGTGCTCTAGAACTCACACTAGGTGGCTAGAAACACTAGCCGGTTGGACTCGTGTACGGAGAGTTGCTAAGAAATTATTGGCGGGCTTTTCACTAACGGCGGGAAAAAACTGTAGCTAACTAATTCACTTACTATATTCTACATAATTCACGTACTCACGCAATTCTCGCCATCATAGTTTCTTAAGGAGCCCTGCATTAAGCCTTTTAGACTTCTTTCAATCCGCCTGCCACCGGTTTATTCCATAGTGTCCCGGAGACACGCAGTAATAGTATACGGACACAAGCCACGCCCACTGACCTTAGCAACGCCTTTACCGGGCGATTTTTTCGAAATCAGCAATAATAAGTTTAACAAAAATACTGAAGTGTTGTAGTGGGTAGGGCTAAGACGGCATTTGCTACAGCTTCTAAATTAGGAGGACAGCATCCCAAGGCCCCGTGCAGCCTACTGGTAGAATAAATTAGAAAACTTTAGATGCCGCGTTTAGGCCGATTTTCCCAAAACCGGTCACATATAACATTATAATGACATTAATTATTAATACTTGTATATTAATATAGTTCAGGATTAAGAAAAAATATTTTATTAAAAAAAAAACAGATTATATTTCTTGCAAGCTACTAAAACGGAAAACAAGACATAAACATAACATGCTGTGTGGTGTTAGAAACGTTTTGTTAGCTCTATGAGTGATAAACTCTAGCTGTTGTTTGAACTATAAACACAATGTTTATGTATAGCATTTTACTAATTTTAGCATTTAAGACATGAAACTGGGACTTTCCTCCACCATCTGATATACTCAGTTAACTGTACTAACATTTTTGAAAGTAAAAAAAATTTGTCAAAATGGTTATTGTTGTAGCAGAATTAGAATAGCTGAAAATATTTTGAATAACAACAACATGTTTACTGTTATACAAACTATATATCCATTTTAAAACATACGAAACATGTATGTTTTTCAATAACTGAAATAGCCACTATTTGTAAGTGCTTTTTTAGAGCTATATTTGTAATAATACATTTATATTCAAATAAACTATAAGTATGTCCAAGTTGAGTTGGCACGACCGCAAGCGCTGTAATTGAGGAATGCATTTAGTACTTTACCGGAAGCAATTTAGTCATGTGAATCCAAGTCAATTAAGCGCGCAAACGTCAACGTTGCACGTGAAAAAGGGGCGGTAGCACAGGTGCGCATTAATACTGTAACTATTGAAAGAAAGAAATTTAGTGAAGTTTATGGAGTTTTTCGGGCGCTGTACAGCTCATCTCGTCTGTTTTCAATGATATTTATGTTTCTTATGCGCAGATAATGTACAGCAGATGGAAAACGCAAACTGGTGGGAGTTCTTCTAAAGAGACAGGATTAAAATCAGTCGATTCTACCTACTGTATCCCAAGAAATATTCTGATGTTCACAGGATTCAGCAGTACAGCACTGTAAACTTGTAGCTAAAGTTACTAGACTTTCATGTTAAATAAAATTATCAATTCTTTCATTTATTTATAATAGGTATATGAAAATTGTTGAAATGATAGAATTTAAGTAGTACACATACAAAAAATAGTTGTGATCCGAGTTGAAGGTGGAGTTCTGCCTGAGTTGGTCCTAATTTTCTTACAATAAACGGCATCTATAATAGTGAAGAAAAGGAATTGGCATACACGGCTTTGACAAGCACACAATTTAACGGCAAACAGCGTAAGTGTGGCTGTATTACAAGTTGCTAGCTAAATGATAGCTATATCACTGAAATATATTGGCTATATGGCATTTGTTGTTGAACAGGTAGACAAATAATCATACCAACATCCTATCAAGTGGTCCTGTACCCTCTGCAACAACAGAACACTCCGTCTATCCTGTTTCCACACTCGCAACCTAAGCTAATCGCGATATAAAGCTAGAAACACAGCAATCTGAGAAGAAGCCGCTCATTGTTTACAAAATTCTTAATGAAGACAGTCCGCGTGATAAATTGAGCCATACCGCGTGACTAAAAGCTGGCGCGTTTTGAGCGGGAAACCTGTGGTTTTTTCTATTCCCATAGACTTTTGTATTGAGTTTTGGAATAGCACTTTTTCTCCGGTTTTGGAGTTTACTGAGGGAATATTTTTAACCGCTTCGGCGCGAGCTTTCCAATGGTGCAAACACCGGATGCGTAGCTGCTTCCGTTCTAAAGTTATTCAAGTTTTTCTTGCGGCCAACTCAACTTGGACATACTATAGTATGTCTCCACGAAATATTCTTCTTATTTTATCTTATTTGCTAGTATGCTAATGAAATAACATTTACTTTCCCTGGAACAACAATATTTAAAGCTAAAACCTCATAAACAAGATAAACTATGTGGAAAGTAGGGATTGTTTAGCCTACCAAATGTAATTTTGGTAGAGTTGTCTAGTATAAAACTGTGCGGACCATTCAGTTATATGCATTGTTTGTGATGATAGTTTGTCTGACCATTTTAACCTATATTTCTTGGATTTGTATCATTTCTTCAAGTATTTCTAGAGGTAATTGCAGAAGGTAAGGTAACTATACTTTTATGCTAAAATCTCTTCTCAAAATTTCTTGCTTATTAATTACTATTTTGAAGTACGGCTGTAAAGATCTTTCAGCCTGCATTGTACTACTTTTGTAGTTGGAATCATAGTGAGTGTTATCACTTGACATTATTTATTATTATTTTATTACTTAAGTTCCTCAAAAATGAATTGCTGCTTTTCACCTCAAAATTGTTTTTACTTCATGTAGACATTGAGCTTACTACATTAGATTAATGTGTGTAATAGAGCACTAAAGGAGGGTTCTCAGTAATTTTAATTCTAGTATCTCAAATATAATTGTTGCTATAAAGTTATACTATTTTCTCTATATCAGAGCTCCTGATGGTAGCCTCCTGACTTGTAAAATGAAAAGGCTAACTTTTGGAGTACGCCCCTCTCCTTTCATAGCAACCTCTGTAATCAGACACCATGCTACTAACCATGAATCTCAGTTTCCCAAAGTAACAAAAGCTGTCAAACAGCAGTTCTACGTGGACGACTTCTTGTCAGGAGCGTCCACTGTTGAAGAAGCAGCAGAACTGAGGGAAGAGCTGTGTGACTTGCTAAAGCAGTGTGGCATGAATCTGAGAAAATGAAGAAGTAACTCCAAGCAACTCCTGTCAACAATTCCAGAAGAGCTCATTGAGAAAGAAGACCAGAAAGAGCTGCTACAGGACTAGTCTATCAAAGCCCTGAGTATCCATTGGGACACCTCTAGTGACAAACTGTTGATCACCACTCCAATTCCACACAAAGGTGAAATAACAAAGAGGGTGGTGGCCAAAATGGTACACTGCCTGAAAAGTGTCAATTGACAACCAAAACAAAATCGTAAATTAGTGTATAATGTGTTGATAACTAGTTTGTTAACCTCTACAGCCTTGTACATTTTTTGTTAACTCTAATTACCAATACAGTTTACGGATTTTGTTATGGTTGTAAATGGACACTTTTCACCCTGTGGTAGCTAGCGTTTATGACGTCATGGGTCTGGTGTCACCTTATCTAATCTCAGGGAAAATTATCTTACAAAAGCTTTGGGTGGAAAAAATATCTTGGGATGACAGTATTCCTGATGCAATATTACCTGTTTGGCAATGTTGGGTGGATGGCTTAGATAAGGTAAAGGGTCATCAAATTGCCAGGCATTGTGGTTGCCATGGCACTGTGATCAAACAAACTTTACATGGGTTCGCAGATGCTAGCCAGGTAGCCTATGGTGCTGTAGTATACCTAGTTTGTGTTTCTGCCACTGGTGATACCACTTCACACCTGCTTTGCTCAAAAGCAAGGGGTGTGTCCTCTTAAAAAAAGGACCATACCTAAACTTGAGCTAGAGGCAGCTAAGCTTTTAGCTAAGCTGTTACACCATGTAGCCAATGTACTGAATGTGTCTCTAAATGATGCATACTTGTGGACTGACTCTAGCATTGTACTTGCATGGCTTACTCAACCGCTTGCCAAGCTGAAAACCTTTGTTTGTAACAGGGTGGCTGTGGAGCCCAGCAGCTCCTCCCCAACATCTTCCGCACAGGAGAAGAGGCGTGAAGAACAAGAACAACAGAACAATAGAGTAGCGTGTGCAATGTGCCGTGTGCAATGTATGAGTTCGTGTGTAGTACCGTGTGCAAATGGGACTAGCTAATTAGAGTAGCTAGATAGTATTTACAGTTGTGCGCAGTTCTGTTTTGTTCAGTCTTGGTTCTGTATCATCAGTCATCACATCACGTTCTGTTTGTCTATGTTTTAAGATTAAGTTTAAAAGCTTAACTCTTTGAACTTCTGGGGAAAGGCTAACTAACTGGGGTGGACTGTTGCTGAGACTCTGGTGGCAGCGGGGACTATCATTGACTCGGGGAGCTGTTCTAATAGACATCTTACCTGGGCGTCCTACAGTGGCTTTTATTAGAGAGCTGCTGCCACAGTGCAGTTGGAGACATGTCCCTACAGAACATAACCCTGCTGATATGTGCAGTAGAGGTGTAAGTGCTCAGGCCTTAACTAATTCACGCCTATGGTGGGAAGGTCCTGTATGGCTAAAGTTACCTCCTAGTCAATGGCCTGAGTTGCCTAGCAACAAACCCCTCCCTCAATCACTGCCTGGATTGACAGCCTGACTTTTGTACATTCAACAGACGTTGTGCTTCCCTAAAGAACTTGAATTGGGAAAGCAAGGCAAGCCAGTTAGTGCTGGCCCTTTGAGGGGGCTGAAGGTTGAGTACATCAACCACGCCTTGTTAGTAAGTGGCAGAGTGGGAGAGAGGATGATGTACCCATTATCCCTAGAGTGTAAGCTGACTCAGCTTTTGGTAGCCACTGAACACAGAAAGAATCACCCTGGGGTATTAGTGTTAATTTCCGTAAGCAATATTACATCACTGGTTTGAAATCTTTTCTGAAAAAGATACAAAGGAGATGTCCACAATGTCAAAGAGCTAATGCAGTGTCTATGACAGCAAATGGGTGATTTGCCAGATGCAAGAAAGTTGCTGACACCACCTTTTACCCATACAGGAGTAGACTTTGCTGGTCCCCTGACTTTAAGGGAGGGAGCCACTAGTATGGTTTGTAGGTGTGTGTCAACAAAACTTGCAGACACTTTTTGGCATGAATATAATAGGATGTCTGGAGAGTACCCATCAAAGAGCAGAATCATGGCTTCCTGACCTGTGATCTGAATAATTTCAAGAATATATTACCAGATCCAAGCATATGGTGCACTAGTAATAGATTAAAAAGTACTCACCCGAGAAGGGACAAGTTCGTTGTTTATACAAACTCATTGAAAACTTCAAACGTGACCGATTGCACCGACCCACGTGACAAAATTCTGGGCTCGCCTAGAGCAGGAAAGATGTGTTAATTTTTATATTATTCCCATTGACTTTTGTATTCAGTCTTGGAATAGCACTTTCCCTCCGGTTTTAGAGTTTGCTGAGGGTATATTTTTAACCGCTTCAGCGTGATGCAAACCCCGGATGCGTAGCTGCTTCCGTTCTAAAGTTATTCAAGTTCTTCTTGCGGCCAACTAAACTTCGACATACTATAGTACTCTACTGGGCGAGAGGGAATGTATGAGTTAACCTCTACTGGGAGAAAGGGAATGTCTGGGTTAACTTCTTTTCTCCTATTTTGTGGACTTCTTCTTTTACTTCCCTCTGTAAGAAGTCAAGGTAAGGTTGGAACTAATGTTACATTGTAAAGTGATAGCTATGACCTAACCTAACAAGGAAAGTCACTAGCTAAATGGTAAGTTGCAGAATAACTATAAGTAACCTTAAAACATGATTCAGACACTCAAATATTCCAAGTGGTCTCTTTTTGATACTCTTACTAGTATAGTCAACCATTTGGGAATGATTAATACCTATTCTCACATATGACACATAACCTAGTCACCTGAGTGTCATTTCTACACATTATTAATGTTTTACTTACTTATAGTACAATAGAAGAGACTAGGACAGCAGCATATAATTTTTTTCTAATTACACGATGTTTACAGTGATGACAACAGTAAAAATGTGTTTTGGCTGTTTAAATTAAATATTAATAACACTGATAATTGATCAATAATGTGAATCTTGTGAACACTTACTATAAGCTGGAAGTACACCTAGAATTTGAGTCTAATTAATACATTATGCGACTTAATTCTGCATCTTTACTAGCTGTCTGTTCTCTTCATCGTGTTTACTCAAGTTGTGCTTATATAGTCTTTTTATAATTTAGCTGACAAGTATTATTGCCACATGATTGAATAAGTTTAAGTGAAGTAATGTATTCACTTGATTAAATAATTTTTTGAGGTGAAGTTATATACAAAACAGTTGTTCTCGTAACTAAGTATTAAATAATATTAAAAAATAATAGATTACTGACATTGCTGAAGTTGTAAAGAGAGACATTTGGAAAAATATTTTCTGGCATTCTTTATTTTACAAATTTGCAGAGTTGTCCATTACAATTGGATTAAGAACACTCAATAATGGAGATTCTGTAAATATTACTGATAATATAGTCCAGGTAACCCTTCTCGTACTGATCCTGGAAATACACTAATATGTGACACTACTAATGTCAATGTGGAGTGTTGCAGACATGTAGAGAGTGGAATGGGAGCTATAGGGAACTGGTACACTCCCTCATGTTCTGCTGTGATTACCTTAAGCAATTTAGGACAGACTACAGACACATTTTACAGAGTAGTGTATGCACAACGATTTACTGTTATGCAAAAGGAAAGTGTAGAAGTCCACAAAGAAAAGAGCAAACAATTGGGATTTACCATTACTTGTGGTACCAGCTAAAGTTCAATTTCTGACAATCTCACATTTGCTATGGGGTTTAGATAGCATGCACAACTTATTCACCTTCAAGTTGTTGAATTCTATGCTATAGAATTGTGTGCTATAAAAAAATCATTCAGGCAGATCCAATCTCATAGGTAACCATTATGGTACATGGAAACACTGTCTTCATAATAGAAGAAGTTAAACTGGCCAGAAACACTCACACTATACATTATCAAAGCGAAACTTCACTTCTTTCAACTCAGCATAAAACAAACTACACCACTGGCAGCAAGAAATTATTTGCTCACGTGATTATGACATGACTAGGGGGCATTATTCACAAAAATAAAAATAGGTACCTATATGTAGCTGAAAGGTTTATGTTTTCTCAACAATTAGCCCGAAGCTTAAAAAAAAGTAGCACAATGAATGGTCCTAAATCTTCGTTCTGAGTAACTTCATAACTAAATCAACGGTTAATTGTCAGCAATTGTAATACAAACATAGAGTGCATTGAATGGTTACTCTAACAGCAAGTAAGCTATACAGTAGAACCTCTCTTATCCGGGCACCTTGGTTTCAAGGGGTGCCCGTATCTCAGATTTGCCCATATCTCAGAATGCATTCAAAATAGTGCTGCCAGCTGAACTGCCCATCCAAAAGCAGCTGTCAAATTTGCTATTTGGGATACTTTACCTAACCACAAGGTACATAGCAGCTGCCCGGTAGAGGGAGGTGCCCGTAACTTGGGAGTCCGGATAAGGGAGGTTCTACTGTATATATAATAATATACATGTATATTTTTACTCAAAATATTTACTAATTGTGGCAGAGTATATTAAATGTAAATACAAACAATGAATACACACAACTAAAAACAAAATATGTTTTAATATACTTAACTTATAAAGTGCTTCTGTCATGCAATGTATTTATAGTTCCAAGTGGCACAGTTCATGGAATATTACTGGAAGATAACAACT